>Ga0194039_1001076_pt1 | contig 15075 bp, 14 predicted proteins | sample JunL228m_MetaG_FD_148679 | JGI IMG/M metagenome (GOLD analysis project Ga0194039, IMG submission 148679) | Anoxic zone freshwater microbial communities from boreal shield lake in IISD Experimental Lakes Area, Ontario, Canada - Jun2016-L227-8m | ecosystem: Environmental > Aquatic > Freshwater >... | reverse complement strand
GTGGACGAAAGAGTGCGGGTCGCGCCAGAGCGCCAGGACACTGATCCCCGCCGTCATCGTTGCCGCAGCAAAGGCTATCAACACGTTAATATTCATAAAATTAAATTACCCGCCCCACCTTAACCCTCAAAATCCTTTATGGCCTCTGCGATATACCGGATCTGGCTTTCGGTGAGCTCGGGAAACATGGGCAGAGAGACGATTTCCTGTGAGATCCGGGTGGCTTCGGGAAAATCATTGGGTGAATGGTTCAGGTATGCATAGGCCATAAGATTGGGCAAGGCGATGGGATAATGAATGCCTGTGGAAACGCCCTTGGCTTGCAGGTGATCCTGAAGCTTCTGGCGCGATCCCTTCTTCACCCGCACCACATAGAGATGATATACGGCGGTGACAGCGGCGATTTCCACTGGGGTCACCAGGCCTGTGCCGGCTAGGTATTGGTTATAGCAATAGGCGTTTCTGCGGCGCGCTTCCGTCCATGCAGGCAGATGCTTTAACTTGGCCTCCAAAATCGCCGCCTGAAGGCCGTCGAGGCGGCTGTTCACGCCCTCCAGCTCGTGGTCGTGTTTGCCGGCCCGGCCGTGATTGGCGATCATCCTTGCCTTCTGCGCCCAATCTTCGTTGTTCGTGACAATGGCCCCTCCGTCTCCATAGGCTCCCAGGTTCTTCCCTGGGTAAAAGCTGAAGCAGGCCATGTCTCCCATGGATCCGATGACACGGCCCTTGTAGATTGCGCCGTGCGCCTGTGCCGCGTCTTCAACGACTTTGAGATGGTATTTCTTTGCCAGAGCCAGGATGGGGTCCATGTCCGCCGGCTGGCCATAAAGATGGACGGGAATGATGGCTTTTGTTTTGGGTGTTATTTTTTCCTCAATCTTGCTGGTGTCAATGTTATAGGTTTCGGGATTAATGTCCACAAATACGACCCTTGCCCCCGTCGCCGTGATGGCTTCCGAAGTAGCGATAAAAGTGTTTGCCACGGTGATGACCTCGTCGCCCGGTCCGATGCCGAGAGTGCGCAAGGCAATGGAAAGGGCGTCCGTACCGTTGGCGACGCCGATGCAGTGTTTCGTCTGGCAGAAGGCCGCGAAGGCGTCCTCAAAGCTCTTAAGATGGGGGCCGCCGACAAAGGCCGTTTTTGAAATCACCGTGGCGATGGCCTGATCAATCTCCCCCTTGATGCTGTCGTACTGTGCCTTCAGATCTACAAATTGAATGTTCATATTATCCTCCATATTTTATTGGTTTAGATCATTTCATTATCGCAGTGCTTATTGGCTATTTCCTTACCTCCAGCAGGGTGATTTCCGGTCGGTTGAAAAAGCGTATCGGGATGTGCGTGGTGGCGATACCGCGATTCACATACATCTTGGTCTTACCAGTATCGAAGAGCCCGCGCATGAAAGATGATTTGTTGGCGGATTTGGATTTTTCGACCAGAAAGGGAATGCCGATCTGGCCCCCATGTGTATGACCGACCAAAAGGAGGTTTACCCCCGCCTCGATGGCCTCGCCGAAGTTGTCGGGATCATGGGCCAGCAAAACAACCGGCGCACCCGGCGGGATGCTGCTAAAGGTCTTCAACTTGGCGCGCTTGTTCCACGAATCATGGAATCCTGCCAGATACAGGGTCTTGCCATTGGGCAACGCCACCACCCTGTTTTCGTTCATGAGGATGTCGATGCCCGCGGCCTTGAATTCTTTCCTGACTGCGGGATTGCTCAAGGGGCCGTCATAATTGCCCGTAACTCCGAAAATGCCCGTCGTGGATTTAAAACTCCGAATCAATTCGCAGAGCGCCGTGACCTCGGCGGCGAGTTCCCACTTCTGCTTGTCGCTGAAAAAGTCACCGGTGATGAAAAGGAGGTCCGGTTTCAGGGCATTGACCTTCGCGATCAGGTCTCTTTCCCGATCTCCGATCCCGCCTTGAAGGTGAATATCGGAAATCTGCACCACCCTGATGCCTTCCAGAACCTGTGCCAGCTCCGGGTCGTGAATCACCACCTGTTCGGTCTGAAGCCAGTTCGGCTCGATCCAGTAGGCATCGGCAAACGCAGCCATCCCCGCAAGGATGATCAGTATTGCCGCCTTGCCGAGAAGAGAAATCCTTTTCTTCCGGTACCAGGAAAGGGCGACCCAAAGCAGAACCAACACCGAAAAAGCGCTGAAGGCCCATACCACCATATTCAATTTGTCGACCGTTGTGATCATTAATCCCTATCCGTCGCTTGTTATTTACCTTTACCCCTTTTCTTCTCCGTCTTTCTCAGGAAATAAAGTATCGGCGCCATCAGCAACAATGCCAGAATAAAAAATGGAATCCCGCCTTCCCGGTGCAGATCGCTTTGAAGAATTCTCGGGTCCACATAGGTCCCCAATAAAGTGAGGGTCGCTATACGAATGCCATTCTTGAACATCGTAATCGGAAATACGCAAAGGACCAATATGATCCGACGCCACCAGGAATTAAGAAACATATAACCTGCCAAAAGAGCGGTTATGAAAAGCGCCAGAGCCGATCTTATACCGCTGCACTGCGGCGCTACCTCTACGCTCATACCCGGCAGATGGAAGACAAAACCTTCCCGGTAATAAGGCGCTTGAGAAACCCAGAATAAAAAATTTGCCATCTCCGTGGAGCCGCTCTGCAGGAAGAAGATAAGCCTGGCCATAAGAAAGGCGGGAACCGGGATCGTAAAAATAAGAAATAAAAGGGGGAATAGGGTGGCTGTGAAAGTCTTGATTCCGTATACAAGTATAAAAGCCCCCCACAGCAGCACCAGGGAAGAAAAAGTTATAACAGTTGCATAGTCATTCTGATTGAGAGTTTTGCCGAAGCCCAGCCCCAGCGCGTATAAAACCATGCCACAGATGATAACGGCAGCCCCCGGCCCGAATGAATAATGCATTTTCTCACGAATATCTTTTATATTCAGATAGATTAGATAGGCAGTTATTAAAGGAATAAAGGGGATGAGGGAATGGTAATTCTGGTACATTCGTGAATGAAAAAGATCGCTTAATGGTCCATAAACCATCATAGCCGCTACAAAAACGGCAATGAAAAAAATGACATGCCTCATCATCTCAGATTTTGTAATTCTCATTTAACCTTCCTTAGATATGTATCTATTTATTCACAAATGGATTTTCAACCAGGATGCCCTCGATGATCTGTCCGTGATTCAGGTCTTCCGTGATTATTTTTTGCGCTTGCAGCCGAAGGGCAGCGGCAACAATCAGCGCATCCCAAAAAGAGAGACTGTTCTTTTCTTCGATTTCAGAAGCCCGGATCGTCGTCTCCGGATCATTGATCTGTACGGGCCAGGCGAGGTAATTCCGGATGATTTCCCGCGCTTCATCCGGCTTCATTGGTATCCACAAATATTCTATCGCTCATGAAGCTCATCCCTGGAAGGGTAGCGATCCATACCGGAATGAAAGCCCGCCCTCATCGCGGCGATGGCCTTCTGTTTCGCCATGTCGTATTGCCTCGCGTTCCGGATGATTTTTTCCAGTTCCAGGCGCAACATCCGATTCAGCGACGTCCCTTGCTGTGCGGCAATCACCTTGCCTGCCTGGATCAGCTCTTTGTCAAGACTGATGGTGATATTTTGCTTCAAGGTAAAATCTCCTTTTTTACACGTGTCTTAAAAGAATAGGGGCTCAGGCCCCTCCCTGATTGTGCAACCGACTCCTGACGACATTCAATACCTGGTCCAAAGTACGATCAAAAGAAGGCTCAACCGCATCTTCTTTCCCCACGTGTAAATGGTGGGGAAAAGTTTCCACATCCCAATCCGGGGCATTGTCCCACCGCATGATCAGCTTGCCCCGGCGATCCTGCCAATGATAGGAATATTTGCGGATAGACATGCTTAAAACCGTTTCTCGGACGTAAAGAATCGTATCGTCGGTTAATGTCAGCTCAGCGCGAAACCTGAAAATTTGCCCAAAATGCTCAAATCTGGCAATTTTATATGACGATATGACATCGCTGTATTTGGTGAGAATCTTAAGCATTCCCGAGCGCCCGCAACTTATCTTCCCACCAAATCAGAGCCTTGCAGGCAAATTCCCAATCTTCCAGATCATTCTCTTTCTCGAAATCCTCTTTTCCTTTAACGGTGCGAAGATCATTTTCATAACTTTCAAATGATTTTCTATACTTATTTTCAAAACTTTCCTTTTCAGCCCGAAACTGATCAATCCTGGACAAGGCAATCATGACCGACCAATCGTTCAGGGCATCATCAGACGACATATATCCGTCCTCGAAGAGAATTTCATTTATAATTGCCGTGCGTTGCATATTCACCTCCAAAAATAAATTTTACATAAGCGCCAATTAACAAAATTCCCAAGCTTAGCTTATTGCTGCGGCTATGGTCGTTAAGCTGGTTCTTTTCAGGCGTCATTGATCCTTTGTGTTCACGTTTTTACAATACCATAAACCAGGCGACGAATGCTTGGTCTTTTTGATGGGTCGGTTCGACAGCATGACGTCAGTAAGACAACTTCCACGGAATATATCCTCCCACCAGGTAATATGCCAGTTTACCAACCTCTGCGCCGAAGTCGCGAATCGCATTGTATTTTTCCCACCACTGGTCAAGTTCGTATTCAGTAAAGCAGGCAGTGGGGAAGATTTTAATTTTATGGGGGATTCCAGCGTATTGGTAGGCGAGAAAGCTGCGCCGGGTGTGAAAACCTGGGGATATGAGAATGGCGCTTTTGACATTCTCACGCGCGAGAGCATCCAACGCCGCATGTGCCGCTGTTAAGGTTACGGGATTCCTGATGGGGGCTTCAATAATTTTGAAATCCATTTCCTTCAACCCCTGATCCAGCAGCTCTTTCCTGACAATATTGGCGTAATCCGTATCAAGACCATAGGCCCTATGCGACCGGGCAATGCGGTGCAAGACGATCGCCAGCCGTTTTACCTTGCCTGCCGACAGCAAATTCAACCCCTGAACCACCATTCCTGTTGGAACAAAATCAGTGCCCTCGATAATTACCACATCCGCTTTATAATCGCCGCCAGGCGCCATAAATTTACCCGCATGAAACAAAATTGCCGTATGGAAGAAGAAGGCAATAACAATCATCAGGAATATTGAAAGACAAATCCCACTCCAGATCCATTTTGGCTTTCTTTTCATAGTTTCATTAATTTTTCCTGCAGTTGCTGCAAAGGTCTGTACCCTATAAAAATGATTCCAAGCTCTTGTGCTAATTTTTTCGTATCATCAGCGGTCCACACATCGTAATCAATTTGTCGAATAGATGAATAATGCTTGCCCATGATATTTTGTAGTTCTTCTGTCTGGAAAGCTATATGGATTTTAATATTATGTACGCCCGGTTTTAACGATTTAAGATAGTCGTAGTATTTCGCTTTCCTAAAATCATGTGATTGATTATGCCCTCCCATATAATAAATACCTTTTTGACTGTCAGGAAATACAAAGCCTTTTCTGCGCAACGAAATCAGATTGTTTTTCAAAATAGGATATTTGTATCTTCTCCTCTTCCAGACACGCATGGGAAGATTATATTTACGAGATAATTCCATAATTATGGAAAACAAATCTAAATGATTGTGGAGATCCATATGGTCGTCTAAATGAGTTGGTTTCAATCCCGCAGCAAGAATTTTGTTTATCTGCTCCTCCAATTCCATCTTAATATCTTTTATTTTTGCATGTTGCAAAAGCTCCGGTATGTCCGGCCACATTATTCCTTCGGGATTATATAAACTCGGGACATTGGCTTTGGAGAGAACCGGTGTCCATGGATATTTTGCTCCCCACTCGCATGTTAAAGTAAGATGTATCCCCAAATCGATTTCTGGATTTTCCTGCCATAATTTTATAACTTGGCTAAAACTAGGGCAAGGAACCATAATACTACCACTTTTGACTATGCCGAAATTCAGAGCCATGAAACTTGCTTCCGTTTCATCTTTATGCATTCCTACATCGTCGATATTGACAATTACGAGAATGTCTTTATCGGAATAACCCAATTGCTGAGCAAGTGATGAAAAGTACTTATGTTTGATACTATGCACAAAAGAAATACTATTCATTTTATTGTTTAACATTTAATGTTTTTGAGCTAAGCACATAGACATCATGCAGATAATCCGTGCTGTTCTATATCTATTAAGTTTGCGGTAATTTCTTTCCCAAGGAATTCTTTCGCCCATTTTGAAAATTCCGGATGCATATCACTAAGAAAAACACTCGTTGTGCCGGGCTCTTTCCTGGTTGATAGAATGTTTTGAATTTTTAATGTATTAAGAACGAGAATTGCGATTTCTTTACTCGAATCAACCAAGGAAATTTTATTGGTAATCTTATGAATTTGCTCTTTTAATAAGGGATAATGCGTACAACCGAGGATAAGTGTATCTATGTCGTTTTCAAGCAGGGGTTCCAGGTACTCCGCCAGAATGGTTTTGGTAATGTTTTTTTTAATCCAGTTTTCTTCTACAAGGTGGACGAGCAATGGCGTCGGTAATTCAAATACTTTAATCTCTGAATCAAGATTATTGATAGCCTTGGAATACGCACCGCTGTTTATGGTGCTTTTTGTCCCGATTACACCAACACGTTTATTTCTGGTGAGCCTGACCGCCCCTAACGCGCCGCATTCAATCACCCCAATAACCGGAAATTTGATAAAGCTGCGCAGGTAATCTGAGCTTGCCGCCGATGCGGTATTGCATGCAATCACTATCATTTTTACGTTCTTAGAGCTGAGAAAGATGGAATTTTCTACAGAATACCGGGTAACCAATCTGTTCGACTTTGATCCGTATGGCAAACGTGCGGTATCACCAAAGTAAATAATGTCCTCATAAGGCATAATATTGAGCAACTCTTTCACTACAGTTAATCCGCCTATGCCAGAATCGAAAACGCCGATAGGGCAATTTCTTAACGCTTCATCCATTAACTGCACCCCTAATGAAAATTTATTTAAACCGTTTGTATAGCATGATATGAAGGAACTTGATTGGGTCATATAGATTAGTGCGATAGAGGAAATCTTCAATGCCCTTTATTATCCGGTTATTTTCCGGATTAATATCAAACTCTAATGCTTCTGGCCAGTTGGCGGCTATGATTTCATGATGCAGTTTGTATTCCGAATTTGTTCTGTATTTAAATGGCACACGCAACATATACTCAATATATGCGCGGCAACTGTATGGGCAAAGAGATTCATGCACCATCTCGTATTCTGAAAAAGTCATTGCCCCCCAATTGCCAACCCGCTGTTCCCAATGCATGAGATCTAATATATCAACATTATATTTAGTTAGTTTTTTTACGGGAACCAACCACTTTGCAAACTCATCTACCGCAATATTACTTTGACTCATCAGTGCCATTCCTGCCAATACGGTGCCACTGATTAATGGCTTAGGCGTCTTGGGGAACCGGAAGCGGTCACGTTTAGTAATTTCGCTACAATTCCCATATATAATAACGATTTCTTTTTTTTCATCTTTGAACTGATTGTACACTGAAGTGGCATTCAATCCTTTAGCCGTACGCGCCGTAAAAACATTTTTCTCCAATATGGTTTTGAAATCTTCGTCAATTTGTTCCGGAAGTACCATTACACTGTGTTTTAGCCCGAGTTGTTTGAGCATTGCCGATGGAATGAGTACGTCAGGATCGCTGTGGACGCCACTTTTTGAGATCTGAGTAAAATAGTGAATGTTCTTTGCTGCCTTTCTGCTGGTAGCAAAGAGAGTTCTGCTGTCAAGGCCACATGAGATGGCAAAAGCAATATTAAAACGGTGCATCGCGCCTTCGATAATACCACTTAATAATTCTGAAACTTTTGGTATGCATTCTGACATGGAGATCGGGTTCAAACGTACTTTAGGCCAGTATCGAATGAACTTGCCGGAATTGCCATCAAGATAATGATTTGGTGTTAGATGTAATATATTGTCAAAAAGCGTAATGTTACCAGGATACCAATGCTCCCCGGATCTAAACAGAGACGTCTTCTGCAAATCACTTTTAACCATCTCATTAACTTCGATACCAAGCTGCTGAGCGATAATATGAGGCTGTGATGAACACCAAACGGAATTGTTCTTGTCAACATGGTAAAATACTTGCCGCAAACCGCAAGCATCACTGAATATTCGGAAATCATTATCTATCTTTACAATAATGACAAACCTTCCACATTTTTCAGCAATATTTACAAACACATCGTCCGCAGTTTTTGATTTATCAATGACATCCTGCATAATCTGCGAATCATCAAAGGATGGGTTGTACGGGTCAATGATATATCCTAACAAATAAATTGATCTGTTTTGACAATGGGCCACTGTTACCGACAGATCCGGATGAGCAGTTAAAAAATAATCTTGGGAAACTTGGATCTGTTTCCAATTCCCAAAGCTGACAATAAGATGGGGAGCCAGCAGATATTGACGCCGGTAAAGATATTTTTCTGTCTGCTCTTTAAACATTAGCAAAATCCCCTTTTATCCAAAACGATATAGCATGTATGACTGATGATCGTAAAAACACCTTCATATTATTTCATTTGGCGCGGATACTCTTTTCCTTTTCAATGCTGACAGGGGGTAGGATGCAAATTCAACCATTTTTTTATAACCACCTGGAAAAAGCACCCAGACGATGAAATAAATCCCAATCCCCAAAAGAATTGATAATGCCATTTGCAATGCCACATGGAAAGATGATATCAAATTATAAGTTTGCAAAAGTACAATCCCCATACCAATGCTTGCAATCGCTGGCTTGTATATACTTTTAAGTGTTGAGACAATACCGACAGGAGAACCTTTAAAAACGAAAAATAAGGAAAAAATGAGGTTTGCCATTGTTGAGACTGACCATGATGCTGCAAGGCCGATAGCACCCCATCTGATGCCAACTACAAAAGCAATTATGGTTGATAAGGATGTGAACAAGCCCCAGAAAAAATATCGTCTCGACTGGCCTGTAGATATCATAATCAAGCCAAGCATAACAACAATGGGGGATGCAAAAGCTGAAAACGCAAGTAAACGGAAGATCGGAACGGTATTCATCCATTGTGAGCCCAAGGCTATATAGACGATAGGATGTGAATAGATACCGATATAAACAATGATTGGCATATATAAAAAGCAAAGGATTGCCAACATTTTTTCAAAGTAATTACGGTATTGGACGTGATCATTTTGTAAAGCACTGAGCGCCGGCAGAGAGACATACTGCATCGGTTCAAGTAACGGACCCATGGGGATCGCAGCCAATTGTCTTGCCCGCGAATAGAGTCCAACCGGCACGGCACCGAAAAATTTGCCAAGCAGAATCGAATCCAAATTATTTGATAAGTAATAAAGTATATTGTAACCGGTAACATTGCCCCCGAATTTAAGCATTGATTTTACACCGGCATTGCGAACGGGCAAACCTGGCCGCCAGGGACAGAATAACCAGGCCAATACAGTGACAGTCAAGGATCTGCTAATCTCTTTCCATACCAATGCCCAATAGCCGAATCCCTGCCAAGCCAATATAATTGCAATACCTAAAGAAAGTACTGTTGAAATTATTTTTATCAGGGCAAAATGATCGAAACGCATGCGACGCCTGATCAGCGCCTGGTGCTGGATGGACAATCCTGAAAAGACAAAGTTTGACGCTAATGCAACAGTTATCCAAATCAAACGCTGATCATTATAAAACCAGGCAACGGCTTTTGCGCAGACGGCGACCACAATTGCTATAAAAAAACAAATGCCGATGTTTAACCAGAAAAGCGTGCTTACCTGCTCATGGGTAAGCTCCGTTCTCTGGACGACCGCATCACCCAGACCAAGGTCCTCAAATCTTTCAATGAAGACCGTGAGTGCTGTCACCATGCCTATTAAACCGAAGTGTTCGGGAATAAGCAAACGTGCCAGGACCATGATAGAAGCTAAACGTAAAACAAACATGATGACCTGGCTTGCCGAAGTGATTATTCCACCCCGGATTGCCCGTTGCTTCATGTCTCCTTTGAGTTGCTCCGTATCAAAGAGAGATGCGTATTTGTTAACTTTTAATTTTATCAACAGGCGGGGCGATCTATTTCACTTCACTATTCACAATTTCGGCTGGGGCGAGATATATTCATACTCATGGGCTCCCATATCGGGGGCGGTGCCATAAATAACTTGCGCCCCATCCGATTTTTTGAAGAGCCAGATTTTTGCACTATCTACCCAGGTCTGCGGGGATGCCAGCGTTATAGTATTTGTATTATAATTAATTGAACTGATCTGAGCGACTTTATCGAGCGTTCCTATGGCTATCCAATCGGCGTATAATTTCGCTCTTGCCAAATCAGATCCCCATGACCCGTCTTGAAAATACCGGGCATCCTTGACTTCAAGTTTGGTTGAACTCGTACCATTGCCATTTGCTTTTGTGAGATATGTTCCCTTATCAATTATGGGGCTTGCTTTTCGTAAAGTTAAATTCGGCAATGTGGTTGACATCGGATCCGTAATGTCAGGATTTACAAATAAGGGGTCGCTAGTGCAATCTAAACAGTTATTGGTAATCGTCTGACATGCACCAACTTTGTCGGCATAGTGAATTGCTGAATCTCCGGAACGAGTTACATTACTGTTTGCATGAAATAGATTATTTTTTAAAACATTACCAGTAGTCAGTGAGCAATCACCTGCATTAAAGTAAATACCAGTGCGGTAATGCGGCAAAATTCCTTCGATATCTGTGCCGTAACCATTGTGATAAAGGGTATTATTGTAGAAATAATTGTATGAACTTGGTGCTGCAGATAGCGATGAACCAAAACGCGCACCATACATGCCGTTGCCATAAAGATCATTATATCTGACAATAATTTTTTTGTTACTGACCGTCAGTCCAGATCCAGCACCCATAGGGGATATTTCCGGTCCGCCATAGGCGATACGGTTGCCCTCCACCAGATTATGACCGCCATACTCATCCAATCCCGCCATAGACATTACCCTATACCCGCACAAACCATCAGTGTATGCGGCACAATCATTATTAGGGCCTGCCCACCATCCTTCGTTGTGTATATAGTTGTTCCTTAAAATATTGTACCTGCTATTTACGCCTAAGACGTGATGTCCGCCATGATAAAAATGGTTATTCACAATTGTGTTATAATGGCTTGCATCAGTGTTCTTGGAGGCTGCATCTGTCCCAATCTCAAAGACCACCCCTAATTGATTGCTAGTTGTATATGATCCGTATTTTGAAAAGGTATTATCGTGGATATAATTATGTGTTGAACTATGGAATATAGTAGAACCTCTCCAATTTACGGTTTTGCCATCAGTGTTGAGATAACGGACTTGATCAAATATGCAATGTTCTATCTCATTGTAATGGCCTCCATCAATCCACATGAATTTATGGAAATTTTTAAAAGTTATCCCTGTGACTCTAATATAAGATTTGCCGGTAAGATTGATAGCGAAACTTCGGTTATTATTTCCTGTAACTGTCACCTGTTCATCTGGATATACACTATAAGTTATAACTTTTCCGGCTGTTCCGGAATTTGACGGCGCAATACTCATTGTGTCAATAGAACCAGAATATGTGTTGGGATCACCAGCCGTGTAGTTGCCTCCTCTTATATAGACAATGTCGCCTGCAACCAATTTTATATTGGCGGTGTAGATGCGTTTCCATGCCTTCTTTCCGTCACTTGCGCTACAATTACGTGCTGCAATGCTGTATGATGTTCTAGCACCGCCAGCGCAGTCGGAAACAAGGTTTCTATCGATATAGTATATCGCACTGTGGGCCACAGTGGTCATTAAAAAAGTCATCGTAATGATAATAATTTTCAATTTATTCATTTCTCCTATACTTTTAAATTGATAGGCGTCAGTATAGTAAACAGCGAGATGAATTGAGAATTAACTTTTTTGATTGCCTTCAATTTCTTTTGAAGATTCTTCATGATTAGTTTTTGCGGTAGATAAGCATATATTCACAAATATAAGGATAGACATCAAGCCTGTTAATTTTCCGATTGACGATTCGCTAATATTGTGAACCACAGTCATTAAAACAATACAAAACCAAAAGATGCCCCAATCAAAGTCTTGCATCATTTCCATTTGAGCCTTTCGGGATGAAGAGATTAGGAATATTGACGAAAACATAAGCCCAGTGAACCCTATATTGAGGATCGTATCGAGATAGCCGTTATGTGCGTCACTTGCACCATGTGCAGCTCCGATCATTTCATCCGTCCAGAATCCGCCAAATCCGTGTCCCAATAAAGGGTTTTGCATTGCGTGAGGTATTATGACCGCCCATATATTATCGGACCTATTCGTTAACGTTGGGTCCCGCCCAAGAAGTTCTGAAGGATTGATAATAGTAAAACCTCCCGTAAATGGGGTCGTGGTACCATAAATGATTAAAAGGGAAATGATAACCGTTAACGCATTTGCTCCCAAAGTGATGTTTTTTCCTTTCAACCATAGTAAACATATAAGCGCTGTCGATCCAACTGCAAGGGTACCGAGCGACGTCGCGGAGTATGTAAGCGTATGATTAGGGCCCATAAACAGCCAGATTGTCAGAATAACTAATAATACTTCAATGTATGCCTGATACCATGTTACAGAAATATCGCGTTTTCGCCATCTTCTAATGAATGTCCAGAGAAGGAAGAATATTGCAAAAAGACAGATCAAGGCCAATCCATTTTTCTGTGTTGATACTCCAACCCACATACGATCGCCTGTCCACTGACGAAATTGAACCCCCAAAGAGGGGTAATATCTTATCAATAAAAAGGAGAGCGGTATGTGAACGTAAATGACTCTTCTGAAGATGCTCATTAACGCCTGGCGCGGATCAACTTCGGCTGCAACGACTAAAGCCATAACAATGACATTGGCCGCCGACCTGTTCCAGCGTTTGAATGATACAAAAGGAATATCAGACCATAAAACGCTGATGAGCATATAGCCTATCAATAACATTAACCATGGATTATCCTTGATGCCATTTACCCAACTGGCATACCTTTTAAATAAAATCAGCAACCCGATGAGCAACAGTGCACCTAAGAACACTCTATCAAAGGGGTTGCCCTCGTCCATGCTGAGTCCACTAGATCCAAACCAAATGCCGGGTGACCTACTGAGAAAAAAAAGTATCCATAAGGTGGGTACCCATAAAGCTAAAGACGCAGCAGGGTTTTGTTTTCTATCAAGACGAAGAAGAAACAGGATGAATAGAACAGTAATGCCTGATGCAATTATACGAGTCATTATCTATGCCTTATTAATATATGGATCTTCTGTCTCTAAACGTATTTATAAGCCAGCATTTTAGGTAGATTACTTTGATAAATATTTTTTCTTTGACGCCACTTTTTTTATATACCAAACTAATAAAATTAAGAATGTCGCGATTAATCCTCCTATAATAAACAATAGTACTTTTCCAACACTACCCAAAGTATATAATATTGCTACAACCTTATCGCCATACGGAAGTTTCGATAAATACAGATCACGAAAATCCGATAAAGTTCTAACCAAAGTCACCTTAAAGTCATTGTCCAAATTGTCCATATTTTCGATATTATTATCAGAGTGATAACGAACTCGAATATTTTTTTCACGACCCGGTTCAATCAAAACTTCGAGCCTGATGAAATTGGGATCTCGAAAGTATTCTTGCTTAAGCCCACTCACTTCAACTGATTCAATAGGAACTGAAAAGTCCTCCTGTTTTCTGACAATATATTTCATCGTAACATCATAATTGTTTTTTATAACAAGCTCACTTGAATATGACAATATTTCAATCACACGATCATCGGTCCTTTTCTGTAAATAATATTTCTTGGCAATGCCCCCCAAACCAGTCCATACTACTTCAGGTTGCAGCTTATTAATTGTTTCTGCTATAGTATTAAATGCATCAGCCCCGTCCTTAAAAAAACCTTGGTGCGTATAGAGCAGAACCGGCAAGTCCAAAAACAATCTCATTTGTATCCTGCTTTTTTCTATGGATTCGGAATGCTTATTTTTTTTCCAATCCGAAATACCTGATCTCAGCGCGATTGGAAAGTTCTCATACTCCAGTGTAATGCCTCTCAACCGATCAACACTCTTTTTCCAATCTCCCTCTTGTAACGGGCTCGTGCTATTTATTGTCATGAGAAAATTCTGTTTCTTTAGTAGCTTCAAACTCTCTTTCGTGAACACCCCTCTTGGAAATATCATCACGGGATCGTATGGAATACCCGTTTTTTGTTTAAATGCATCCATTCGGTATATCGCCTGAAGAACATTCTTCTCATCAAATCGATCATTCAAATTATTTCTAAATTCTAAAAAATCATGATTATTTCCGTGAACTGCAATTGATAGTTGTTTTGAGCATTGCTTGAATATTTCAATAGCTTCATTATTACTTTTTGCATAGTTGTATGGGATAAATCCCAAAGTTGCATGAAAAGGTGTCTTTTTAGCCGTGTTGCAAAGTTCAGCAAAGCTTATATAACCATAAGGTTCCCTCAGCCATGGATCATCGATAGTTAGATTTGCGAAATCACTAATACCATGCCAGCAACGATCGCTGAATGAATATTTTAAAAATATCAGAAAGGGCATAATTCTCAATAATTCGTTTGTTTCATTAGCAACTATTTCTCGCCAAGAGGATAAATAAAATACTTTTAAACCTTTTGACTCAGTTGTAAAAAAAATTGGGAATTTTATTTTACTACTCTCATCTATGACTTCAATAAGATCCCCTGCTACAGCTACATCCTTCAGTTCAAAGCCATTTATCATTGCCGAACCAGAACCCATCAATGGGTATTCCAGCCCTCCAAGTTCACGAACAATCTGCTTATTCTCAGTCACTCTAATTGATGTCGCAGACGTTGTTAAGAGCTGTTCTTGGCCGCCTTTGATGTTGTTTTTAGACCACAATTTCAAGTAATGAATATCTGCTGGAGTAGAGTGTATATCTGAAATTAATATCTTGGTTG
>Ga0194039_1001075_pt1 | contig 15080 bp, 10 predicted proteins | sample JunL228m_MetaG_FD_148679 | JGI IMG/M metagenome (GOLD analysis project Ga0194039, IMG submission 148679) | Anoxic zone freshwater microbial communities from boreal shield lake in IISD Experimental Lakes Area, Ontario, Canada - Jun2016-L227-8m | ecosystem: Environmental > Aquatic > Freshwater >... | reverse complement strand
TGTTGTTCTTGCGGTAGTGCTCCCGCTGTACCCTTCGTTGTTCGTGATCTATGAACGGATCGGGAAATACGAGGTCATTTGTGCAGAGTTTGAGGCCCACCGCGAAGAACACCAGAAATCAAAGGAGACATATCATGGGGCCAGAATTAACTAATATCTTCGAAATTGCCGTTGCGCTTGTTTGTGCCGTGTTTGCATTTGTGCAGCACCGGAGGGCATCGGGCGCAATCGCTGAGATAAAAACTGCACAGCAGACGACTGAAAACGTATTGAACTTTTTCGACCAGACCGACGATACCGTAACTGTCGCACCGCCGGTAGTCCAGGGCCGTTCATTTAAGATGAGTCCGGCCTCAAAGGATTGGATTACCTCCGACCGGAGACCTGAGGAACGCGAAAGTTTACTCAGGCAGGTTGCCGAAGCTGAAAGCAAACGGCTGGGTGTGTACACCATTTCCGTACCATCGGTATGGTACAATATCGAATACGGAATCCCGTCAGGTTCGGGCGGCTCAGGGAAGGGAATCCCCACATGAACCGCCTGACGAAAAGGAGAAAACTGCTCATCGGCGGCTGTGTGTTCGCAGCTGTTGTACTAGGCGTGGCTTGTACCGGGATCACACCGGCCCAGGCTGCGACCGTTGATGTTTCCTTCATGGGATCTTCTGACCAGTCACTGGTCGGTTCGTCAGATATGACATGGGTCGTATCAAACGGCGACCTTACGAAGACGCCACCGCTCGGTATCGGGCAGGAAGTTTTGAGTGGCGGTTACCAGGACGGTTACATCCTCACCGGTCCGTCGCAGTACGAGAGCTCGCAGGTGCTGAACAATTCCGATATCGTCCACTTCGATACGATGAGCCAGGTGAAGTCCACCGGGCCCGGCTTCTACGAGGAGAGCATGATGCTGCACTCCGCAGGGGCTGCTGCTTCAGGTGTGACGTGTGGGGTTGATTCTCTCGATGCAGAGGGTACGAACTTTACCGCGACGCCGTACTGTGAGACGGTTGTTTTACACTCCCTTTTTATGGCTGATGACCTGGCGTATCGCTCGGTTGGGTCGATCGATCAGGCGGATTTGGAACTGCCGGATGCGTTTGGCTTTACGGCTATTGGGTCTGGGTCGGGTACCGGGTCCTTCAGCTTCGGTTCGAGGAGTCTGGCTGGGATTGGTACGACTACCGAGCTCGGGTATGTGAACTCGATCGGTAAGGACCTCATAGCCAACGGTCGGTTCAACATCGGTGAGGACATGCAGTGGACGTCGTTTGCGAAGACGTTTGATGTGGTGGAGTAGGACGGGGTTCCCTTTTTTTGGGTTGTTGATCTCTATTGAGTTTCGTCAGTAACCAAAATTACAGTACTTCTATGGTTGCCCTGATTGATAGTGTAGTGTCCCTTCGGGACTGGCAGGGTAGACGGGTGGTTGGGCAGCTACAACCGAATAATATTCCTTTGCCTTCGTTCACTTGATGTAATAATTATTATTTTTTGTTTAGTCGCAATTGATTGGATTATTTCTTTTGTAGATTGGCCTCTATAGTAGGTATATTAGTACATAATGTCGAATGTAAACGTTAATTTGCGGGAAGGGTGCCTATGAAAATACAGAGATATATCGCAGTCCTGTTACTGCTGGCGTTTATGGTAGTCGGCGCCTCAGCGTATGGAATATGGATCGATGCACCCCAGTCCCTTAAATTAGGTGAGACTATTGTGGTGAACGGGACAACGAGTCTTCCGGGCGATGTACCAATCGATATTACGCTCACCCGCTCAGAAAACATGAACGAGGTGAAGTCAACAAAGCACGTAATTCTTCGTGGGGACAAGAATTTCACCGTGGAGTTCCCTACCACGGGCTACACACGCGGCGAGTACAAAGTAGAAGCCTTGTACCCGTCCAAACTAGGTTCTGACTCCAGAACGATGAGGGTTGTGATTCTTATTGACCGTTCAGACGAAATTATCCTCACCCCGCCACTTCAAAAGGTATATGACGGGTTTTTAACCATTGCAGGAAACGGTGCCGGGCTGATAAATTCAGGTGTGAAGGTCATCGTAACCAGTTCAAACGGGACATTGCTGTTCGGCCCGGAATTTATCGCCAGTGATTATATGGGTTACTTTTCAAAGAAATTTCCTATTCAGGGACCGGGAAATTACAGTGTAAATTTCTCTGACGCGCATGGGTTTATTGGTAATTTTACTTACACCATAACAAAACACCAGGAGACTCAAACTACTCCTATCACCCCGACACCAACACCAACACCAAACTCCACGGTATCAGCCACATCGGTGGCGAGTAGGGATAAGCCGGCGATTTTCGTCGTATTTTCAAACCCGGGACCGGTCCTGGTATATACTTCAACCGGCATTGACTGGGACCTTGAGTACCTTGACCGGAACGGCACTATTCACAAGGTCCATGAGACCGGTTCTCAGTATCCCGAATCGGTGACGTTCCCGAGTGACGGGAACACGACAAGGGTGACGGTTTATCCCAACAGGTACGAGGATAATAATAAAAACGTTACGCTCAATGCAGAGAATGCAACCGATATCCAGATTTTAAATACAACGCCACCAACCCCAACGAGTACCCCGAAATCATCGTTACAATGGCTGTTGTTTATAGTGGCAATTGGACTGAGTTTAATGATAAAACGGAGATAAAGTTGGGCCTTTTAGATCACAACCAAACGCCCCAGAAGTTTATAGATCAAATCCGAATCGCAGTCGGACAGTTAACTGGACGGCGGGGTCTCTCGATGTAGATTGGTGCACATGCAAAATCGAAAGCAATAACAATCGTTTCTCTCAAAATATCATTATGTTGGACCATTTTTATCGCACACACAGATTGTCGCATCTAAAGGCGTATCGGTGGGCGCAGAAATCGAATGATAATGAACACTCCCATCGATTTGATGATAAAATTGCTGAATTTTTAACCGAACTGAAAGGAAAGGAAAAAGGAACAGAAACGAATTTAAAATATATCAGGTCCAAAAAAGCTCATGGGTTGGTAGAAATTTGAAAAAATAAGCAATTGCTACGGGTTTCGAATCCTTCGCACTCTGAAAATCATTCTTGATATTGGTAATATACAAAAAATGGAATTCCTCGACAAATTGCGAAATCAAAGCCGAAATACCCGTAAATATGAGACTTACAATAGGTTAATACACCTTTAACTTTAATTGCAATATTATCCGGGATCTGATTGTCGCATATCTGATGTTGAACCCCCCAACGCTATCAATAAAAGCCGCAAGATGCGGGTTTATGGAGCAAGGTATTATGAGAGAAAATAAAGGCGCATTACTAATTTTCATTGTCATTCTGACAGTTATTATGTTAGGCACACCGGTAGCAGGAGACGGTATAGCCGCTTTTACCGCTGACATAACAGATGGCCCATACCCATTATCCGTTCAGTTTACTGATCAATCCACCATTACCCCCCCATTAACCTACCTATGGAATTTTGGGGACGGTAGTCCTCCGGCCACCGACCAGAATCCAGTCCATATCTACCAGGAGTCGGGAATGTTTACAGTCCGCCTAACGGTAACCAATAATGCTGGTGGAAGTAGTGCAACAAGGGAGGATTATATCGGTGTTACGGCATCGCAATCAAACGCATATATGATTACTTCCACGGCGGGGAGTCATGGAGTAATTTCTCCGTCAGGAGCGGTCCCTGTCAACCCCGGCGATAATCACTCGTTCTTGCTTATCCCCAATGTCGGGTATCACATTGATGAACTGCTAGTTGATGGAGTTGCGAAACCGGCAACTCCACTGTATACGTTTTCTAACGTCAATTCAGACCATTCTATTTCCGTTTCGTTTACTCCTGAGACAGGTTCCCTAATTGTCAGTTCAAACCCAAATGGTGCCTCGATTTTCGTTGATGGTGTTAACCTCGGAACAACTCCGAAAACGGTGGATGTCTCAGTGGGAACACACCAATTATGGCTGACTCTTTTGGGGTATGACACTTATGCGAGCACCATATCCATCGAGAAAGACAAAACGACAACCATCCCTATGGTTAACCTTGTCCGCTCAGTACGCCTACAAACCATCTATCCCGGGAAGGACGTATTCATTGGTGAACAGGGGCTTACGTTAGTGAATGTGGCCACAGGGACACAGCTTTCCTGGTACACGGGTACCCAGATTGTGGGAGCGAGTGCCCCGGCTGCAACCGTAACAGTAAGTGACCCGACAAATTTCTATGTATCACCGACTGATTTCGTCGGACGTACTGGAAACTGGTACATTGGTAGCACCTCTATCGTTGCGATTGTTGTAAACGACCCTTCCCAGGCCGTTTCGGTATATGACCAGCAGACCGGTAAGACAGTTACGGGGAAAAGTGTTCTTGCAGGAGATTTCCTTATTTTCCGGCTGCAAACAAATCTTAACGTGATTCCGGGAGAACGTGGTTCTGGAGCTACAGGATTCATGGCCATCAAGGTCAGGGCCCCAGATGGAACAGTATATTCCTACCTCCACCAGGACACCACGACCAACCAATCCTTGTTAAATCAAGCACCGAATGCCATGCCATATTACTGGAACAATATCCCGCTCGTCCTTAACAGTCAAAAAGGGTGGGCAACAGGGTTCCTCGGTTCAAATAACGCGAGGACTTACCCTGATGGCAGTTATACATTCTGGACAGAATGCAACCTCAACGGGATGATGGATAATTATAAAGATGCATCTGGTAACGACTACATTGGAAAGACCGTTTCGGCAGTTCAGACCGTAACCATTTCATCTACGCTTCCCCCAACACCTCCCCCGACACCTGTCCCAATTATTCAAAATATTTACCCTGGCCAGGACGTATTCATCGGTGAGCAGGGACTTAAATTAATAAACGTGACTGCAGGGACACAGCTTTCTTGGTACACCGGTACCCAGATTGTGGGAGCAAGTGCACCGGCAGCAACAGTAACCGTTGGAAACCCGAGCAGCTTCTATGTATCACCGACTGATTTCATCGGACGTACTGGAAACTGGTACATTGGTAGCACCGATTTAGTAGGGATTATTGTAAACGATCCCTCACAAAGTGTGAGGGTTTATGACCAACAGACGGGCAAGGAGGTTACGGGCAAGAGTATCCCGGCAGGAGATTTCCTTAATTTCCGTATAGAAACTAATCTTGCCGTTATTCCAGCAGAACGCAGGTCCGGAACGACAGGATTCATGAATATTAAGGTTAAGGCCCCCGATGGAACAGTACATTCCTACCTCCACCAGGACACCACGATCAACCAATCCTTGTTAAATCAAGCTCCGAATACCATGCCATATTACTGGAACAATATCCCGCTCCTGCTTAACAGCCACCAAGGTTGGGCAACCGGGTTCCTCGGCTCAAATAACGCAAGGACTTACCCAGACGGCAGTTATACATTCTGGACAGAGTGCAACCTCAACGGAATGATGGATAATTATAAAGATGCATCTGGTAACGACTACATTGGAAAGACTATTTCGGCAGTCCAAACCGTAACCATTTCATCAACACTTCCACCACCACCTACTCCAACACCTGCTCCCATTATTCAAAACATTTACCCCGGTAAAGACGTATTCATCGGTGAGCAGGGACTTAAGTTAATTGGGGTAACACCAGGGACACAGCTTTCCTGGTACACGGGTACCCAGATTGTGGGAGCAAGTGCCCCGGCAGCAACCGTAACAGTAAGTGACCCGACAAATTTCTATGTATCACCGACTGACTTCGTTGGGCGTACTGGAAACTGGTACATTGGTACCAGCTCTGAAGTAGGGATTGTTGTAAATGACCCCTCACAGAATGTGAAGGTGTATGACCAGCAGACGGGTAAGGATGTTACAGGCAAGAGTATCCTGACAGGAGATTTCCTTAATTTCCGCATTGAGACAAATCTTGCCGTTATTCCGGCAGAACGTAATTCCGGAACGACAGGATTCATGAACATCAAGGTCAGGGCCCCCGATGGGACCGTATATTCCTATCTTCACCAGGACACCGCGATCAACCAATCATTGTTAAACCAATCTCCGAATGCTATGCCATATTACTGGAACAATATCCCGCTCGTGCTTAACAGCCACCAAGGTTGGGCAACCGGGTTCCTCGGCCCAAATAACGCAAGGACTTACCCAGACGGCAGTTATACATTCTGGACGGAGTGCAACCTCAACGGAATGATGGATAATTATAAAGATGCATCTGGTAACGACTACATTGGAAAGACCGTTTCAGCAGTCCATACCGTAATTATACCCTCTGATGTTCCAACTGATACCACAGGTTCCATCTCAATGAACTCGAATCCAAATGGAGCACAGATCTACCTTGATGGGAACAGCACAGATCATAATACACCTTTTACACTGATAGGGATCAGTGCCGGACAGCATGTTGTAATGTTGAAACTTGCTGGATACCAGGACTTCAGTCAGACAGTAACGGTGATTTCCAGGCAGACAACAATAGTGAATACTACTTTGAATTCAATTTCCCCGATAGCCATTTTTACCGCCAACACAACGGTTGGCTCATACCCATTATCCGTACAATTTACTGATCTCTCAACCGGCGCCCCCACAATAACCTATCAATGGAGTTTCGGGGATGGCAGTCCTTCGGTAACTGAAAAGCATCCCGTACATGTATACCAGTCGGCGGGTCTTTTTTCAGTTAACCTGATCGTAACCAATAGTGCTGGTAACAGCACCTTAACACGTCCGGATTATATTAATGTTACAATGCCACAACCATCCGATTATAACCTAAATCTGGGAGAAGGTTGGAACCTGGTATCAGTACCTAAAAAACTTGCTCCGGGGTATGATACCGGATCAATTTTCAAAGATGTAGATACCGAAGGTCGTACGATATGGGAATATGATGGAGTAGCTCATAATTGGGTCCCGATAAACGCAAATACTTCAGTTTTACCGTTGTATGGGTTCTGGATTTATTCAAAATCTCCGACAACGATCCCGCTGAAGTATGATCCCAACCCACTGCAGATCCCACCAACACGACATCTTGTTCAAGGTTGGAACCTGATCGGGTTTTCTGGAACAATTCCCGCATCTGCCCGTGATACATTGATATCTGTACGAAATATCTGGACACAGGCCATGGCATTTGATGCAACAGCATACAAATATGAGGTGCAGATCATTAATGGTGGAAGCGGTCAGTATAATGATTCAAGAATGATGAATCCGACTAAGGGATATTGGTTGTTTATGACCGGTCCTGGGGATTTATCCGCAATTGGGGTTTAATCACATTTTTTTTCTTTCCTGTCTTTTTTTATTCAATCCATCCCTTCCTCTGCAATCGCCGTTCAGATGCAAAGCTGGTCGGTGTGAACGTGTCGCCCGGGTGGGAGCTGGGCCAAGTAACCGCTTTTGATTGGACTAAAAAATGGATCTCTCCCGATAGATCTGATTATGCACTAGTAAAAAGAAACAGTAAATGTGATACCGTTGCGTTATTATATACAGGAATTTGGGACGCACCACGCATAAGAGGACTCCTTGAAATTGTCAACGAAGACAAAAGATGATATATATAAGCCTGACCGGCGACAAAATCAACAATGTTTGAGCAGGAGTCAATTGAACCGCTGTTTGAGTGAGGTTCGCATTATATGAGTACATTGAAGACAAGCCTTGTTGTCCTGCTGATCCTTATTGCAGGAATTACCGCTGCATCTGCGTCGATAAGTGTAAAAAACATTGCAATTACCCCGGCAGATGAACTCGTTTCGGGCCAGACTCCACCGAATCCCGTTACTGCAATTTTTACTATCTATTTTAATCCGACCGGTTTAGAAACGTTCCCTAGTGGGGAGACACTTGCCATGTCAACCGACCTTGAAAACGGGCAATGGTCATATGTCACCACCCTCGGCGGTAATCCGGATCCGGTCGTTACTGCAAACGGGCGAAATTTAAATATCTCCGGCTGGATCCTTTCATATCCTTCAAAAAAGGAATTGTCCATGAAGGTTACCCTGAACGGGGAAGTCCCCACAATGACGGCCTCAGGTAACAAGACTATTATCCGGGTCGCTGAACTGAGCAGCAATCCGGAGCCAGTATTCGACCGTAGCTGGGAACGGTACGTAATTATACCAGAACCGATCATTGAGAGACCTCCTATGAAAATCGCCCTCACTGACTTCCGGGCATTAATTGATGAAAAGGCCCAGGCGGGAATTGATACTACCGCAGCAATGGAGAAATATTCGGCCGCAAATACTGCGATCTCTAATGCCGATAGATCCTCTGAGTATTCAGCAAAACAGACCTACCTGACGAATGCACAGGTACTGTTGAAAGATGGCCAGACTGCACTTGACAGGGCAGCGGTACAGCAGGTCATTAACGAGGCACAAACACTTATCGACCAGACCGATGATCTCATTACCTACTTCAAAGTGAACCGGAGCATGGGAAGTGACCCACGACTTGTCCCGATCATTCAAAAGCGGGACCGGGCCGCCGAACTGATATCGGAGGCCAAAGACCTCCTGCAGAAAAATGATTTATCCGGGGCGAAGGACAAGGCGTTACAGTCATCAGATATGGCAAAAGAGATTTATGACCCGGTTATTTTTTGGGATCCACCAGGTGGTACCGATCCGCCGTATTCGCCAATCCTCATTTATATCGCCATAATTGCGGTTGTCGTTGTCGTTGGAATCGTTCTCTATCGCCGCAGGCGCACCGATTGAGATGAGCTTGGGTAATACCTTTTTTTAAATAATACACCCTATATGATATGTATTACTGATGAACCGATTTTGAAAATTCTTTGAATTCTAGTTCCCTTATTTGTTATGCGGGAAAATATTTTTTTGTGATCATGAGCAGAATCGTCGCGAACTTTGCAAAATCTCATACCCATAAATTCTCCCCCATACTCCGATGAAGGTACTCCACCCCATCCCCCATTCATCATAAATCATTAGCAATGATCGATTCCCGGTGCTCATTGAGAACTGTTCAACCCTAAATTTTTATTTTCATTTTTACTATGTTTCCGATCACCGCCCATATAACTCGAAATCAGATCTCTTTTATTTTATTCGATCCATCTCTTCCTCTACAATCGCCGTTCAGATGCAAAGCTGGTCGGTGTGAACGTGTGGCCCGGGTGGGAGCTGGGCCAAGTAACCGCTTTTGATTGGACTAAAAAAGATCTCTCCCAATCGATCTGATTATGCACTAGGAAAAAGAAACAGTATGTGTGATACCGTTGCGTTATTATATACAGAAATTTGGGACGCACCACGCATAAGAGGACTCCTTGAAATTGTCAGCGAAGACAAAAGATGATATATACAAGCCTGACCGGCGACAAAAATCAACAATGTTTGAGCAGGAGTCAATTTAACCGTTGTTTGAGGGAGGTCCGCATTATATGAGTACATTGAAGACAAGCCTTGTTGTCCTGCTGATCCTTATTGTAGGAATTACCGCTGCATCTGCGTCAATAAGTGTAAACAAAAACATTGCAATTACCCCGGTAGGTGAACTCGTTTCAAACCAGACTCCTCCGATTCTCGTTACTGCAATTTTTACTATCAATTTTAATCCGATCGGTGTCGAAACGTTCCCGAGTGGAGACACGCTTACGATGTCAACCGATTTGGAAAACGGGCAATGGTCATATATCACCTCCCTCGACGGTAATCCGAATCCGGCTGTTACTGCAAATGGGCGAAATGTAAATATCAATGGCTGGGGTCTTTCTTATCCTTCAAAAAGGGAATTGTCCATGAAGGTTACCCTGAACGGGGAAGTCCCCACGGTGACGGCCTCAGGTAACAAGACTATTATCCGGGTCGCTGAACTGGTCAGCAATTCGGATCCGGTATTCGACCGTGTCTGGGAACGGTACGTAATAGATCCAAGGGATATAGACGAGAAGATAGCTGCTATGAAAATCGCCCTCACTGCCTTCCGGGCATTGATTGATGAAAAGGCCCAGGCGGGAATTGATACAACCGGTGCGATGGAAAAATATTCGGCCGCAAATACTGCGATCTCTAATGCCGGTAAATCCTCTGCGTATTCAGCAAAACAGACCTACCTGACGAATGCACAGGTACTGTTGAAAGATGGCCAGGCTGCACTTGACAGAGCAATCGTACAGCCGGTCATTAACGAGGCACAAACACTTATCGACCAGACCGATGGTCTCATTACCTACTTCAAAGTGGACCGGAGCATGGGAAATGACCCGCGACTTGTCCCGATCATTCAAAAGCGTGACCGGGCTGCTGACCTGTTATCGGAGGCCAAAGACCTCCTGCCGAAAAACGATTTCACCGGGGCGAAGGACAGGGTGTTACTGTCATCAGATATGGCAAAACAGAGCTATGATGCGGCTCTTGCATTAAGGAAGGAAATAGGTGACCCACAGTGGGATCCTGTGGAATGGCTTGCGGGTATATTTGGCGGACTTGGCAGCATCCTCATTTATATCGCCATAATTGCAGTTATTGCGGTTGTCGTTGTCGTTGGAATCGTTCTCTATCGCCGCAGGCGCACCGATTGGGATGAACTTGGGTAATACATTTTTATTAAATAACACACTGTTGACTGTGAATATTTTGCAGGGAATATGGTCGCCAAGATCTTCTTCATTTTGTGAAGATATACTTCCTGCGCTCATTAACAGGGGGGATAAGACCCGTAAGTGTAGATAGTAGGGACGGACAATCTCTCCTGGTCCAATCATCAATGGTCCTCCTACCTCCGCTCCATGATTTCGCCTGGTGAAATTCTTTCGCGAAACCGAACGGTTGTGGATACGGAGGCCTCGGTGACCCGGTTTCCACCCCCACTTTTTATGTATGGATAAGTTGACCATTTTACACAACATATGAAGCGTTAAGGTGGGGTTCTTCGGAGCCATTCCCATATTGATTTTATTTAGATGATTCGTTTCACAACGGAGTGGTACCCCATGCAGAGATCCAGTTCATTAAAGCAGACCGTATTTCTACTGTTTGCGTTTCTCTGTCTTGTCAATCTGGCCACGGCCGTTTCTGCGCTGCCACCGATGGCGAATTTTACAAGGACTCCAACGTCTGGTTTGGTTCCGCTAGTTGTCCAGTTTACCAACATCTCCACAAATAGCCCATCTGGAAGGGCATGGTTTTTCGGCGACGAGAATTGGACATTACCAATAATGTTTAAACCGCTTCGAGCAGGTTTTAATATGTCCAATGCGTCGGGGAATTCTCCGTTGGAAGTCCAATTTACAAATAATTGTGTAGGTTACAGCGATTCCAAACACCCGTTAACATTTCTGTGGGATTTTGGAGATGGAACATCATCTACCGATATTAATCCCACCCATACTTTCGTCAATGAGGGAAATCATACTATAAGATTAATCGTTTCAAACATCTTCTGTTCTCTTTCGAGTACGGGAACTGTTCAAGTCAATCGAACTCCCGTGTTCCATTCGAATTGGCAATATAATATAGTCGGAAATGTAACAAATCAGCAAAATGTAGTGGATGCAATAAATGCAGCTCATATTCCGACGTCTGTTAATTTTACATACAATCCCGGTATGCCTATAAGATACTCTGGGTGGAATGATGCGATTTGGCCATCCCCCGATGTGGATTTTGGAATGGTTGTCGTTGATGCCGATATGATTCCCAATATTAACTTCGATGGTGGAAGCGATGGTAACCGATTTATCGTTGCGAGGAAGTCAGTTGATGATGAGTGGACTCTCGGAAATCGGATATGGCATGAAATTAGCCATTCCATGGGATTGAATTCAGATATGCTTGATTGGCAAACCGAAGGGAATGACTGCGACAAGTTCTGTAATTATGTCTCGTCAGATCCAAAATGGAATGACGATGCTGAAATAAAAATATTTTGTGCGAATAAGTCCTACGATTATATAACGGACATGGTTTTGAAAGCATACTACACAATGCTTTGGAAACATGCCGGATTCCCATTGACTCCTACAGTATCAACTCTGAATGTAAGTATAACTACAGAAAATGAATATACACGCAATACACCGGTACACTGGGGATAGCCCGGTGGGGGGTAGAATTGAACCCCAAATTAGTTACTATCTTTTAATTAGATTTAATAATACCCCACGTCTTTTTTCGGGAGAGACCAAAAAGGGTTACTTGTGGAGATGCAATTGCAAAACGAGAGTGTAATCCTGCCAGAGGGCGAGTAATGCGGATACTAGGGCCGCCACGATGGCAACGAGGAACAGAATTATGTCATTCGGTCTAAGCAGAAAGAGAGAGATCAGCATAACAAGAAGTATAATTACGCCAATCACAACATGAACCTTCATGGTCCAGCGGAGGGGGCGGGACAAGAGAGAACCTATGGCAAGTGCCAGAGCAGAAAATATCAGGTATGCCTCGAGTAGTAGCACAATTAAAAACGGGAAGTAAAACTGATTGTTGGATGCCGAAGACAGGTCTATCATGCTTTTAAGGACAAATAGCAGGCCTGCCCCGCATGCGACATACCCTATTGCTACACCCACCCTAATGTTAAGTGGCTGGGAAAACGACAGGTGGCCAAGCCCGAGATAGTCATGGACAAGGAGGAGGATCAGGGGAATCAATGCAATAAATAGGAAAACTACCACACTCGATGGTGGGAGCCCTGCGGGAGGTTGATTAGGAACCTTTGTTGTTGTGGTAGTCGCAGTTACTGATGCCGGTTCAACCACGATATAATTTGACCGGGATGCCAATCCACTACCCTTAGTTATTGTTCCAGCCGAATCCACCATTATGTAGTCTTCTCGGGTTGCCGATGCACTGCCCGTCCGGGTAGTGGCAGTCATCCTGACCGTATAAGTCCCGGCAGTTGAATATGTATGGGACGGAGCCTGTGACGTATCTGATGTACCATCCCCAAAGTCCCAGCTCCACGAAACCGGGCCACCCGTAGACATGTCTGTGAACTGAACGGTAAGTGGTGCGGACCCGTCCGTAATATCAGCACTGAACGCTACGACAGGATTCGCATGCAATTGCGCAGTTGTTGTAAATACCATCGTGGTATGTGACGTTGTGGGAACAGTTGTCCCAGCCACTGGGATACTTAACATAAGAACGGCAAAAATGCCAATTAAAATCAGTAATACGCTATTATTCCCTGTCATAAGTGCCTTTTTATAACAATCCAGAGCCTTTTGGTAGAATCCCTGTTCTTAATCGGTAATTCCATCAGGTTTCATTGAAGGGGCAATTGTTTTTTTTCGCCATTCTGATTGCTTCCAAGTTTTTCGAGTGCTTGTTCTTTATTAGTCAATAATTCCTGATCATCCGGATCGATCTGAAGTGCCTTGTTAAAACAATTCAGAGCCTCTTGGTAGAGTCCCTTTTGGTAATAGGTATTGCCATCACGTTTCCTTGAAATGACAACATCTTTTTTTACATCATCCAGTATGCTTCCAAGTTTTTCTAATGCTAGTTTTTCATTATTCAGTATTTCTGGATCATACGGATCGATTTTACAAGCCTCGGTGTAGTAATTCAGGGCCCCTCGATAGAATTCCTGTTTATTCTTGGGAATTTCATCACGTTTCATTGGATAGGCAATTACTTTTTCTATGTCGTTCAGAATGCTTACAAGTTTCCCATATGCCAGTCGTATATTATTTTTCAATATGACGACAACCGTATGTACCATCGTCCGTCCCGTGCTCCCTGCGTCCTTCAACGAACTTCCTGATACGATATACCTACCTCGGGACATATATATTCACCGAAGCCTGGGCATCTTCATTATTATTCTGTTTTACAAAGCAGGATATCCCGACAGTGGTCCTACTCAGTATGACCGGGCAGTCTATCATTCCACCCCTCCTTTCTCATCAAACAGTGAATCATAATCCCTGATATCAGTCTGTAAACCGAGGAACTTATTCAGGTCGAGAATCAGCATACGGACTGACTGGTACCGGTCTTCCGACTTTTTTTGCAGGCATTTTAAGATAATCGGGTCGAGTGGCCGTGCCAGGGGGTTCACTTCAGACGGCGGCACTGGCATCTTTGAGATGATCGCGTTGCTGACCTCAGCAAGATCATCGCCAGGGAACAGGAGTTTCCCGGTCACGAGTTCGTAGAACACGACTCCGAGCTGGTAGATGTCCGTCCGCTCATCGGTCTCACCAAATCTTTTGGGCGAAACCTGTTCGGGTGCCGCATAGGCCAGCGAGAAGCCTGCCACAGTCTGTGTTGCAGAAGAACCGATAAGGCGGCTCATCCCCCAGTCGCTGATCTTGGGAACACCATGGCTGTCAATCAGGATATTATGGGGTTTGATATCGCGGTGTATGATCCCCTGTTCGTGCGCATACGCAAGGCCCTCCGCAACACCGGAAATGATTTCTGCTGCATCTCTCACAGGTAGCGGGGTCTTTAAGTCTGTCAGCCCGGACTTCACAAATTCCATCTCCACGAACGGAATGGGAAGAATGTTCGCCTCGGTGATCTCGACAATGTTCGGGTGGCTTAGCCCTTCCCAAGCGCGAATCTCCTTCAAAAAGCATTTCCCCGTGGTATCATCGAACCGTATCGGTATTTTGACTGCGACTGTCATACCGTCTTTCAACCGCATTGCCCGGAAGACATGGGAGATCCCGCCCAGCCCGAGGAAGTCGACACTTGTATAACGATCTGCAAGTTCCGGTGGGAAAATATCGGGTCTTGTTGCTGTTGAGCGCCGGGTGGGATCGGACCCCGCCGTTATTCTCGTCTCGTCACCGTCAAAAAGATCGAAGGGGAACCTGTGTTTACGCACCTCAGACGCGAGTGAATGATCTTGCCAGAGGGCGAGCAATGTGGATACCGGAGCCGCTATAATGGTCACCACGATGGGCACGAGGAACGGCATTATATCAACATGTCCAAGCAGAAAGAGAGAGATCAGCGTAACAAGGAGTGTAATTACGCCAATCACAACATGTACCTTCAGTGTCCAGCGGAGGGGGCGGGATAGAAGGGATCCTATGGCAA
>Ga0194039_1001072_pt1 | contig 15119 bp, 17 predicted proteins | sample JunL228m_MetaG_FD_148679 | JGI IMG/M metagenome (GOLD analysis project Ga0194039, IMG submission 148679) | Anoxic zone freshwater microbial communities from boreal shield lake in IISD Experimental Lakes Area, Ontario, Canada - Jun2016-L227-8m | ecosystem: Environmental > Aquatic > Freshwater >... | reverse complement strand
TCCTATAAAAAATTGCCCGTCTTCGAGACCCAGAACCGCCTTCATGATTTCCATATATCATGTGATTAAATAGTTATTAACGATAGTGCAGATGACAGTCGAGCATGACATAGTGTTGATTTTCCATAATGGGCTTTCTCCATTAAAAACTGTATACTCAGGTTTACGTTTCATCTCCTCTGCAATTACATCACCAGATTTAGAAGCCGGTATAACGGATACAGATAAAAAGAAGAAGTGTCGATATTCACATGTTTATAAAAGACTAGGTGAACGAATATGGGAACATTTGGAAGAAAGATAGTTGATACTGATGTTGCAGAGCTAGTCAAGCTCCTCAACAAGGCATTTTCTGATGAATGGCTTGCGTACTACCAGTACTGGGTTGGCTCAAAAGTAGTAAAGGGCCCTAACAAGGAGGCGGTTATTGCCGAACTCACTCTCCACGCAACTGAAGAGTTAGGGCATGCAGTCCTGCTCACCACACGGATTATCCAGCTCGGAGGAACCCCCGTAACCAACCCCCAGCAGTGGTTCAAGCTCACCAACTGCGGATACGATGCGCCGGATGATCCGTTCATTGTCAAAATACTTGAACAGAATATAAAGGGTGAGCAATGTGCGATTAAATCGTACAACAGCCTGCTTAAAAAGACAAAGGACAAGGATCCGGTTACCTACAACATCGTGCTGGGCATCCTCCAGATGGAAGTCGAGCATGAAGAGGATCTTCAGGCATTGCTTGAGGATGTCAACATCATTATGAAAAACAAATAATTTTTTCAACCTTTATCTCTGTTGAAACATCGCAGAGTTTTCGTTTGATTTTTATGACACCCGTCTCGGTTTTAATGTAATGGACTGATGTATCCGAAGCCTTCTGATGATCCGGGGTTGGGAACGCAATCCCCATAATTAAATACTACTTACCGCAATTTCCCTGTAGTAGTTGGTGTTTTTTTATGGGTATTGAACATGTCAGCGGGAAAAACAAGGGCTCAGTCATGCTCTATGCACTGAGCACCTGTGGGTGGTGCAAAAAGACTAAAGAACTACTGCGTGAGATGGGTGTTGAATTCGATTATGCGTATGTCGATCTCCTTGAAGGAAAGGAGCAGGATGAAGCAATGAATACTGTAGAGCGATTTAATCCTTCAGGATCGTTTCCCACCCTTGTTATCAATGATAAAAAATGCATTGTCGGTTTTAGGGAGCAGGAAATCCGGGAGGAATTCCGGTAAATGACACTCATTGAGATCAAGCCAGAGGATGTGGCAGCAACCTATAGTATCCTGCAAAAAGAGGCAAAAGATGGTGGCTACCAACTGAACCCGGATACCGAATTTACAAAGAACCTTGTTGCCGGCCTTATGAAAAATGAGCAGCGTTACGGGTATCGTGCCTGCCCGTGCCGGCTTGCGTCCGGGAAAAAGGAGCAGGATCTTGACATCATCTGCCCCTGCGATTACCGGGATCCGGATCTCAATGATTTTGGGGCATGCTACTGTGCCCTGTATGTCAGTGACGAGATCGCAACCGGCAGGAAAACTGTCGCACCCGTTATTGAACGCCGTCCACCGCGAGCAGAGCGTGGAAATCAAACGGTAAAACAGACGATCTCTCTCTCATCATCACCAGTTGCTTCTCTGGCATTTCCGGTCTGGCGTTGTAAAGTCTGTGGCTATCTCTGTGCGCGTGATCAACCCCCGGGGATCTGCCCGATCTGCAAAGTGACAAAAGAGCGGTTTGAACGGTTCATGTAATTTTTTTAAAAACACCTACATATCCACTCTTGTCACCACGCCATGGATCTTATCCGATGGCAGCTTGTAGAACTGCACAACAGATGGAGAGAGGCGTTTGATCGCAGCAAAAATACGCCATACAACATGGGTTGTAATGATATCTTCCATACCATAGAAGATCGTTTTCTCATCAATTTCTGCCTCTTTTAAGATTTTACCGATATCTACTATCTCCATATAGCCAAGATAAATTTCAAAGATCGAAAAGCCCTTTGTGATCTCGCGAGTGAAACCCCATGTCACACCGAACGGTTGTTCGGTTCTGATGATCGATATGATGATGTTATCATCATAGACGATATTATTCGTAAACATGATGCGGGAAACATATTGCGGTAATTTCCGGAAGTCTCTGGCAAAGTATAATGCCGTACCAGAGATCCTGTTCACCGAATTGTATATGTCATTAAATTTCAGTAAAAAATCGTCTAGAGGAATAGGGCTTAATGTAGCGGCGAGTTTCTTCTGGCCGTTTACATAAATCATGATGATACAGAACGGGATGAACGCGATCAGCAGGGACCAGTAACCCCCATAGGGAATCTTGTGGAAGTTGGCGATCAGGAATACAACTGCGATGACAAGGATAGTAACTGCTATTAAGGACTTTACGATCTCCCCGCGAAGGACGAGAATCCACACAATAAGAATCGCAGTAATTGCCATTGTGCCGCTGACCGCAAGACCATAGGCGTGCGTGAGGTTATTGGAAGACTTAAATATCGCAATGACAAAGAGGACCGCAAATAGCAACGCCCAGTTCACGATATCAATATAGATCTGGGAGCGGAGTTGCGGTGAAGTATAATCGATCCGTAAAAGCGGCAGTATGCGGGTAGTGATTCCCTGGTACACAATGGAAAAGATCCCGGAGATCATGGCCTGTGAGGCAATGATTGTTGCAATGATGCTCAGGAATAGGAAGGGTATGTATAGGATTTTGAACTGCCAGAAGATCATCTCAAAGAGGATGTTGTGCGCATCGGGATGCGTCATCAAAAATGCACCCTGGCCAAGATAGTTCACCGCAAGAGCGATAAAAACAATATACCATGCCTTTACAATAGGCTCCCTGCCCAGATGGCCCATATCAGCATAAAGTGCTTCGCCTCCAGTGGCAACGAGGATGACGGAAGACAGGATTAAAAATCCCTCAAGCCCGTGTGTGATCAGGTAATTGATTCCATACATCGGGTTGATCGCAAGAAGGACCTGCGGTGCGGACCAGATGGCAATAAGTCCTGCACCTGCGAGTGTGGCAAACCAGATGACCATAACTGGCCCAAATGCCCAAGCCACCCGTTCACTTCCCTTGGCCTGAATTGCAAAGAGACCGATCGCGATGATTCCCGCAAGGAGCATCAGCAGTATCTGGGGGGTATTTTCATAACCGGGAATGAGAGTGATGCCTTCTACCGCAGAAAGCATGCTGATAGCCGGAGTGATCACACTATCTCCGATGAAAAGAGCAATGCCGACAATGGAAATAAAGGAAACAAATGCTATCTGGTTGCCGGATTTTAAGAGAGGGAGCAGGATCTCCTTGAGCACGATAGTTCCTCCTTCACCTTTCTTACCAAGGTGCATTGCGAGATAGGTATACTGAATGGTAACAAGTGTTGTCAATGTCCAGAGAATCAGCGAGAGAATACCCATGATATTTTGCGGCGTAGGTGGAATGAGGAAAAAAATGGCAGTAAGCGCATAAATGGGACTGGTTCCGATATCGCCAAACACCAGTCCCATTGACTTGACTACTCCCTGCATAGAAAATGAAGTCTGCGCCATTTCTTATTACCTGTCGTCGGAAATAGGGTATAATGCTTTCTCTTTTACTGCCATGTACACATATTCCGGCATATTTTTAATCCTCAACCAATGATGGTGTGTTACGTTCCTTTCTCTCTTCAGTGTACATGCGGTAACTGGTAATAACGAGCACAATGATGAGCGGGCCCAGTACAAAACCGGCAAGCCCCAAGGTCAGAATTCCCCCGACAATCCCGATGAACATGATCACCGGGTGAACTTTTACCCTTCTACCAATAAGGACCGGGCGAACGTAGACCTCCGGGACAAGTGATACGATCAGGTACCCTAAGAAAAAGAGGATCAATACCCCACGGGTATCTCCCATTGCCTGAGCATAAGCGCCAATAAGAATGAACGCGACAGATGATCCGATGATGGGAATGAGTTCACAGAATGCAGCGAAATAGGCATAAAAAATAATATCTCCGTACCCGAGCAGGTAAAAGACCGGAATTGCCATAAAGAAGGTGAGAACCGCAACAGCAATCTGGACATAGTAGATTGCGTATAAGGTGTCGCCAGTGGCATCGGAAAGCCGGTTAATATATTTTTTCAATGCTGCAGGCACATGTTCGATAATTTTTGTCCTGAGTTCTTCCCCTCGTAAAAATAGTATAAACAGGGTTGCGAAGAATACAAACATCTTGAAAAGGATTAACTGGAGATAAGTGATGAGGGTCTGTTGGTAATCGACAAAAAGTGATGTTCCATCCTGTAATAGATTCATAAGACTTGTTTTGCTAAACGGAACTCCGTATGCCATAGGATTTGTCAAGGGATCGTTGAGCCAGTTTCCAATAGTTGAAAACATCTGGTTGAGTACACTGGAATTTGCAGAAAATATCGCAAGGGTGATAAGTCCCATAGCGCTAAAAACGCCAAGCACGGCAAGAGTCAGAACCAGTGCAGAAATCCATGGTCGCACGCGGGTTGAAAGCCGGTGATGGAGCGGGATAAGCACAATCGCTAACGACGCTCCGAGAAGCACCATATCCATAATTGACCAGAATACGGCAAATGCAAGGATGGTGAGAAGGATTAACAGAATTGACGGAAACTGTTCTGCACGAATCCGGATCATGAATGAATATTAATTATACAGGATTGGGGATTAATAACTACGTCTGTTTAATCAGGCGCCCGCTTCCAGATTAAAAAAACGATACCCATAACACTAATAACAGCCCAAACACTTTGATTATCAGATGAAGCGCATCGAGCATATCGCCATGATCGCGCACGACATGGGGCTGATTTTTGAGTTCCTTGGGGTCGTATCACTTCTGCCGTTTCTGGTGCTCGTCATCTTCCGCGAGTGGTCTCTTATCCTCCCGATGGCAACTGCACCGCTCGTCTTCATCCTGCTGGGATACTTGTTCTCCCACATACCGCACCAGGATCTCGAACCTTCTTCATCTATCACCATTGCCGCAATAGCCCTTTCGTGGCTTGCGATTGCACTTATCGGGGCACTCCCGTTTGTCTTTGGATTGCACATGAACTATGTTGACAGTGTTTTTGAGGCAATGTCCGGCTGGACGGGGACCGGGTTTACTATGATCACTTCGCTCGATACAACGCCAAAAACCCTTCTCTTCTGGCGTTCATTAACCCAATGGATTGGCGGTATTGGAATCATTGTGTTTGGGATATCCCTGCGCCGCAAGACCCGCATATCGTTATTCCGGCTTTATCGTGCCGAAGGTAGGGAAGAGGAACTGGTTCCTGCATCAGTATCTTCCAGTCGGCGCATGTGGATGATTTACCTTGTGCTGACCTTTGCGTTCACCGGGCTTATCATGCTCAGTGGAATACCTCTTTGGGATTCACTCAACCTGGTCATGGTTGCAATAGCCACAGGTGGATTTACTGTTCATGCGGGGGGTCTTGGCTATTACAATAATCCGCTTCTTGAAGCCCTGCTTATTCCGGTAATGCTGGCAGGTGCAATCCCGTTCAAGGTTTTCTTTTTCCTGTACCATGGGAAGGTAATGAATATGTTCCGGGACCAGACGGTCAGAATATTGTTGCTCATCGCACTGGTAGGATCACTTATCACGTCACTGGATCTGTTGATCTTCGGAAACCTGCCCATAACTACAGCATTTCGGCAGGGTATCTTTACTGCGATCTCTGGTATGACTACCTGCGGTCTTCAGAATTCAAATCCCCATTACTGGACGGCAATTCCGATTGCAGTCGTTGCCATGCTGATGTTTATTGGCGGAGCTATGGGCAGTTCTGCCGGGGGGGTAAAAGTAAACCGGGTGATGCTTGTTTACGATGGGGTGAAATGGTGGTTCCGGAGATTCTTTGTGAGCAGTCGCGTACTTATCCCGCTGAAATCCGGTGGGCGTACTCTTTCAAAAGAGATCTCTGAAATGGCGATATCAAAAAACCTTCTTGTCATTGTTTTGTATGTCATTACAATCTTTATTGCAACCATTGTCACCCTTCACCTGTATATTACTTCATTCCGGCTTGAAGAGGTGGTCTTTGAACTGGTCTCAGCCCTGAGCAACGTGGGCCTCAGCGTAGGTTTTATCGGTTCTGCAAGTCCGATCTCGATCAAATGGATATTTATCCTACTTATGTGGCTAGGGCGGATTGAGATTGTTCCTGTGATTATCATTATCATTGGTATTGCACGGGAGATCGAGATGGACACGCGCAATTCTCCACCGGATCAGGATCATTTACTGCGTAATTAAATATGGATGATTAAAAAAAATGGTGTTGCACTATTTTTTCACCCCCATTCTTAATCAGTCCCCAGCGCCAATATTAGTGGCATAACGGTGATGGATGGCAGAGATTAGGATCGTCGGAACAGCGCATGTATCGCAACAAAGTGTCGATGAAGTACGTGAGGCTATTGAGGCATACCAACCGGATATTGTTGCCATTGAACTTGACCAGTCGCGCTATGCTGCCTTAAAAAAGCAGGGTCGTGATCCTTCGGTTAATGATGTCCTTGAAATTAAAAATTTCAATACCCTTCTTGTCCAGTGGCTGATGGCATATCTCCAGCGCAAGATCGGTTTTGATGTTGGTGTCGAGCCCGGCGCCGAGATGAAGGCGGCAATTGAGGAAGCAGAGAAACGTAATATTCCAATTGGGCTTGTCGATCGCGACATACGGCTCACCCTTCTGCGGTTCTGGAATGCAATGGGTTTTTTAGAAAAGGTAAAGATGATCTGGGCACTGATCATCTCGATTGCGGAAGTGGACAACGGACAGCAGATCGATATCGAGTCGCTCAAGCAGCAGGATATCATTGATATGGTCATGGTAGAGTTCCGCAAATTCTCTCCTAACGGTGCCCGTGCCTTGATTGATGAGCGCGACGCTTATATCGCTCACCAGCTTGTCCTTTTAAAAGTGCAACGCCCCGAAGGACGTATTCTTGCGATTGTTGGAGCCGGGCACAGGCAGGGCATTGAGAATTATCTCGCGAATCCGGCGAGTCTGCCCCCATTCGATTCGCTCACGCGGGAACCGAAATCATTTCCCTGGGCTAAAATATTCGGGTTTACGGTTACTGCGTTGTTCGTATTCCTGCTCGCTGCAATTGCATTTTCCGGAGTTGGCTGGGATGTCTTGCTCTACGCTTTCCTCTTCTGGGTAATCATCCATGGTGTGCTGGCCGCACTTGGTACTCTCATAGCGGGAGGACACCCCTATTCTGCACTCACTAGTTTTGCGGTGGCATGGATGACAGCGCTCAATCCCATGCTTCATTCAGGATGGATCGCTGCGTATGTTGAAGCCAAAGTGAGAAAGCCACCGATGTCGGATTTCCGGAAAATCTATGATGCACAATCTCTCACCGAGATGGCCCGTATCCCTCTCTTTAAAGTGGTACTGGTAGCTGCTCTTACTAATCTTGGTAGTCTGCTGGGTACGATTCTGTACTTTATTTTTGTCTTTCCCGTGCTCGGGATCGATCCGGGTGTGGTAATCTCTACCGGTATCCAGAATATGTGGATCTGGATTACTCATATTCTGTAATTTTTCTAGTAGTGTCACAGAACAGCTAAAAAATGTGTGAAAGGTTTTTTTCGTTCCTTCCCCACTTTTTTCTATAACTGCCAAATCCTATTTGATATGAACTTCCGGTTTGGGCAGGTACGGTATGAGTGAAGCAGCAATCTTTGCTATATTCATTGACTGGAGGACAATTTTTCCCGGACCGGTAAGTGTAGTGACAAATAGTCCTTCGCCGCCAAAAAGTGCGGTGGTGATGCCGCCGGCAAGAGCGATATCATAACCAACGGTCTTATCAAAACCAACCACAAGACCCGTCTGGACTTTGATAACTTCTCCCGGCTTTAACGTCATCTCAATAATATCCCCGCAGCAGTGCAGAAAAACAATGCCATTACCACTCATATACTGGAGTATGAACCCCTGCCCTCCGAACAAACCAGCACGGAGTTTTTCTGTCAGGGCAATGTCTAATTCAACGCCTTCTTCACAAGCTAGAAATGATTCTCTCTTTGCTATGAACTCTTCTCCGTCAGAGATTGCAACTGTAAAGATCTTGCCCGGCATCATACCCGCAAAGGATACAAAACCGGTGTCATCTCCTGTGGAAAACCGGGTGAGAAAGAGACTCTCCCCAACTACTGCACGTTTCAGCCCGGAGATGACGCCTCCTTTAAGCTGACTTTCCATCTTGAATGAACCAGTCATGTTCACCATGGCACCAGCTTCTGCAAAGATTCCCTCATCTTTGATCAGATCGATCTTTACCATCTGGAGGTTGTCACCAATGATCTCGTGTTTCATAATATTCCTTTTAAGAACATTCACCGGAAGAGAAGAAATGTGTTTGGGATTTTCAGGGACGTCCCGTGAGGAGTGAATCACTAAGATAACCTTTAAGATGCATACAGGCAAGTCTATGCTATGTCCAAATCGCTCTCTATAGCCCTCATGTTTGTCGTCTGTATGCTGATGTTTGCTGCAGGATGTAGCCAGCCGGCAGGTAAAACTGTCGTGACACCTACAGTCACGATTGCCGTACCCAACAGCAGTGCCACTCAGGATGCGTTCAATGCAATCCCGCGGGCACCGCTCAACGCGTCAGAGACCGCGGATATCCTTTACCTGCAGGAAGCAGAAAAATTCGAACGCGACCTCAATAATGCTCTCTATGGCATGCACAACGATCTCCCGGTATTTCTGCAAATCGCCAACTCAGCTCAAGTCTACATGGTAGCTGACAACGTGATCCTCCAGCGGTACGGGATCCCCAATCCGGAAAAAGATGCCGCGGGGTCGTTCACCAACCCGACGCTGCAGCAGATGTACAATGCCGATATTAATTCCGGGCAGTCGTCAGCAATGGATGCACTGAAATACAGCGCCACGTTCGAAGACCTGCACATTGCTGACCTCCAGAGTGCAATCGGGCGTACTGACAACAGTGACCTGCAGTTCATCTACCGACAGGAACTCGCGTCCTCGCGCAACAACCTACGGGCCATCAACCAGTGGATCACCGCGTACGGCGGAACATACACGCCAACATATATTACGAAGAGCTACTACAATGAGATTATCAGCACTCCGGCTGAGCAGTTGCCGGTGAAATAATTTCTTTTGATTTTTTTATGTATGAACGGAAAAGATTTTTTTTGTCTCTTTAGTCAGTTACCCATGACAGATCCTGTGCACCGGTCGGAGGCATGTTCGCAATATCGAGTTCATTCTCTCTCTAGCAGCTTTCGACCTTTATCAAAATAGGATACTAACAGAGTTCTCTTCTGGAATCATTCTTGCGTATCTTCTCTCCCGCTCTCGTTAAAACAATCCTTAATACCTTAACGCAACCAAACTTGTGCAGATGAATGGCACAAAACTTGCCGGAGGGCCGACCCAGGACGAGATCATGGCAATCTCCATATTCAAACTGGGATTGCTCAAAACCGACACCGTTCTAGAGATTGGTTGCGGCACCGGTAAGGTCTCGGTTGCAATGGCAAAGACCGTAAAAAAAGTCTACTCGCTTGACAAACGGTCAGAGGCGGTCTCGCTCGCAACGGAAACCGCACGGAATGCGGGTGTGCACAACATAGAATTTTTCTCTACGGACGCGGTGGATTTTCTCAAAAACGATCATGAGTATGACTGTGCATTCCTTGGCGGTACCCAACAACTTGCAGAAATCCTCCCGGTGCTGGCAAAGAAAGTGAAGCGGACGATTGTGATAAACGCAGTCATGGTGAGCACACTCGAACGAGCAGTGACTACATTAAAAGAACTCGGGCTTTTCACTGAGGTTGTTCAGGTGCAGGCATCAAGGTCGCATGATATTGCAGACAGTATCATGTTCAAACCCATCGATCCGGTTTATATTATTGTAGCACGGGGTGCAGCGTGCTCATAGGACTTGGACTTGGTCCGGGAAATCCCGAACTTTTAACCCTTCAGGCAGTCAGGCTTCTTAAGGAAGCCGACACCGTCTTTGTTCCGGGACGAATCGCCCATGAGCTTGTTGCCCCGTATCGTGAACCGGTAGTGCTTGACTTTCCTATGACCAATGACGAGATGAAGATACGCAAGTGTCTTGTGGTAAATGCAGGAAAGATCGCTCCTGTTGCAGACAATGGTCTTGCGGTTTTTGGTATTCTTGGTGATCCAAACTTCTTCTCAACCTTCTCACGTCTATGTGCAGTTATTGCTGAAACGCACCCTAAAATTGAGTTCCGGACTGAACCTGGCATCAGCTCCATCACTGCATTTGCATCCGCCGCTGGTATACCGGTCAACAGCAGTTTTTTTGTATCTGACGGGTCGACGCAGAAAGCCGGAATATTCTTAAAAGTCCGAAGACCCAGGAAGAAAGCTGCTGAACTGCGTTCAGAAGGATATTCTGATTTTGTGTTAGTTGAACGGATGTTCTTTCCTGATATGAAAATATACCGTAACGAGGATCTTCCTGCTGAGAGCGATTACATGAGCGTGATGTATGCCCGGAAATAATCAGAAGATGGTGATCTGGTTTGTCGGGGCCGGTCCTGGCGATCCCGAGCTGATCACGGTAAAAGGAAAAGGTTTGCTGGAGAGGGCTGACGTGCTCCTCTTTGCAGGCTCCCTTGTCAATCCTGCTCTTGTTGCTTCAAGCCCTGCAACGGAGAAAGTTGACAGCTGGGGCATGCACCTCGATGATATGGTCGCTCTCATGGCTGACCGGGTGCGGAAGGGAAAGACGGTGGTCCGACTCCATTCAGGCGACCCGGCCCTTTATGGTTCGATCGTTGAACAGATCGCAGAACTCCACAAATTAAATATCACAGTCAAGATCGTTCCCGGCGTTTCTTCAGTTTTTGCCGCTGCTGCGGCCCTCACTACCGAATTCACCCCTCGGGGGGTCTCAGAGACGTTGATCATCACCCGCCCGGCAGGAAAAACACTCGAAAAGGATTATATCGCCGAACTCTCGCAGTACCCGGCCACCATGGCGTTCTTTCTTGGCAGTGAGCACTTTTTCGATATCACGGAAAAACTGGCATGTCCTCAGGATACCCCGGCTGCGGTGATCTTCCACGCGTCATGGCCTGACCAGCAGATCATCTACGGCACAGTTGCCGATATTGCGCAGAAAGCACAGGTAGCCGGAATCACAAAAACGGCTCTGCTCATTGTGGGTAAAGCTGTCAAAGGTACAGAGTCCGGCTTCCAGCGATCGCATCTCTACTCATGACTGACACTGTTGTTATTACGTTTCCCTACTCCCTCACGGAAGCAGAACGTATCGCCGCATTTCTCAAAGCCGATATCGCGGAATATTACCCGGATATTTTTAATACAGTTTTTACCGGCAGGAAACGGATCGTTGCCCTGATGTCAATGGGCATTGTTGTGCGGAAGATTGCACCCCTGCTGAATAATAAATGGACTGATCCGGCCGTTGTTGTTGTGAGCCCGGATTTCCGTTATGCGATTCCAGTACTCGGAGGTCATCATGGAGCCAACGAGCTCGCAAAGGAACTAGCGGGACTTGGGATGCAGCCGGTAATAACGACTGCAACTGAGTCCCGGGGTCGGGATTCTGTTGAGACCATTGCGGAGCGGATGGGCACAGAAATTCTCAACCGTGACTCTACCCGGCAGGTGAATGCTGCTCTCCTGAGTGCAGATATCCCGGTTCATGCTGTGCAGGGACCTGCAATCGTACTCGCCGGTCCGGACGTGTCTATTCTTTTAAAAAAAGGAGAATACACCGTAGGCATCGGGTGCCGGAAAGGTGTCGGGTCTGTTGAAGTTGTCTACGCAGTACGTGCAGCTCTTGCAGAGAATGAAATTTCAGAAGCGAATGTCCTTGTCTACGCGACAACAACAAAAAAATTCAACGAAACCGGACTTGTAAAAGCAGTCGGGATACTTTCTGGCAATTTAATATTCCTTGACGACGATACAATAAATGCACAGGCAGGGACTGGTCCTTCACGGGCATCAAAGATAGGTCTTCTTGGGGTTGCTGAGCCTTGCGCCCTTGCAACTTCTAAGAGAAAAACACTTGTTATGATAAAAAAAGTTTACGGGAGAGTTACAGTTGCCATTGCACGTTGAATCATCACAGGGTAGTCTTGCCATTGTGGGCTTAGGCCCGGGTAAGCTGGATTATATGACGGCAAGGGCTCTGAAAGTTATTGCGCAGGCAGATTACGTGCTTGGGCACCACACCTATCTCGAACCTCTGGAACCATTATTGAAAGGCAAGACTGTTATCAGCAGTTCCATGGGAAAAGAAGTGGACCGGGCACAACAGGCAATCGATCTTGCAAAAACCCATGCAGTAGCCATTGTATCCGGTGGCGATGCCGGAGTCTATGGTATGGCAAGTATTGTTCTCGAAGTGCTCGAGCATTCCGAGATTGAGATCGAGATCGAAGTGATCCCCGGAGTTACTGCAGCAAATGCCGCTGCTTCGCGGGTCGGTTCTCCGCTCTCCGGTGATTTTGCCGTGATCAGCCTCTCCGATCTGCTCACACCGCTCGAGATCATCGAGAAACGGCTCGATGCGATATTTTCAATCGGGATCCCGGTAGTCCTGTACAATCCGAAAAGCCGGGGCAGGCCGCACAACTTTGCTCTCGCAGTTGAGCATGCCAGAAAATATCTCGGGGATGGAACGCCGATTGCGATTGTGAAAAATGCCCTGCGCGAGAATGAAGAGACAATCATCACTACGCTTAAGGAGATAGAAGCACATGAACCTGCCATTGATATGCACACGACCGTAATTATCGGTGGCAGCGAGAGTAGGATATGGAGGATGGGAGACAATGTCAAAGGAATCATCACACCACGTGGATACCACCGCAAGTACGTATATTGATCCGGGTGCCGACACAAGGGAAGGCTATGCCATCTCTCAAAAATCCCGGAAGCTCGCCCGGCAGCATGTGGGAAACACTACGGTTGAAGATCGCATAAAACAGCGATGCTCAATTGCTGTTGGCGATTTTTCCATGGCAGACCTGCTACGGTTTGGGCATAATCCTATCCCGGCCGCAATCAGGGCCCTCAAAGCCGGTGCGCCAATAATTACAGATATCCGCATGGTTCAGGTAGGTATCCAGAAGAAAGGACATACAAGTGAAGTCATCTGCGCGCTCGATTATGGTGCGGATATCGTAAAGGAACGGGGCATTACACGAAGTTCAGCTGGGTTCATTGCGTTAAAAGAGCGGCTGCCCGGTTCCATTGTTGTGATCGGCAATGCGCCATCTGCCCTGCTCATGCTCTGCGAATTTGTAAAAGAGGGCGTTTGCCCGGCTGTGATTATCGGCACACCCGTTGGTTTTGTGAATGCAGCTGAGTCAAAAGAAGTTCTCCGGACAACTAATATCCCGTCGATCTCTAACGAAGGTACCAGGGGCGGAACTCCGGTCGCAGTAGCTGCAATCAATGAATGCATCACGATTTTTATTGAAGGCGCAAAAAAATGAGGGATCCGGTCACCGGTTTTGAATATCCTGCCGAATGGGTAAAACGGTGTGCTGTTCCGGAACAGCTCCTGCTTGCAGAGCAGGGATTAGCGGTTCTCACATCATCAGGAACGGTGCTTTGTCGCGGGTTTACCACGGGTACAACTGCGGCTGCAGCATGTAAGGCTGCCATCCTCTCACTTGCCGGTAAAACGATCTCGTCTGTTTCTATTCAAATTCCCTGCGGACTTACGGTTGATGTAAAGGTAGATGCTCACGCAGGCAAATCATTGTGTAAAAAATATGCCGGAGATTATCCTTTGGATGTGACTGCCGGTATTGTTATTGTAGCAGAATCAACCCACTTGCCGGATGGGATCCATCTCGAACCCGGTGAAGGTATTGGCCGTTTTATCCGTGACACTCCCCGGTACCAAAAGGGTGAACCGGCAATTAGTAGCACTTCTCTGGATTGCATCATGAGATCTATTACAGAAGCAATGGACGAGACCGGACATTCCGGAGTCACGGTGAAACTTCATATTCCTGAAGGAGCAGAGGTTGCTAAAAAGACTCTTAACTCCCGTGTTGGTGTGGAGGGGGGCATCTCCATACTCGGGACAACCGGGCTTGTCGAACCGTGGGATGATCATCTCGAAGAATCGGTCTGCGGTCAGGTATCTTCTGCAAAGAACCCGGTGATCACTACCGGGAGAATTGGTCTGCGGTATGCTCGCTTGCTCTACCCGGCATATGAGGTGATTCTTGTCGGAGGGAAAATTGGCGAGGCACTGGATGCAGCGCAGGGTGATGTGATCCTCTGCGGTTTACCGGCCTTGATCCTCCGTCATATCAATCCAAAGATACTTGACGGTACCGGGTACGCAACGGTTGAAGAATTTGCCGCATCACCATCGTTTGAATCGGTCATGCATAAAACTCTTGCCGGTTTTAAAAAAGAACGACCGAAGGTTCACGTTGTTCTCGTTGACCGCAAAGGTGCAGTAATAGGAGAAAGTCCATGATAATTATTGGCGTAGGTTGCGGACCGGGGATGCTCACTGAGCAGGCTATCCTGGCTATCGGACTGGCAAAGAAAATCTATGGATCTAACCGGGCAATCGAGATTGCGAGAGCTTTTATTTCCACTGAATGTGAGGTCAGGACAATTGATGATTTCAAGGCACTTCATCAGTTGCCGGAGGATATTGTTGTTCTCTCGACTGGCGATCCGATGCTTGCCGGGCTCGGATACCTTTCCGGCACTGTGATCCCTGGTGTCTCTTCGCTTCAGGTTGCGGCTGCACGGTTGCACATCCCACTCGCCCGAATCGCTGTTGTTGTTGCGCATGGAAAGGGGCATGAGAAGGGGATGTCAGAAACAGTGGAAGAAGTGCAGCGGGGAAAAATTGTGTATCTACTTGCGGATCCAAAATTCGATGTGGGGGAATTTTATCGTCGCTTGCTTGCGCTAAACTGCCGTCCGCTTCGGATTGCAGTCTGCGAGAACCTTGGGTATCCTGATGAGCGTATTGAGGTGGGAGAGATTGCATCGCCTCCT
>Ga0194039_1001069_pt1 | contig 15166 bp, 18 predicted proteins | sample JunL228m_MetaG_FD_148679 | JGI IMG/M metagenome (GOLD analysis project Ga0194039, IMG submission 148679) | Anoxic zone freshwater microbial communities from boreal shield lake in IISD Experimental Lakes Area, Ontario, Canada - Jun2016-L227-8m | ecosystem: Environmental > Aquatic > Freshwater >... | reverse complement strand
AATGCCATGATCGGCGCCATGCCTCATTAATAAAAAGTGATCAGGAGCATATTATGAAAGAAAGGGTACAAAAAGCGATCGACAGGATTCGGCCAAACCTTCAGGCGGATGGCGGGGATGTACAACTCATCGATGTCACGGACGACGGAATCGTGAAAGTAAAGCTCCTTGGGGCTTGTCACGGTTGCCCTATGGCCCAGATGACGCTGAAAAATGGAATTGAAAGCTTCTTGAAGAAAGAAATCCCGGAAGTCCGGGAAGTCATATCTGCATAAATATTTACAAGAAAAGGAGATAGTAAAAATGGCTTACATCATTACAGACGAGTGCATAGCTTGTGGTTCCTGCGAAGACGAATGCCCGCTAGAGGCCATAAGCGAAGGCGAGGACAAATACGTAATTGACCCCAAGGTCTGTAACGACTGTGGGGCGTGTGCGGATCAATGTCCCGTTGAGGCAATCATTCCCGGGAACGATAAATAAGACTGCAAGCCGTATCTCTTCATTTTATCACCCAGAACTAAATATTATCATGGGATTATTCGTTACCTTTGAAGGCATAGAAGGCTGTGGGAAAACCACCCAGATTCTTCTGGCGGCAGATTACCTCGCCAAGCGGGGAATTCCCTGCCTTCGGACGGAGGAACCGGGAGGCACCACCTTGGGAAGAAAACTTCGGGAGATGCTCCTCAATCGCGGCCCGTTCATTCTCTATCCGGAGACGGAACTGATGTTATTCGCTGCCGCCCGGGCACAGCACGTGCGGGAAGTCATTCTTCCCGCCCTTGAGGAGGGAAAGGTGGTCCTCTGCGACCGATTTGCCGATGCTACCTTGGTCTACCAGGGTTATGCCCGGGGACTGGATATCGAGGCGATCCGTTTTCTCAATGCCTTTGTTACGAACTCCCTGAAGCCTGATCTGACCATACTTTTCGATCTGCCGGTGGAGGTGGGGCTAAACCGGGCACGGGAGAGAATCGCTCGCCTCAATCAAGCTTTGCGGGAAGACCGGTTTGAAGAAGAAGACCTGACGTTTCATAAAAAAATCCGCGAAGGGTATCTCTTGCTTGCTCATCAGGAAAAAGACCGCTTCCGGGTCATTGATGCTGCGGGTTCCGTAGCCGATCTTCAGGAGACTGTTCGTTTCCATATTGAGAATAGTGGGGATTAAAGGTTATGTCCTTTCAGGATATCTACGGCCATGAAAAACAGATCGCCCTTTTGAAGTCCGCCATCACCGGTGGACGCCTTGCCCATGCCTACCTTTTTCACGGCCGGGAGGGAATCGGCAAAAAAGCCGCCGCGATGGCCTTTGCAGCGGCCATTCTCTGCGACAGGAAACAGGCGGAAGCCTGTCATACCTGTCTGTCCTGTAAAAAAACCGGCCACGGCAATCATCCCGACCTGATTACCATCGCTGCAGAAGGGGCCTTTATTAAGATACAAGCCGTCAAGGATCTTCTCCATATGATAGCCTTTCGTCCTCTGGAAGGGGGACGGCGCCTGTTTATCATCGATGAGGCAGACCGGATGAATCAAGCTGCCGCCAATGCCCTTTTGAAGACCCTCGAAGAACCGTCACCGGCAAACATTCTCGTCCTGATTACCTCAAAACCATACACCCTTCCCAGAACGATTCTTTCCCGCTGCCAGCAGATCCGGTTCAGCCCCTTGCGACAGGAGACCGTGGCCGCATATCTTGAGAAAAAAGAGTCCCTTGCCCATGAGACAGCCAGGATGATTGCCGCCGCGGCCGAGGGAAGTATCCAGCGGGCACTGCAACTCAAGCGAGACGATTACCTTGCCGATAGAAAGGCCGTCATGGGGCATATCGCCGCTGACCATTCCGGAGATCCCCTGCAAAGGCTTTCCCTGATGAGATATCTAGGAAAAGATAAAAAAGACGTCCCTGAAAAGCTCTCCCTCCTCCTGTCCTGTTTCCGGGACGCCCTGGTATGGAAGGAACTTCCGGGAGACCGGACACCGGCAAATAGCGATGAGACGGACGACATCCAGGCCATAACCCGCTTAACCACCGATGATATTCTCTACAACCTGCAAACCATCTCCGCGTCTATCAGCGCCCTTGAGTACAATGCCAATAAGCTGTTGACTTTAGAGGCCATGACGTTTACACTCCGCCTCTAATTCAATCAACGTCTTTATGGATACTCATGGCTGACCCGGATATTGTTGGAATCAAGTTTAAACGCGAAGGGAAAATTTACAATTTTTCCACCGCCGGCATTTCTCTGCAAAAAGGCGATCCCGCCATTATTGAAACAGATCATGGCATGGCCTTTGGTGTAGTTGTTGCGGATATGTCTGTTCCTGCGGGGGAACTGCCCGCTGATACTCACAAACCCATCCTTCGGCAGGCAACCGATGAAGATGTGCAGATACAGGCGGAAAATCAGCTCCTGGAAAGAGAAGCCAGACGTTACTGCACCGATAAGGTCAAACAGCGCGAGCTTCCCATGAAGATCGTGGATGTCGAATATCTCTTCGATCGCAGTAAAGTAGTTTTTTATTTTACGGCGGAGAACCGGGTTGATTTCCGGGAATTGATCAAGGATCTGGTGCAGAGATTCAAAGCGAGAATTGAACTGAGACAAATCGGAGCCCGACAGGAGGCCCGCATGCTCAAGGGCATGGGGATCTGTGGACGAGAAGTCTGCTGTGCGACCCTCCTCCATAATCTGGATCGGGTGTCTGTAAAAATGGCCAAGGAACAGAGCATGTCCCTCAATCCGGAAAAAATATCGGGACTATGCGGCCGGCTCATGTGCTGCCTTGCCTTCGAATATGACTCTTATCTGGCGATGAAAAAAGACATGCCTAAATGCGGAAAGTTGATTCAAATCGACGACGCCCGCGCCAAGGTTATTCGCCAGAGCGTCCTAAAGGGAGAAATCACCGTAGAAATGGAAAACGGGGAGGAGCGGATCGTCAAGATGGAGGACCTCTAGGGAAGGGACGGTTGCTATGGAAAAAAACTATTATATTACGACACCTATTTATTACGTCAACGCCTCGCCCCATATCGGCCACGCATATACAACCATTGTCGCCGACGTGCTGGCGCGCTACTACCGGTTATCCGGGTTTCGTACCTTTTTTCTGACCGGCACCGATGAGCACGGCGACAAAATCGCCGAAGCTGCCCAGCAGGCAGGCGTAGATCCCAAGACTTACGCCGACCGGATCAGCGCGCAATTCCGAAACCTCTGGCCGGAACTGAGCATCAAAAACGATTACTTCATCCGCACCACCGATGAAAACCATGTGCAGGTTGTACGCACGATTCTTCAGAAGGTGTACGATACGGGAGACATCTATTTCGGCCACTATGAGGGGCATTATTGCGTAGGCTGCGAGCGTTTTTACATGGAGAAGGAACTCGTGGATGGGCTCTGTCCCGATCATCAGTGCGAACCTGAATTTCGGAAGGAAAGCAATTATTTCTTCCGAATGAGCAAATACCAGGACTGGCTTATCCAGCACATTCAGGAGCATCCCGATTTTATTCGTCCCGAACGCTACCGCAACGAGGCCCTGGCGTTTCTGAGAGAACCACTGGAAGATCTCTGTATCTCCCGTCCGAAGACCCGCCTTACCTGGGGCATTACCCTGCCCTTCGACGATAATTATGTGACCTATGTCTGGTTTGATGCGCTGATCAACTACATCACCGGTATCGGCTATCCGGATGGTGAGAATTTTCGGACCTTCTGGCCCGTAGCGGAGCACCTGATCGCCAAAGATATTCTCAAGCCCCACGGCATCTACTGGCCCACCATGCTCAAGGCCGCCGGGATCGAGCCCTATTGCCATCTCAATGTTCATGGGTACTGGAACGTGGACCAGAGCAAGATGTCCAAGAGCCTGGGAAACGTAGTCAAACCCCTGGACCTGAAAGATAAGTACGGCCTTGACGCCTTTCGCTATTTCCTCTTGAGGGACATGGTCTTCGGCCTCGACTCCAGTTTCAGCGAGGAGAGTTTCGTACAGCGGGTCAATGCGGATCTGGCCAACGATCTGGGTAACCTGATCAGCCGGGTTATGGCCATGGCAATGAAATATTTTGATGGCGCCGTCCCCCAACCGGGAGCGATATCTGGCGCGGATCAAGTCTTCACCGACACCGCCCGGAGAACGTTGGCGGAGGTTGATGTCTGCTTTCGGGAACTGGCCCCCCATAAGGCCCTGATGGCCATCTGGGGATTCATTAGTACGGCCAACAAGTTCATCGTGGAGAGCGAACCCTGGACGCTGGCCAAGGATCCAGGAAAGAAGGATCGTCTGGCGACGGTCATCTACAATCTTCTCGAAGCCCTGAGGTTTATAGCTGTTTTCATTGCCCCCTTCATTCCCGATACGGCAAAAAAACTGCTCGCCCATCTGGGCATCGACAACCAGGAAACCCAGGATTTCTCAACCCTGCAAGATTGGGGCAGGTTGCCTCCGGGGAATCCTTTGAAGAAAATTGAGGCCTTGTTCCCAAGAATTGAGGTTAAAAAGGAAGAAAAGATGGAAACACAAGAAAAAGCCGCTCCGACCTTCAAACCAGAGATCTCCTATGAAGATTTTGAAAAGATCGATTTACGGGTGGCCAGGGTCCTGGAAGCAGAACTGGTGCCAAAATCCACCAAGCTTCTGAAAATGAAGATCGACATCGGCGAGGAGCGGGTGATCGTAGCCGGGATGGGAAAGGATTACAAGCCGGAAGAGATCGTGGGCAAGATGATCGTCGTGGTCGCCAATCTCAAACCGACGAAACTCATGGGCGTCGAGTCCCGGGGGATGCTGCTGGCCACGGATACGGCTGATGGTCTGACCCTGTTATCCTTTGACCGGTTGCCGGAGGCGGGCGCGAAAGTCCGCTGATTCCGATTTCAAAAGCAAAGCGCTATCTTCGTTGGCTTCGTCAGCGGCTCCTCGACGTATTTCCACATACGCCTGCGTCGCCTCTTCCTTGCCACCTCGATTTCATCTTTGATTTAGAATCGGAACAAGTATGCTATGTTTCACTCGGAGATGGCGTTTCCCCCCGTCTGCTTGGCCCGACGAAGGGCCGCCGCGGCTTCGCTGAAGAGGCCATCCGCATCCTGCTCCGGTTTCATCTGGGCTACCCCTAAAGATACAGTAGGGTGGTTCACAATCTTTCCCTCCGCCATGATGGGTGTCGCCTGGTCAATGCTCTTAAAAAGGCGCACGGCAATTCCTCTGGCTGTTTCCATGTCCGCATCGGGCAGAAGAATGGAAAACAGGTCCGAATCATACCTGGCAATTATCTCCGTAGATCGGAGATGTTGGTTCAGACCGCAGGCCATGGAATATAGAACCCGGTCTCCGCAACGGCGGCCGTACTGGTCGTTGAAAGCCTTAAAACCATCGATATCAATGAGCACCAGGCTCAGGGGCTTGCCGGACTGAGAAGATTGCTGGCACTGACGCCCCAGCAATTGATCAAACCATTTCCGGTTCGGAAACCCGGTCAGGGCATCGACATTCCCGTATTGACGTTCCTCATTATCCTGATCTACCCCTCCGGACACCATCGAATCGGCATGGCGGAGACGTTGAGTGAGGGTGTAAAGGAGATTGCAGGCGATGGCATGGGAGGAATGGACAAGGGACCACAGAATATCCTCATCCATCGCCACCAGGAGACAATCTTCATCAGCCACGACGAAGGCCGTCGTCGGTTGCTGATCGATAACAGACATCTCGCCGACACTCTCGCCGGTACCAAGAACCGTCACGGGATCACTATCCAAGGTGTTGAGATGAATACGAAGTCTTCCCTGGATAATAAAATAGACTGTCCAGTTGGATTGCCCGGGCCGGAAGAGAATCTCCCCCGCCTTCAGGGTGTGGACCGAGCATAAATCAAAGATTCCCTGAATCGATTCAAGATTTATGGATCGAAAAAGACAAATGCTCTTCAGCAGATTCGGATCGATACAAGCTGCCGTGTCTTCCATAGCTTATTCCTTGCTCATTCTTTCAGCCCTGACGGGGCCTTGAGGGAAACATCCTCTGGTTTGACGAAGCTTTCCAGGATCTTCTTCGTATCCCCTACATGCAGTTTTTTAAAGAGAAAGGAGAACTGGCTTTCCAGTTCCGCCCCCAGGGCAGTTAGATGGTCCGGCGGCAGTTCCCAGAGGTCCCGCTTGAATGGTCCAAAGCCCTTTTTTCGGGTCTTGTAGAGGAACTGTTCTTCCGTATCGCTCTCTTTTTTTTCCCCGCGGCATTCCTTGTTCAGATAATTATAAATACGGCTTTTTATGTCAGCGGGAAGATGGGAACTGTCGTAGATGATGTTCTGAAATCCAGTGGCCAGATGAACTTCCGCAGTCCCGACGGCGGGAAAGCGATCAAAGGCCTCTTCCGGCAAGGTGGACGCTCCATGCTGGACCGCCCCGGAGAGACCGTAAGTTACCCGCGCCGCCTCGGAGAGTTTCGCCAGGGTGTCGAAATCCAGTTTGACCTCCGCAATGGACCCATCCGGCATTGGCACGCCGCCATGGCTTGTTCCCGTCTGCACGCTGATTTTACTGATCCCTTTCATGGTTTCGTCGATCTTCCGCAATTCCTCCCGATAACCATCCATAAAGGCAGCCAGTTCTTCCTCGGTGCTGTTCTTGCCTCCCACCTCCCCAATCTCGCCGCCCACGGAGACGGTAACCGCTGCCGGCTCCAGATCCCTGATCATGGTGGTCAGTTCCGCCGCCAGGGTATAATTGAGTTTCTGTTGTTCCTTGACTGTCTTTTTTGTCAGGTCCACGAGGGTCGAGGTATCCACGTCGATATTGTAAAACCCCGCCTCAATGGCTTCCCAAATCAGATCCTTGACGGCCTGGACTTCTTTGTCGGGATTTTGGGTGAATTTGCCGGCATTTATCTGGAAGTGGTCTCCCTGTAGGAAAAGCGGCCCCCGATACCCGACCTTGATTGCCGCCGCCGTGACGGCGCAGGTGTATTCCTCGGGACGCTGCCGGGTGTAGTCGATCTCGGAACGGGCAATCTCGAAAATAACGGGTCCAACATTCAATTTCATCACTGCCCGGAGCACTGCCTGGGCACTATGATAGGTGAGGGCGCGGATATTGATGGCCGGAACGGTAAATCCCGCCACCTCCTTGCGCCCCATAGCCTCATAAAGAGACTGGATCGAGGCCGAATGAATGCCCGCTGCCGCCCCCGTCCGGCGGATAATCCACCTTGCCGCCTTGCGGACATCCTCATGGTCACTGAAAACAGCGGTATAGATCAAATCGTCAATAAATGTTTGTTGCAGGGTCCCTGCATCGAGAATCTCCACGCGATCCCCTGCGATCCTGAGTATCCCTTCCGTCCCCTTTTTCAGCTCCTCCAGTTGCAGATAAATCAAGCTTGAACCTCCTCTAAAAACTCCTTGGCCTTCTCCACTTCAAAGCGACTGCCGATATAGATGGGGCTTCGTTGTCCGATGTCCTCCACGGGAATATCAAGAATAAGCTGCTTGCCGTCGGTTGCCTTACCCCCTGCATGTTCTATGAGAAAAGCCATCGGCAGAAGTTCAAACAGCAGCCGCAGCTTCCCCTGGGGGCTCTTCTTAAGGGCGGGGTAGGTAAAGACGCCGCCATTCTTGATGAGGACCTGGTTGATGTCCGGGACAAACCCGCCGCTGTAACGCAACTTGTAACCCGCGGCTTCCAGATATTCCACAAAGCGCAGATGCTCCGGAGTCCAGTCCTTGCGGAGGCCGCCCAGGCTGTAGATGTCTCCTTTTTCCTTGAGGTAGATGTTTTCCTGGGAGAGGACATATTCCCCTTCCCGGTTGAGGACGAATTCATGGGTCCCTTTACCGGCGGAATAGACCATCGTGATCAGGGGACCGTAAGTGATATAAAGGGCCGCCACCATGGTATCCCGCCCTTTGCCGTACATGGCGCCGTTATGAATGCCAATGATCGTTCCGATGGCCAGATTGGAATCCACCAAGGAAGATCCATCTAACGGATCGGCGGTCACAAAATACTTTTCCGCACCTTTCCCGATGTGGACGATCTGATCTTGCTCCTCCGATGCGTATTCCCGAACGAAACCGGAGAACTGGAGCTGGTTTTTCAGGATCGCATCGGAACTCTTATCCAGGGCCAATTGCTCCTCGCCGAATATGTTTTTGAATCCCGCCAGTTTTCGGTTAGATTCATGAATTTTGGCGGAAATGTATTTCCCCGTAACGGCAATCTGCCAGATCAGGCGCCGCAGCTCCGTCTCCACCCCTGCCATCCACATGTGCCTTCTCAGATCCACGCAGAATTTTGTGTAATCAGAAATTCCTTCTCCCATGACTTATCAACCTCGCAATTTTACCCATCGTTACCAATGAATGACGATTTTGACAAGATGAATTTTAATAAATACAGGCTTGACAGCCCCCGGCGAGAACGCCGCCAAGTTCGCGGCACTGCGCCAGTATCTCCGGGGTGAGGAGCCCCCGGGAAATGACAGGGCTATAAACAGGCTTGAATTTGTATCCGAGAGCAATCCGCTCGATGGCCTTGAGGGCCCCCGTACCATCGTTGCCGGCGCTGATGAAAACCACGTAGGGTTTCCGGAAGACCTTGTCTTGGGCGGGATAATAGGTCCGGTCGAAAAAATCCTTGACCATCCCGGACATATATCCGAAGTTCTCCGGGGTGCCGATGGCCAAGCCGTCGGCCTTGAGCAGATCTTCCAGGGTAGCCTCTTCCGCCTTTTTGCAGACAACATTGATATCCTCAATGGCGCGGGCCCCCGCGGCCACCGCCTGGGCCATTTTTTCCGTGTTGCCCGTCTGGGTGTGATAGACGATTAAAATGCTGGTCATGGGAACACTCCATAATTTTATTGGGAAACTTCTTGCACTTTTGCTACAATAGATTGGCTTAGTCTGTCAAAGGGCAATTGAGAAAGAGAGGAATGATGAAATACTCAAAGTGGCGTCTCAATGTTAGTATTTTCTGTTTCTTTGTCCTTTTGGGCGGCTGTGGTTACGCCCTCGCTGCCGAGGAGAGTATGTGGAGTTTTGTCGGATTCACCAAATACCGGGACGCCATTTTTATAGACAAAGCACATCTAAGCAGACCATCCACAGGGAAAGTGCTCGTTTCCGCCCGGATCGAACCCTCGGCCAAGAGTCTCTTTCGCGGAAACATCAAGAGGGAAGTCCCGCAATATAGGAAATCATTGAAAAACTTCAAATATCTGATCATGGAAATAGAGCTGTCCTGCCCGGAGGACCGGCTGCGCTTTCGGGAGATTAAGTTCTTCGACAAAGAAGGCAAGGTCCTGCACACGGCTGCCTATCCAGATGCCCCCTGGAAACCCATCAAACCCGGGGGCCTTTGGAAAGATTTGGAGGGCGCCGTTTGCCCCTGAAGCCAACTTAACCAGGATGTTCGTCAGGGCCTCTCAATTCACCTCCTCGAAATAAGCGTCGGCAACGCCTTCCAAGAGCTGAAAGGCCTTTACGCGGACGAGGATAAATTGCGCCTGGGGATCCTCGATAAAATCCTTAAGGTGAGGATGTCTGTCCAGGAGACGCCGACGAATCTCCCCGCTCTTCGGTTCGTCCTTCACCTTTTCATATACTCCGGTAACGGTGAGGGCCTTGGCCCTACGCCTTCTTTCCCCCCGGTCCCTTTCCCGGGAATCAATGAGGAGGCTGACCTCTGGATTTCCCTCCAAATTCTTGAATTTTTTAGTGTTTTTATGGGTAACCATATAGATCTCTCTACCGTCTTCAGCAACGGCATAGGACATCAGGGAGCAGTGCGGCGCTGCACCTGCCACTGTTGCCAGAACGCAAATGTCATTGTCCTCGATCAATTCTCTGATTTTTTTATGCATAGCGGCAAAACCTCCAGTCATTCATAAACATGGTCCCCATTCTGCAATCAATCCTGTCAACAGGGATGACTATACAACAAAAATTGAAAATAATTAAGACAATTGGGGCAAGTCCCGAACTTTACTTGGCGGAGAATTTCGGATATGCTTTTTATAGTAAGGGTTTTTATGAAGTTGACAGGGGAATGTTGACTCCCTTGTCGATCATGATTATGTTACCTTGGCGTTTGAGGTCCTGATGTCAAAAGAGAAGTTCCCGGCGACGCCGGCCATACGGGCGCTGAAAAGCCATGATACCGAATTTCTTCTCCGCTCCTACAGGTACGTAGACCGGGGGGGAACAAGGGCTTCCGCGCAGGAACTAGGCGTGGATGAACATATAGTGATCAAAACCCTGGTCATGGAAGATGAGAATACCTGCCCTTTGATCATCCTGATGCACGGCGACCGTGATGTCTCGACAAAATCGCTGGCCAGAAATCTCGGACTCAAGATGGTGATTCCGTGTGATCCCAAGGTAGCGGAGAGGCATACGGGCTATAAGGTCGGAGGCACTTCCCCGTTTGGAACGAGAAAACCGCTGCCGATTTACGTTGAGGAAACGATTCTATCTTTACCCATGATTCTCATTAATGCGGGCCATCAGGGGATTCTCGCCGAAATGACCCCGGCGGAACTGGTAAGGATTTTGCGTCCGACACCGGTGAATGTGGCGATTGAAAGGTAAGAGGCTATGACTGCAGAAAAGGATCAACTAGTTATCCGCTGTCTCACTTGTGGTACGAAAAACCGCATCCCCAAAGAACATATGCAGGATCGACCGACCTGTGGAAAGTGTCGGGCCCCTCTGGATGACATGATTATCCGCTGCCTCAGTTGCGGCACAAAAAACAGGATGCCGGAGACGCGTCTCAACGATCACCCCCTGTGCGGACGCTGTAGCGCCCCCCTGGTGGTCGGCGGCGATGTGGGAAAACCATTCGATACCGCCGACGCGACCTTTTCGCGGGAGGTCCTGACTGTAACGGGCGCCGTTATCGTCGATTGCTGGGCCCCCTGGTGCGCCCCCTGCCGCCTGGTGGCCCCTGTTCTCGATGAGTTGGCCGCGAAATACGCCGGGGGAATCAAGATCGCCAAGCTCAATGTTGACGAAAATCCTGTTACCGCGGCTCAGTACGATATCCGCAATATCCCCACATTGTTGTTTTTCCGGGAAGGCAAACTGATCAATCGGGTCATGGGCGCCTTACCCAGGGAAGAACTCGAACGGCATCTCCTAGCCCTTATGAAAACCAATTAACCAGCAAAGGAAGGATCAAGCCATGCCCGTCGTTTATAATTGTCGCGTCTTCAAGGTCCTGGAAGAAGACGTCCAACTGCCCAACGGCCACAAATCTCACTTGAGCTGGATCGACCATAAATCATGCATCGCCGTGATTCCGGTGGATGAGGAAGGCAATTTCCTTCTTATCCGGCAGTACCGTCATGCCACCGGTGGATATCTACTGGAAATCCCTGCGGGAAATATCGATGAAGGGGAGTCTCCAGAGGTCTGTGTCCAGAGGGAATTGGGAGAAGAAACCGGTTTTCAGGCCGGCCGGATAACCAGTCTCTTTGAGGGGTATCTGATTCCCGGATATGGAAATGAATACATGTATTTCTATATTGCCCAGGAGCTCTATGCGGCCCCCCTGCCTCCTGATGACGACGAAGACATCGAAATAGTCAGGATGTCGCCAGGCGAGGTCAAAGAAAAACTCCTGCGGGGAGAGATTCGGGACGTCAAAACGGCCCTGGGGATTACCATGGCCATGGAACGCCTGGGAATCGCTGGTGAAGCGCTCATTTCGGCCCATATTCACAAAGGATAACGGCTACCGGAAGATCTTGTCCCGCTGCTGTAGTTCGATTTCCAGCCGTTTTAGTTGTTCGATGTTTTTTTTCATCTGCTCGTTTTCCTGCCGCAACTGTATATTCTCCTGCCGCAACTGTATATTTTCTTTTTGTAGCCGAGACAGGTCGTCTTGCGCCTTTAACTGGTCCGTGCGGCATTCCTTTTGCGTATGCTCCCACAGCGCCTTGATCTTGATACATGCCTGCTTTTCCTTTTCCGCCTGTTCACGGGCTTTCTGTGTCTCATCCATGAGGATCAGGAAACTCTTGGCGTAACTTCGCCACTTGCTCTTGGGATATTTATTTATCAGCAGTCCAAAGGCTTCTCGGGCCCTGCCATAATCAACAGTGCGTTCTTCGCCGCTGAGCTGAGCATAACCTTCCTGGAAAAGGGCCGTATCGGATTGAAAGCGCGCCGCAAGACTGCCGGGAGGCTCTACAGGAGCATTTTTCGTCGTAGCGCAAGCACCCAGGCAGACCATGAAGATGATCATAATGCTTATTTTTATTCCTATTGCTACGAAGGATGTCCTTTTACGCAAAGCTCGATTTCCTGTCCTGTGATACGTTCATAATTTATGGGTTCGCAAAAAGTCTTCACCCCGATGTCCGAGCATCCATATCCTCTTTCTTCACGTATTTGTTCCCCGAGAGGGTTTTGCCATAATTTTTGACCTCTGCCGCCATCTTTGCCATCTCCAGCGGGCTCCGGTACACGGAACTATTGCCGGTGACAATAGAAAGGGTCACCGTAACGAGGGGAAATTCCCGAAGCTGACCCTGACGGTCCTTGGCAAGGATAAAACCCCGCTGCTGATCCTCTTCGCTATAAAACTTTCGGATCCGCTGATCAAATTCTTCGACTATACAGCGACACATCGCTTCGGCCCGCGACGGTTCCGCGATCAAGATGAAGTCGTCTCCCCCGATATGACCGATGAAATCCACCATGCGGCCCCATTTCTGCTTGCAGTCCTCCAGGATCACGGCCACTTCCTTGATAACCTCGCTTCCCCAAGCATAGCCGTAATGGTCGGCAAAGGGCTTGAAGTTGTCAAGATCTAAATGACAAAGGGAAAAGAGTTCCTGTTCCCGGAGGCGACGTTCGATTTCCTGTTCGATAGCCAGATTCCCCGGCAATCCCGTCAAAGGGCTGGCATCAAGGTGCAGGGTCTCCAGGATCTTCAGACGCTTGGTCATGGCGTTGAATGCCTTGGCCAGGCTTCCAATTTCATCCCGCCGCTGGATATTGATCCGCCTGTCGAAATGCCCTTCCGCAATGAAACCGGTTGCTTTTTCAAGCTTTCTCAGGGGGCTGGAAATATTGAAAGTAATGGCCGCCGCCAGGAACAACCCGACAATGAGACTGGCCCCGGCCAGGAGAATCGTCATCCGTGCTGCGCCCTGCCCCTTGATGTTAATGGCGTTCATTCTGGTATCGATATCCTTTTCCGACTGTATCTGGAGCGAACGGAGCGAAAAAGCCATCTTTTCTATGATTATGCGCCCCTCTTGAGACGACAGGACCACCGCCTCTTCGATGCGGTTTTCTCCTACCAGGGATGTTTCTTTGAGGAAATTTGCATTATATTGACCGAACAACAGAGATAACTGTTCCACCGTATTGTCCCGTCCCTGGGGGCTATCCTTTTTCAGAATTGCCAACTGGGATTGAAAATCCTGACTTCGGGCCCAGAAGATGTCCGCCATGGAGGGGTCTTTTAAAATCAGATATTTCTTCTCGGCCCCTTCCCATGTCATGAGCGTTTCCATCATCTGTTTTTCCGTCTCCAGAAGCCGGAAGTCCTGATTGATAACTGTGAAGGCCAGCTTATTGAGATCTCGCAGATGACCCACGGCATAGGCGCTGGCCAGGACTGTCAGCACGGCCATGGCCAGATAACTCAGGAGAAGCTTGCTGCGGATGTTCAGTATCATATGGTTTTTGTATCATATTTTTTCCTGTTGCGTAAAGACCAAAAATCATTTGTCATGACAAAATAGCCATAATAATTCATCAGCGATGGTGCAAGATCGGAAAAAATCTGATAAGTGAGCAGAAGATGGAAAACCCGGAAGTTCAATATGGCGCCCTGGTCAAGACGGGACTGAAAATGGGAGTCCGCAAGGGTTGGGACGGTTTTATCTGGATGATGCAAATCGTCCTGCCCATTTCCCTACTGACCACCCTCCTGGACTGGAGCGGCTGGATCGGGCGCCTTGATTTCCTCTTGACACCGGTCATGGGAATTCTCCATCTGCCCCCCGCCGCCGCCCTCCCTTTGTTGATAGGCATGCTGGCCAATATTTACGGAGGGATTGCCGCCATGGTCGTTCTGCCCCTAAACGAGGGGCAGATGACTCTGATCGGAATCTTCCTGCTCATGGCCCATAACCTCATTCAGGAGGGGATAATCCAGGGCCAATCAGGGATTAACCCCGTAAAGGCAACCCTGTTCCGAATTATCACCGCGTCCGTTACCGTGATGATCGTCGGCCCCTGGCTGGTTTCCGGCCCCGCAGCGACAGCAGTGGCGAGGGCCCTGCCGCCGATCCACCTGCCCTTCGCAGACATGTTATGGCATTGGCTTCAGACGACCACTGTCCTGTGCTTCAAGATCTTTTTGATCATCATGTTCATCATGACCCTGCTGGAGACCATGAGGTTTTTGGACTGGATCAATTACGTCGTCCGTTTTTTCTCTCCCCTCCTCAAGCTTATGGGACTGGATGCGAAAGTCGGGCTGCTCTGGATGACGGCGATCATTTTTGGCCTCGCCTATGGCGGGGCGGTAATCGTCGAGGAGGCCAAGGCGGAGCACCTCTCCAAAGAGGATCTCGAAATGCTCCATCTTTCCATCGGCATCAACCATTCCATGGTCGAAGACCCCCCCCTGTTCATTTCCGTCGGATTGAATGCCTTCTGGCTCTATATCCCCCGTATCGTCGTCGCGGTGATTACAGTCCATTTAATTCGCCTCTGGTACCGTTTCCGCCGTTGACGCCTGAATCGCCAGCGTTATGGAAGAACTGACAGCTTCGCAAAAAGTCATTTTCTACCTTCCCTTTAAGGGGAGGGAAGAGGTGGGGATGGGTTCAACATTATCCCTTATTGTCCCTTGCCCGGAAAAACTTCTTTTGCTATATGTAATCAAACAATGAAAAAGGGGAGGTTGGGTGCATGATCTACAATGAAGAATTTGAAACCCTGCCCAGGGAGGCCCTCGAGGCCCTGCAGTTGAAGCGGCTCCAGCAGGTGGTGCAGCGGGTGTATCACACCGTGGGTTTCTACCGAAAAAGCTTTGATGAGGCGGGAGTAAAACCGGATAGCCTCAAAACCCTGGGAGACTTGAAGCGCCTCCCCTTTACCACCAAACAGGATCTCCGGGAC
>Ga0194039_1001068_pt1 | contig 15174 bp, 16 predicted proteins | sample JunL228m_MetaG_FD_148679 | JGI IMG/M metagenome (GOLD analysis project Ga0194039, IMG submission 148679) | Anoxic zone freshwater microbial communities from boreal shield lake in IISD Experimental Lakes Area, Ontario, Canada - Jun2016-L227-8m | ecosystem: Environmental > Aquatic > Freshwater >... | reverse complement strand
GTTCATGGCCTCATGTGTATAGCCGCAAGCACCGTAGCGGTCAAGCCAGCTATGTCGTTGACCTCGGTTTGATCAACGGCAAGCGGGAGCGGCATTCGTTCAAGACGAAAGCCGAGGCTAGCACGTTCGCCGAGCTCAAGAAAACTGAACGGCAGAACCAGGGCACAGCAGCTCTCGCCCTACCGCAGGCCGTTAAGGTCGATGCCGCCAAAGCCAGCGAGATATTAACTCCGCACAGCGTAAGCCTTCAGGAAGCCGCCAGATACTACGTTCGCCACGTCATCGCCTACCGGAACGCCCCGCTCATCAACAAAATAGTGAAGCAGATGCTCGCCGACGCTGAAAAGAACGACCGCCGAGATCGAACGGTGTCAGAACTCAAGAGCCGGCTGAACAGCTTTGCTGAGGGCTTTCCAAACCAACGAATGAGCGATTTGACGGTCGAAGAAATTAAAGCCTGGATCGATGAGGATGAGGATTGGTCAGCCCGGACCCGAATCAATTACCTGACCAAAATCTCCCAGCTCTTCAACTACGCCCTCAAGCACAACTGGGTGGATACAAACCTGGTGGAGCGCATTGATCGCCCAAGTGCCGACGATACCGAGCCGAAGATTTTTACCATTGAGGAGGCGGAATCGTTGCTGAAGCACGCCAACAAATTCGGATTGCTGCCCTACGTTGCCCTCGGATTGTTTGCTGGCCTTCGGTCTGCTGAGCTAATGCGTCTGGATGGGAAAGACGTGAAGTTCGAGGACCGCGCCGTTATCGTGGGTCAGCAGGTGGCCAAAAAACGATCCCGGCGCGTGGTGGAGATGTGCGATGCCCTGCATGCTTGGCTTGAACCGCTAAAGCCGCTCAACGGTCCGATCGTTGACGTAAAAGAGTTTCGGGACAACATGGATGAGCTGAGAAAAGCTGCCGAACTTAAAGCCTGGCCACACAACGGCTTGCGCCATTCCTTCGGGTCATATCACTTGTCGTTTTACGGGGATGCAGTGAAGACGGCCGGGCAAATGGGGCAACGCAGCTCAGATGTCATTCACAACCACTACAAGGCGCTGGTCATGAAAACGGAGTCCGAGAAGTTCTGGAATCTTACCCCCCCAACAGTTGTCGTGCAGCAATAGCGGCTCCCTCGGCTCTTAAGCTGGTTGCTTTCCGGAACACGGATAGATCAGCGAGCGGTTAGAATTGGGCCGGTTTTATTGGGGTTTTCGATGTAATCCGAAAAGGCAAAAAGGCCGCCTCTCATCTTCCCCACAAGATCACGTCAAAGGTTTTTTTTCGGAACAAACAGCGGCTTTCCTGGAACTACGGGCCTTCATACGGAACTACCCCCCTGTTTCGGCCTTCATAATGGGCTCCGGCTGAGAACTTCACGAAATACCCTAAAAACAGGGTTTATGGTTGCCGCATCGACAGATGACATCGGCCAACTTTAAAAACGAGAATGTGTGGATGACGCGTGAAACAATCGCGCAGCACTTTGCATGCTCGTTGCGCACGGTGGCGAACTTACAGAAGCGCCGCGTGTTGCCTTATGTAAAAATTGGTCGCCTAGTTCGCTTCAACAAAAAACGATGCGAAGAGGCACTCATAAAGTATGAGCAACATAGCATCTGCGATCAAATACAATGAACAGCACTAATAGAGTAAAAAACGGTAACGGACAAGATAAAATGAACCACATTAACCGCAACAAATCAGCAAAGACATTCGCTCCGCAGAAAAGTCTCGCGGCAGCAACAGACGCTGTCGAGGACATCGAACAATCCAAAAACATGGCGACGCCAAATGCAGCGGATGACCCGGTGTTTGCCAAGTATGGACCGCCGTTCATCACCAGCAAGAAAGGGGTGGTCCATATGAACCAACGAGCTGTGGCGGAAAAATGCGCTACCGAGCATGTGATTAGGTTTGAACCCAGGCGCAACGCCTTCGAGCGATTCGACCAAAAGATCGGTTTGTGGGTCGCTACGCATGAGTCTGCAATCCGCCGAATGCTGGGCGACCAGTTGCTCGCACTCGGAAAAGAGTGGAAGCAGGAGGAGTTTGTCCAACTCAACACCACTGGGCACTTCAACGCCTTGTGCAAGATGATTCAGCCATATCAGGCCAATGTGGCGAGCGAGAGCACAGCAGGTTTGATCCATGTCAGCAATGGAGTGCTTGACTTGCAGGGAGCAACCCCAAAGTTGCTGCCGCACCATCCGAAGTACCCGTTCCGCTCCAGCCCGCAGATCAAATATGACCCGAAGGCGAAGTGTCCGAAGTTTCTTGACAACTTCCTCAAGGTGGCCCTGACACCCGAGGACATCGACCTCGTCCAGAAATACTGCGGTTCCATGCTCCTGGGTCCGAACATGAGTCATGGCATCCTAATCATTCGCGGGACCGCAGGGGGAGGAAAAAGCACATTGGTCAGCATCGTCGAACAAATAATCGGTGAAGATAGCGTCGCGCATTTGCGGACCAAGCACATAAGCGGGCGATTCGAGACATCCGCATTCATTGGAAAACGGGTCTTGGTTGGCAAGGATGTCCCCGGGGATTGCCTCACCGAAAGCGGGGCGCATCTCTTGAAGAGTCTGGTGGGCGGGGACCTCCTGCAGGCTGAGATCAAATATAATCCCAACAAGCCAACGATTCGGGGTGACTATCATGTCATCATCGCTTCGAATAACCGGCTGAGAATTAACCTGGATGGCGATGAGGAGGCATGGGGCCGAAGGTTGCTGTTGGTGGACTTCGAGAAACAAAAACCTAGCAAACCCATAGCGGATTTTGCGCAGAAGTTGGTGGCGGAAGAAGGCAGTGGGATATTGAACTGGCTCATCAAAGGGGCCGCAGCGTACCGGGAAGATATGGCCAAGCGAGGTTGCATCTATCGAACCGAGAAGCACGAACAGCGGGTGGCCAACCTGTTGCATGATTCAGACAGCGTCCTTTCATTCTTCGAGCAACGGGTCATCGCGCAAGAGAAGGCGGACTTGTCGAGTGAGGAACTCCTGCTTGGGTATTACACACACTGCACGAAGCACAATTGGAAGCCGGTGTCGGGCCATCGGTTTCAGGTCCAACTTCCCGACTTGATCTGTCAACGCTATCAAGTCTGTCGTCGCAATGACATCACTCGCGATGGGAAAGCAGTACGCGGTTACAAAGATCTGGCGTTGACAAAACTGGCGTTGAATTGATCAACCAGCAACCACGGCACCGGGCTTCATAGCTCGGTGCCTTTTTATTGACCCGGACGGTTCGGACGGATCTCGATCACAACTTCGGAGCGCTTGTTCGCATGTGGCTCCGAGCGCCCTGGGTGACCAAGGACGAGGGATCTTGGCACGAGGGGAAAGCCCTGAGACCCAGGCGATCCAAACGCTGTAAAAGCCCTCCTGTGTGTTTTAAAGGCCATCTGCCCACCAGCGGTCCAGCAAAGGGCACCTTGGGCAGGGGCCGGGCTGAAATTCCATCAGGCGAGTCCTGGTCTATTGGTTGACGACGACCTGAGTTCCTTCTTCAGTTCATCTGGCACATGGGCACGCAGTCTTTCTAGAGCACGGTTGATCCGTCCACCGATCGATTTGACCGTCCATGAATATTTGGTGGCTATTTCCTTGTGGCTCAGACGCTCGAAGAAAGCTTCCTCCAGCAGCTTTCTGTCATCCGCGTTTAATTTTGCGAGGATCAACCTAGACTGTTCTTGCAACTCGTTGGAGTATACCTGGTCAGTGACAATGCTGTCTGTGCTAAAGACCCCCTTGGGCAGAGGACTCTGAGGGGCCAAATCGTCCTGCAACATGGCGACTGCCAAGTGATGAAACCCATCGTCACTGAAGGTTGAGTCCGAGGCGAGGTCGATTTGGTTGGTGGTATGCACCTTCCCACCTCCACGCTTGTCGGCAAGTTCCTTTCGAATCTTGTCTCTTGCTGTGTTCTTGATCGCCTTGCTAAAGTATGCTTTCAGCTTATCCCACTCGTCAAACTTACTTATGCCTCGTCGGATTTCATCAATGGTCTCCGAACAAATGTCCGTCCAATCTTCCTCTTTGAGCGGCCAGTTTCTTGCTTTCGTCTGGCCCGCCAGGATAATCATGCCGTAATTCCTGAGTTCTAGAAAGGCCATTTTCAACTCGGCTTCATCGAGCGCCTTCAATTTATCAATGCTGATGCTCATGCGTCGTGGAGATACTGACTCCTTGCCCCTGTTAAACGCAAGCACTAAACCGATTTCCGATTGGTTCTCGGATGGCTGTTGGCAGCCCGGTGAAAACAAAATGAAGATTGTCGTAAGAAACCACAGTGATTGTACGCTCATACTTTGGAGAGACATCGCGGTTTCCCCTGGCAGCCCGGTGAAAACAAAATGAAGATTGTCGTAAGAAACCACAGCGATTGTACGCTCATACTTTGGAGAGACATCGCGGTTTCCTCCGGTCCCCAAAGAGCGGGAACAGGAACAGGACCCCGCATAAGTGAATTTCCCCAGGTGGGGGATAAACGGCTGGGGAAATAAATCCTCAGCCATAACAAAAGGTAATCGAATGATAGACATATATGTAGCAAACGAGATAACGTTCGATCTGCCGGAGGGAAACTTCGCAGGCAAAATCGATAGCGTGAAGGTGTTTCCAAAAAACTCGAGAAAGGGCATGGAAGATTGGATTAGAATCCTCTTCCTGGTGGAAGTCCCTGGCATGGAAAACCTGCATACCATGGCAGGGCGCAACTTCAAATTGAATCTCCATTCAGGTTCAGAACTCCGGAATTTTCTCAGAGGTCTGCTTGGGGGGCAATTCTTTCTGAATGTATCCGGACAGAAGTTTGATCTGGAATCCCTCATTGGCAGGGATTGCGCAGTGAAACTGGAGCACTACCGGGGCAAGAATTATGACAAACCGATGGTGGTGGTTGCATCCATCAGTCCACCGTTCAGCATGGAAGTGACGCAAGCCATTTCAGCACGAGGGGAGAACTAATCATCGACCTTCAAGCGTGAGCGTCTATAAGCAATCTCAGGACGTTCACGCTTGGGGGCCAATAGAAAGCGCCACAATGACTCCTACGAATTCACTATCGCCAGCGGACTACACGACTTCTCCAATTATCAGCATGCTCGTCACCCTGGGAAGAACAGTGCTAAAGAATCCCACCAAGAGCAAATGGATGAATCTGGAGGAGATCTGCACTCTCTGTAAAACGCGGGGCATTCCACTCGAAGGCAAAGCTCCAACTCCACACGAAGTCGAAATACCCATCGCCACCATGTTCCAGCACAATGACGAAATCTGTTTTGGCGGAATTAACATTACCGGCTATTTGAAGCGGCAGGGTTGGGACCAGGTGTTTGTTATTGGCTTTTTTCCAGAGGTGCGATCCACAATCAGTCATCATGGGGAGCGGAACTCTGACCTAAAAGAAAATCACACAAAAACGCAGAAAACACTTGCGCGGACAGTAAGATGATGTTATGATGTGCATATATAGTAACAGTGAGTGTTAACATCGATTAGAACACTTACACGACAAAGGACAACGACCAGGCGATATGACAACAACCCACAATCAATCTTCGGCAGGCAGCTTTACAATCCGTTCATCTGGGGTCTTGTCCACTCCATGTCATATCGCAACGGGAAGAAGCTGCCTGCCGTTTTCGTTTCCTACTGTTGAATTATGAAGAGCCACATCGACGTTACATTGTTGAAAGAGCAGTGTCCCCTTCCTGATCTGATGCGACTGGTTGGCTTGGGACGATATGCGAAGTCCAGTGCCCCATCTCCCTTTCGGCAGGATAACAACGCGTCCTGGGGGATCTTTGAATACAAGGGGAGCTGGTATTTCAAGGACTTTAGCACGGATCAATCTGGTGATGAAATTCGCTTTTTGGCCTGTCTCTTGAAGCTTGATGAAAAGAAGGATTTCAAAGAGCTGATCGAGATTTACCAACACATAGCCGACCAGATGCAACTCTCACCGCCCGTTCTGCTTCAAGATCCAAAACCATCCCACCCCGTCGAGATTGAGTTGCAGAAGCCCAGTTGCAGCTTGTTTTCGCCAGGGACCAGGGAGCAACTGGCCACACTTTCAGCATGTAGAGGACTTTCCATTGAGGGACTACAGTGGGCGCAACAAAGAGGGGTTCTAGTTTTCGGTCGTTGGTATGGAGTCGAGGTTTACGGAGTGAGGGACTGCTCAGGACGGGTGATGGAAATTCGGAAGTTGAATGGCACGTTGTTTGAGGCAATTGGCGGATTATCAGCAAGAAAGAGTCACGCCATCAAGGGTAGCCAAAAGAAGTGGCCCGTCGGAATTCAAGAGGCGGCAGATCGTACCATGATCGTTCTGGTGGAAGGCATACCTGATTTGCTGGCCGCGCATCAGGTCTTGATTGAGGAAAACCGCCAAGAGGATGTGGCTCCGGTCGGGATGTTGTGCGCCTCGGTGTCGATTTCTGACGACGCACTGCCATTCTTCAAAGGAAAGCATGTGCGGCTGTTTCCCCATGCCGATGCATCTGGTGTTAAGGCTGCCAGGAAATGGTCCCAGCAGCTCAAGGCAGCAGGCGTAGCAAAACTGGACTTTTACGATTTTGCACGGTTAAAGACGACTCCCGATGAGCGCGTCAAGGACCTGTGCGAATTAATTGGGTGGCGCAAATGCCATCCAGAATATGAAAGGAAATTATTAATATGAGTGAGATTGTTGAAGTGTGTGAGGAACTTACAGTAATGGAGTCTTGTCCAGCAGCGGAGGAAGAGTGTGAAACAAATCCGCCTGCTGAGTCAACTCTACCCAGTGTCTATTTGCCAGCGGATGGAAGAAACACGTCAGATTTTGCATCCCAGGTTGGCCGGATTATGGGACCCAAGAAACGATGGTTTGTGAAGGGTGATGTCGTCGTGGAGGTGCGAGAGATCCAAATCACCAAAGAAGTGCGGACCAACGTGTTCCATCCCTTGTTGCCAGCTGAGGTAATCACTGCCATCGAGGACCATCTTCTGACGGGACGTGGCTCTAAGAATGATGAAGGTGAAATCGTGTTCGTAAGAAGAAGCATGAGCCGTGAGATTGCTACAGCCCTTCTCGCGTCTCCCCAATTCAAACGACAACTGCCGAGAATTGATCGAATCCTGGATGTGCCGGTCCCGTACCTGCAGGATGGAGAGTTGCTTTTTGCGAGCACAGGATTCGATGAGAGGCTAGACACCTTCTGCCCAGCCATCAATCTGGGAATAACGCCACTGGGCTTGGAGCAATCAAAGGAATTGCTCAGGGAGTTATTCCAGGATTTCTGCTTCGCCAACAAGGAGTCAGCTACCCTTGCCATTGCCCGGCTGATAACACCAATGTGCCGTGGGTTAATGGGATGGAGCTCTCGTCCCCCGGTTTTCATTTTCGAAGCCAACCGACCCAGAGCAGGAAAGGACTATCTGGCTGGCTGCACGAGCGTTTTGTACGAGGGCTACGCCAATGAAGATGCTCCGCTTGATTCAGAACGGGAGGAGACAATTAAACGGATTGGAGCTGCCTTATCCTCTGGTCGAAGATTCATGCATTTCGCCAACTGCAAAGGCCATATTGATAACGCTGGATTTGAGCAGGCTTCCACCGCCAAGGTCTTTAACTGCCGAAAGCTGGGATCGAACGAAGGCAGCGCTGATTTGAAACTACCCAATGAAACGGAATTTAGCATCTCCGCCAACACCGGATTCAGCTTTTCGGAGGACTTCAATCTTCGCTGCCGTAAAATCAGCCTCGCCTATTCAGATGAGGATGCCAACAGCCGCAGATTCAGGCACCCAGACCTTCACGGATGGATTCTCGAACATCGCCAGGAACTGCTCAACGCGGTCGCTGGCCTGATTCAACACTGGCACCAGCAGGGATGTCCACCAGGAGCAACACCATTCACCAGTTTTCCAGAATGGGCCAGGGTCGTAGGCGGTATTCTGATGACTTGCGGGCTGGGTGATGCTTGCGTGACCCAACTCGACGGGACCCTTACCAGCGACACGACAACCGCCGAAATGAAAAAACTGTTCCACATTGCCTTTCAGGAACACCCTAATGAATGGCTGAAGAAGAACGACGTATACCAGATAGTTCGCGCAGACGATTGTGATCTCTTTGGCTGGCTGGACCTGTACGATCGCAGTGGCCAAACCACGTTCGGCAAACACTTGCGGGGATTCGTCAATCGCTCACTTGGTGGTATATACCTCAAGATCGATGATCACGACCTCCGTCGTCCATCCTTCCGGTTCACCAAGGATACACCACCCACCCAGGAAAACATGGCTGCCGAAGTTCTCAGAAGCGGCCCAATCCCAAGCAACCAAAGAGTAACTTGTCAACCTTGTCAACCTTGTCAACCTCTGACAGCGCTAAACGTTTTTCAAAATCCAGTATATGCCATAAACGCAATACGTGGCGCGGGGGCAGAGGTTCCAAATGTTGACAAGGTTGACAAATCGGACCAGACAAAGACTAATTCCCTGGTTGACATGGGATCAAGCGCCAACCTGAGATACGATGAGGGAGGATGCCCGCTGCCTCCGATTGGTCTTGTCGATCCTGAACTTCGTGTTCAGCCGCTTCTTTTGCCTGTCTTGGATCTGCGTTCGCGGGTGAAACACCACAAAACATCCAGACCATTGGACTGTAAAAAGACATGACTTTCGAGGGAGAGGCAGTTCTCACTCAGGTTCGATCATAAATGCCATTCCTCATAAATGGCGATCAACCTCCTCACACTGCCTCTCCCTCGGCAATTGACCCCCAACCAACGGACCAAGAAATGAAAATAACAGACGATCAGTCAACAACAGCAACAATAAAGGATCCAATGAGTACCATAATAAATATGACCCCACCCACAACCGAGCAGGAACCAATTCAGCCCCCAGCACCCCAGCCTATAACCGCAAATGGAGCTGGTAATCTGGTTTTTCCAAAGATTGCTCAGCATTTCGACGCATTCTGGGAAAGAGAAGGCAGCATCAACAAAGCGCCATCCATAGAAGTCCTCGAGTTGATTGATGACTTCTGGGCGCTCACTATTGGACCTCTTGGCAGCCCTCATCATCCCGTGGTCTTTGTTGCTTCAGAAGATCAATTCCGGCGCTACAATCAGACCACGGGAATTTACGAACCCCTCTCAGAGTCCAGTGTCACTTCTGCTATTTTGGGCAGTCTTGAATTGGTTGCTGAGTTCCTTCCACGTCGAGTTGAAAGTGGCAGCTTCCTTAGACTCAAAACTCGTCAACGTCTAAAAAGTGTTGTTGATCGTGCGAAGGACCTGTTGACCGTGGATGATGACTTTTTCCAGGATCGACAACACATGCACCTGGCTCTCTCAAATGGAATCCTGCAAATCGACAACGGCACATTCAATGGTTCAGATCCAGGTCGCCCAGTAAGAGAAACCCTGCCCCTGAAATTCGATCAAGAGGCAAAATGTAATCTTTTCCTCTTTTCGTTCCTGGCCCACATCCTTGAACCCGCTGACATTGACCTCCTCCAACGTTACCTTTCTCAACTTCTCGAAGGCATTAATCACTCACAGACCATCCTCGTTCTGTGTGGTGATGCGGGATGGGGAAAGTCAAGCCTCCTAAACATCCTGGGAACGATGATTGGCTGGAAAAACATCGGCATCATCAGGGAGCAGATATACAAAGATGAATTCGAGCTGGCCAATTACGCTGACAAACACCTCCTGATTCACCCCGATCTCCCCACTGACTTCCTCAACCGCAAAGAAGCCTCCCTCTTCAAGCAACTCGTAGGCGGAGATCCATTGTGGGCTGATGTAAAAGGCCAAGATTCAAGGATAACGCTGCAAGGCCATTATCCCGTCATCCTGGCCTGCAACGGAAAGCCAACAATTCATCTCGACCAGGATACGGATGCCTGGTTAAGAAGGTTGGTGGTACTGTCCCTCAAAACCCCCACCCACGACCAGCACTTCGGAAAAATGGCTGAATTGATCCTGAAAACTGAATCGCCTGGAATCTTGAATTGGTTGTTGGAAGGAAGATCAAAGCTAGCCAAAGACAAACTGCAATTGACCCAAACCCCAGAGCAGCAAGCCAGGACCGTTAATTTGCTGCTAGGGTCCGATTCTCCCGCCGCCTTTGTCCGATCTTGCCTGGTGAAGAAAAAGGAGGCTGAGTTGGGAGTGGTTGACCTGTATGCGTATTATCAGGAATGGTGCCGATTGAACCACGTCCGTCCATTTGCATCTCGACCTTTCACCGCTACGGCCAAAGAGGAGATTGAAATTGAGATGGGGATGAAACTGAGACATGATCTGGAAGGGAGAAATGGAAAGGCAAAGAGAGGGTGGAAGGGGCTGGGACTGGTGGGACGGATTTATACTGGAACAGAGAATAATGAGTCCTGAAAGTCCGTTGCCTGATCCTGAGACCCCGAATTCACACGCTTTGGTATCAGGAGAAGGAGTTAATGAGCCGAACCATGACAACTACAGGGTGATAATGAAAATGTGTCCTGGGGGTTGTGGAGTGCTGGGAAACGAGAATCAACAGGAACCGTGAATTCCCCCTTCTGCATAACGTTTCCATTTTCAAACAATTCATCGGCAGAGATTCATTGACGGCTGATGTGGAAAGCGTTGATGAGAGGATAACGCTGCAAGGCCATTATCCCCCTGATTGTAGCCTGGACAGAGAGCCGACAATCCATCTTCAGACAAACAACGAATGACTGGATGAAATGGCTGGTGGTGATGTGATCCTTTGCCCCCCACCCCATCCACGAGAACAATGAGGGATAAATGGGGGGATTGATCTAAAACACTGACTAATCTGAAACTTGAAAGCGACTCCATGAACAGCAACCAACACTCCAACACTCACGCTGCAATTTGACCCACACCCCCCAAAGCAGCAAGACTTCACCCTGTTGTCGTTGTTGTTGTGATTTGGAGAAGATGGATAAAAACACTAACTTTGAGACCATTCACCACCAAAGCCAGGAGAAGAGTGAAATGGGGGTGAAAATGCAGACTTAATGTGGATTCTTGGAATGCAAAGGAAAAAGGGAAAGGAAATGAAATGGCTCTGGATTGCTGGGACTGGTGGGATGGATTGATGGGGGGAACCCGAGAAATGAATCCTGAGAGTGAGTTGCTTGAATCTGACGCCTACAGTTCGCACGCATTGGTACTCAGAAGGTGTTTCCAAAACTTGACCTCGTGAACGTACCAGCCGTCCTGATCAATCCTGGGGCATTAGGGAATCGGGAATGTGCAAATATACGTGCTGTGATCTGGACCATCCGTAGAGGAATAACAAAAGCATGTTTGATTCTGTTGCTCTGGTTGCTTCGCTGTTCAAAAACAAATACGAGTGTTTTATGGCGAGCGGAGGCGGTAAAAACGAGCGGGGTAGTTCGTCCATTGGGGATCGCTGAAATAGGACGAGCCGCCGGTGAGGATGTTCGTGCCCACCGGAGACCAAGTGTGGTTGGCTAGGTTCGTGCGAGCTTCCACCACAATGACCAGATTTGTGGGTCCAGTGATGGTGAATCCAAACCGGTTCGTGCGCACCCCGAAACTGGCACCGCTGCTCTGCACATGCGGGTTCCAAAGCACCGTCGGACGACCACCACACGTGGAGGTCCAGCCCGTGGTTCCAGGCAAGTAATAGACGGTTGCATTGTTGTCACCTGAAAACACAGACCAACCAAGGATGGGGGCGTTACCCTGACAATACACGCTTTTCAACTTGGTGCATTGGTTGAACGCCGAAGACCCTATGCTGGTGACGCCGTTGCCAATCGTGATGCTGGTCAGGCTGGTGCAGTAGTAGAACGCCGAATCCCCAATGCTGGTAACGCTGTTGGGAATCGTGATGCTGGTCAGGTTGGTGCAGTTGGAGAATGCCCCAACCCCGATGCTGGTGACGCTGTTGCCAATCGTGATGCTGGTCAGGCTGGTGCAGTATTGAAACGCCCCAGCCCCGATGCTGGTAACGCTGTTGCCAATCGTGATGTTGGTCAGGCTGGTGCAACTAGAGAAGGCCGAGTCCCCGATGTTGGTGACGCTGTTGCCAATCGTGATGCTGGTCAGGCTGGAGCAGTATTGAAACGCCCCAGCCCCGATGCTGGTAACGCTGTTGGGTATCGTCATGCTGGTCAGGTTGGTGCATTGGTTGAACGCCGAAGACCCTATGCTGGTGACGCCGTTGCCAAGCGTGATGCTAGTCAACTTATTGCAGCCGCTAAACGCCGCAGACCCGATATTGGTGACGCTGTTGGGAATCGTGATGCTGGTCAAGCTGGAGCAGCCGGAGAAGGCTATGGCCCCGATGCTAGTAACGCCGCTGCCAATTGTGATGTTGGTCAAGCTGGTGCATGAGCTCAACCCCAAACCCCCGATACTGGTAACATCTATCGTCATGCTGGTCATGTGAGTGCAGTTGTAAAACGCCTCACGCCCAATGCTGGTGACGCTATTGGGTATGGTGATTCTTGTCAGGCTAGTGCAGCCCTCGAACGCCCAGTTGTGTATGCTACTGACGCTGTTGGGAATTGTGATGCTGGTCAGGCTGGAGCACCCATAAAACGCCTGTTCCTCAATGCTGGTGATGCTATTGGGAATCGTGATGTTGGTCAGGCTGTAGCATCCACTAAACACCTGCCACTCAATGCGCGTGACGCCGTTGGGAATCGTGACGCTGGTCAGACTGCTGCACCAACTGAACGCATGCCACATGATGCTGGTGACGCTATTGGGAATCGTGATGCTCGTCAGCCTGTTGCAGTTATAGAACGCCCAACCCCCGATGCTGGTGACGCCGCTGCCTATCGTGATGCTGGCCAGGTGGGTGCAGTTGGAGAACGCCGAAGACCCGATGTTGGTGACGCCGTTGCCAAGCGTGATGTTGGTCAGATTGGTGCATTGGGAGAACGCCGAATTCCCGATGCTAGTAACGCTGTTGCCAAGCGTGATGTTGGTCAAGCTGGTGCAGAGTCTAAAATCCAAAAGCCCGATGTTGGTCATATCTAGAGCCATGCTCGTCAGCCTGTGGCAGTTATCGAACGCCGAAGACCCGATGCTGGTGACGCTGTTGGGAATCGTGACGCTCGTCAGGTTGGTGCAGCTTTCAAACGCCCCAACCCCGATGCTGGTGACGCTGTTAGGAATCGTGATGTTGGTCAAGCCGGTGCACTGATAAAACGCCAAAGACCCGATGCTAGTAACGCCGTTGGGAATCGTGATGTTTGTCAGGCTGGTGCAGTGTTCAAACGCCCTATCCCCAATGCTGGTGACGCTATTGGGAATCGTGATGCTGGTCAGGCTGGTGCAGTAATAGAACGCCGAAGACCCGATGCTGGTGACGCTATTGGGAATCGTGATGCTGGCCAGGCTGGAGCAACCGGAGAACGCCGAAGACCCTACGCCGGTAACCGGATAACCATTAATTGTACTGGGAATGGTCAATGTTGTCGGAGACCCGGTGTATCCCGTGATGGTGATTGTGTAGTTGTTTACGGTGTATTTAAAGAGAATTGCCGTGTAGGTTCCGGCAACTGTATTCACACGATTGCTACTGAGCTCTACAACTTGACTGGCGGGGGTAGCCCAGCCTATTATGGTCGAGAAGCTTAATTCGATGCTGGCATCAGACAAGCCGGAAGCCACTGCCCAGCTACTGTGCCATGGCCCTCCGTCCACTCGCCACTGAGCTCCGGCGGTGGCGGCCGCTGCAGGACTAATCAACACTTGCAAGGACAGCGGTGCCCACAAGTACGCCGGGCGTCCGCCATACGATGGTCCCCAACCGGTCATCCCAGCCAGGTAATACACGGTGACATTGTTGTCACCTTCGAACACGGATCCATTCAGGCTGGGGGCGTTACCCTGGAAATACACGCTGGTCAGGTTGGCGCAGTTGGAGAACGCCTGATCCCCAATGCTAGTAACGCCGTTGCCAATCGTGATGCTGGTCAGGCTGGTGCAGTATTGAAACGCCCCACCCCCGATGCTGATGACGCTGTTGGGAACCGTGATGTTGGTCAGGCTGGTGCAACCCGACAACGCGTAATCCCCGATGCTACGGACGCTGTTGGGAATCGTGATGCTGGTCAGGCTGCTGCATTGGTAGAACGCCTGATCCCCAATGCTAGTGACGCTGTTGCCAATCGTGATGTTGGTCAGGCTGGTGCAGTAGTAGAACGCCGAATCCCCAATGCTGGTGACGCTGTTGGGAATCGTGATGTTGGTCAGGCTGTAGCATCGGTAAAACGCCTTATCACCCATGCTAGTGACGCCGTTACCAATCGTGATGCTGGCCAGCCTGGTGCAGTTGTAGAACGCCTGATCCCCAATGCTAGTGACGCTGTTGGGGATCGTGATGTTGGTCAGGCTGGAGCAGTAGTTGAACGCCGAAGACCCGATGTTGTTGACGCTGTTGGGAATCGTGATGCTGGTCAGGCTGGTGCATTTGTAAAACGTATAGTCCCCGATGTTGGTGACGCCGTTGGGAATCGTGATGCTGGTCAGGTTGATGCAATTGTAAAACGCCGAAGACCCGATGCTGGTGACATTGGTACCCATCGTGACGTTGGCCAGGCTGGTGCAGTTCCTGAACGCCGAATTCGAGATGCTGGTGACACTGTTGGGAATCGTAATGCTGGTCAGGTTGGTGTAGTCGTAGAACGCCGAAGACCCGATGCTGGTCACCGGCCGTCCATTGATCGTGCTGGGAATGGTCAATGTCGTTAGAGTCCCGATGTATCCCGTGATGGTGATCGCGCCGTTATTGGTGGTGTAAACAAACCAAATCTCGGCTTGCACCACGACCGGAAGTGTCATCAGCAGCACCAGGGAAAGCCACGAGTAAAGTGCAGTTGTCTTCATGGGCATAATCGCTTCCTTTCCGTCACAATGTTCATATCACGTTTTCGATCACAAGAGAAAGCCCCAACAGCTTTTTCTGCATCATTCTCCGTTATCGTTTTTAGTGAAGCCTGGCAAGAACTATTTTCAACAACCCCACCCCCCCTGTGAATTTGCCCTTTTTGATGGGATAATAACAAAGAGAGGATTTTGCTTTTCATGCAGATCCCCTCCCCCCCCGTTGACAATTATGGGGGGGGGTTTTGTCACGTCCCCAACCACAGAAACAAGAAAGGAAATAT
>Ga0194039_1001064_pt1 | contig 15200 bp, 9 predicted proteins | sample JunL228m_MetaG_FD_148679 | JGI IMG/M metagenome (GOLD analysis project Ga0194039, IMG submission 148679) | Anoxic zone freshwater microbial communities from boreal shield lake in IISD Experimental Lakes Area, Ontario, Canada - Jun2016-L227-8m | ecosystem: Environmental > Aquatic > Freshwater >... | reverse complement strand
TGTTGAACAACTAGCAGAACATCCCTGGTTCAATCTGTCGACGCTCGCCGCATCCGATCGCAGCGCGGGAAAGCCCTATGGAAAGATCGTGAACTGGCGTCTTGACACGCCATTTCCTGAAAAAATTGGAAAACTCAAAGTAGTTCCCACTTCGCCCAAAGCGATGAAGGATGTAGATCTGGTGTTCTCTGCGCTTCCTGCAGAGATTGCCATGGATGTGGAGAAAGAATTTGCCGATGCAGGAATCGCTGTATGCAGTAACGCGAGTTCTTACCGGATGGAAAAGGACATCCCTCTTGTTGTTCCGGAAGTGAACCCGGAGCATCTCGGTCTCATTGACGTCCAGAAAGATGCGGGCAGGGACGGGTTCATTGTCACCAATCCGAATTGTTCCACGATAGTGATGGTTACTGCACTTGCACCCATTCGCCAGTTCAAATTCACGGATCTCCGGGTAGCAACTATGCAGGCAATATCCGGGGCCGGATTTGCCGGTGTTGCTGCCATGTCGATCTATGATAATGTAATCCCGTACATTGGCCAAGAAGAAGAGAAGATGGAGACTGAGACGCTCAAGATTATGGGTACCTTAAAGGGCAACAAAGTTACCAACGCTTCGTTTAAAGTGAGTGCCAGCTGCCACCGCGTGCCGGTGATTGATGGGCATACTATGGCTGTCTGGGTTGACATAAAAGAGCCGGTTGAAAAACTCAAAAAAGCCTACCGTGATTATAAACCCTTAATCAAAGGACTGCCGACACAACCAGCGGAATCCGTTCATTTCTTTGAAGAGGAACCCGACCGCCCCCAGCCCCGTCTTGACCGGATGCGAGGTAAGGGAATGACCGTTTCTGTAGGACGCCTTAGAGAGGGTGTGCGTTTCGTTGCAATGGGACATAACACTATTCGTGGTGCTGCCGGCGCAAGTGTGCTGAATGCGGAACTGATTGTAAAGAAGAAGTATCTTTAAAAACTGGTGAGACTTTATGCAGCAGCCAAGAGAGAACACCGTATTTGTAGGAAATAAACCGGTAATGAACTACGTACTTGCCGTAGTTACACAGTTTAACAATGGCGCAGAGGAGGTGGCAATCAAAGCCCGGGGTAAGGCAATTTCCCGGGCAGTTGACACCGCAGAGATCTCCTTAAACCGGTTTTTAGTGGGGGTAACAAAAAAAGATATTGTGATTTCCACTGAGGTCATTGATACCGATTCCGGAAAAACCAATGTCTCAAGCATCGAGATTATACTGATCCATAATACATAGTCTTACTTTTATTTTATCGAACGTTATTTCAGGCACGAATTCATGAAAAGCGATGAATGACTGTCTGAAATCACCCAAAACAATATAAGCGGTATTCACGAATTTGTACTGCCATGCGAGCCTGTGCTATCGCGCTGCTGATCATCATTCTACTGTGTCTGGTCACTCCTGCGTTAGCTGCAAATGAAGATCGTTATGGTTACATCAAGGTTCAGGATGTGACCGTGCGGCTTGATAATGGGACTGCAGCAATTCATGTGAATTACGCTGTAGATGAAGGCACGCGATTCATCTTTTTTTTACTGGGGAAACAGGATCTCAAGAAAAAGTTGTTGAAGATCCTCAATTATGAAGATGCCCAAATAACCCACATCGATCTTTCCAGTGCCGATTTTATTGTTGCTGATGCGGCATTTTCGTACGGGAACGGGATATACTGGTATCCCACCCATGAATTTAATGTGGCAATCCCTAACCTGACGATTCACACTCCTCAGGTGACACGTAACTTTACTATGGTTAAAGCGTTCCCGGCCGGTTTGGGTTTTTTCGCAACGAACAATTCCGGGGTACAATCCTCCAATGTTTTAGAATTTGTCAATAAGTGAGATAATTCTGTTTTTCCATAGCTGACAAATGAAAAAACAACGAATATCAATTATTATTGTGAGTGCAGGAATATGTTGTAATCCAGTTGGTTAGGGGTTTTACAATAACTCTTACATTACTTCAATGATCTCCTGCTTGCGGAGTTCTGTTATTTTCTTATTCACGAAGTACTGGATAACCACTCCCAGAACCGCAGATATGATTCCAATTATGGTTGAGTACAAAATGATACTTTGCGCAGCTGCTGCATTCAGTGGGAAATCAGCAACACTGCTTACAGTAATAATGTACACGCTGGCTCCATAGAGAATGAGGCCGAGAGCAGTGACAAAGAACGGAAATACGATCACTTTTCCGAGTGCTTCCCGCTCGTTGACATACACATCGATAATCACCCCAATGGATGTCACCAGCCCGGCAACAATCAGCCATTCAATAGCGCCATAGATGAATGTCGTCAGGTATAGCAGAATACCAAGGCTCGAGTCCGATGAGTAATACTTCAGGATATTCATAAAACCTGTAGCAAACCCGATGATTATGAGAAGGATCGTGGCTGAGTAGGTAATAAATGAGAACCTTCCCCTCGATAGGGACACTCGAAGTGCATCAAGCACACTGTGGACTATTTCATCAAACCCGAATCCTTTGTAGAGCATGTAACAACCAATAACCCCAACGACAATGATGGTGGCAGTGCCTGGATATCCCAGCAGGTATGCTGAGGCATACAGCAGCATCGCAAGCCCGAGCGGGATGAAGATCATTCGTGAGATCTTGGGGTCATCGAATAATTTCTTTAAAATATAGTAGGTGCCTTCGAGATTGGGCATCTGATTGACAATAACCCGTGTTATGCTGGATACAGGAATTTTTGACTGGATGATAGGAACTACATATTCATCTTCAGCGCCATCGGAAACAAGGATGCAGTTTGTTGCCTGCGTTTCCTGTACTACCTGTTCTAAAGATGCCGCAATCCGGCGATCCCCTTCGATCATGTGCAGGTGATTTCCTGCGATCACCGCAATGGCTGTGTCCTCTCCTTTAGCGGTGAGTTCATCGTAGATTTTGACGGCCATGAAGATTGCATTAACATCTGAATCCTCAGGGTCAGCAAGGGCTAACGTGTTAGCTGCTTTTACTGTCGCCGCTCGGCCAATGACAGGGCTGTCTATTTTTGCTTTCCAGCCGATATCATCGTCCCGGTCGACACTTAGGACCAATGTCCGCCCCTGCGTCATCATTAGTAAAATTGCAGTAAATCTATTAAACTATTACTGACGGAGAAAAAAATGAGATAAAAAAATCAGATGAGTTTTGAGCGCTGGAGGAGTAAAATATCGTCGGTGGTAAGTTTTTCTCCGGCACGGAAATTTTTAAACAGGCTCTCTGCTTCTTTCCTGACCGCTTTTTGCTCTTTTGTTACTTTGACTTTCTTGGTCTTCTTGCGCAGACCTGATATGACCTTATCGTAATCGCGAAGTTCTTTCTGGCAGGAAATAAAGAACTTGTGCTCGGAATCTGCAGACTCCTGTGCCTCGACAAAACTTTTATGCGCTGCATCTGCTGCCTCGCGTGATTTATCTGCCTTGCGGTAGGACTCGACCATCAAGTCATGGTGCTTCTGGGCAAGTTCAGCTACTTCAGTTACCTTTGCATGCAGATCGGATGCATGTTTTCGAAAATCGCGGGCTTCAGAGATCTTGGTGCGCATCTCCTTGTTCTGCTCAAACTCGGCATCCTGTTCCCGCACCTGGCCTTTCATCTGTTTGATCTTTTCGATCAGTTCACGTTCCTTATCGGTAGTAAAGACCTCGGTCTGCTGGCGGTACTCCATTAATTCGATCTGTTTTTGGATCTCTTTGGTGCCGCGGTTTTTGGCAGTGCCATGCTCCTTTTTAAAGGATTCAATATCTTCGAAAAGTACGTTTGCCTTATCATTGAAATCATTGCGCTGGGCCTTGACATCAAGGACGTCCTGATTATATTTGTCCCTGAGATCCTTGTTCTTCTGCGCCTCTTCTACAAACTCCCGAGTCTGGTTGTTGAGTGTGTTTCTTTCGCGGGCGGACTTGCTTGCAGCTGCATTAAGTTCATTGCGACGATTTTTGTGTTCTTCAGACTCGGCAAGAGTCTTCTTTCTCTTTTCCATAAGGTCATTCAACATGCGTTACAACTCCTCATCAGATTTTCCTGTCTTTGGAAGTGCATGAAGTGTATAGAGTATATTCATAAAAAAGAGCAGAAAATCTGACTCTTTTACTTTACTCAAATACCAACTCTGCATGCAGGATGCAGGGAAAAAAACATCAGAAAATGCAATCAGCGTAGAAGACTTCGATACGAAGTCTTTGTTCAACACTCTGTTCATGATGTTCAACTCCCGATACCTGGGTGTCACCTTACTTGAAAAGTGCAACCCATATCCTCCCAGTGAAGGACAGATCAAATGTACTATATTTTAAAGGATTGAGGAATTATTAAGCGTTTCGCCACTTTACCTGAAGTGACATCAAGACAAAATCACAAATAATTGAATCTGCTTTTTTTAAAATAATCATTGCAAAAAGGATGTTGGTAATATGATTAGGCCAACATTTCCCTGAATTTCTGGAATTTTTTTTGGAGTTTAGTGTGATTAACAATTATTTCGGTATGGTTAACCGACCCATTCGAGAGTGCCGCCGCCACTTGGCTGGTCCCTGCCGCTTCTTCTGCTTTGGGGCATCTCAACTGCTTTTGGATTGGACCGCTTGTTGTCCATGTCATTGATCATGGTCTTGTAGGACTGGCGGGTACCGAGGATCTGCGCGCTCTTGACACCTGTCATGATGGCGAGTACACGAATCTTACCTTCCATATCACTGCGCACACGGGCGCCCCAGATCACATCTGCATGGGGATCGAGTTCATACGTAAGTGATGTTGCTACTTCTTCTGCATCCTGCAGGGTAAGGTCAGTGCCTCCAGTGATGTGGATTAAGCTGCCGGTAGCGCCACGGTAGTCAATGTCGAGCATCGGGTTGCTTAAACATTCGCGGACTACACTTTCTGCCTTGTTCTGCTGCTTGCTCTCTCCAACGAGCATGACTGCAACGCCGCCCTTGGACATGATGGCGCGGACATCTGCATAGTCAATGTTGATGAGTGATGGCTCGGTGATTGTTTCAGAAATACCCTTTACAGTTTCTCCAATGAGCTGGTCCATGACTGAGAATGCCTGACCTAGCGGGAGGTTAGGAACGAAGTTCTTCAACCGGTTGTTGTCGAGAACAATCACTGAGTCGGCTGCTGCTGCAAGTGCTTCAAGACCTTCCTCTGCACGGATCAGTCTGGCCTTTTCAACCTGGAACGGGTAGCTGACCATTCCGACTACGATTGCGCCCTGCTCTTTTGCAATTGATGCTACAACGGGTGCTGAACCGGTACCGGTACCTCCTCCCATACCTGCTGTGATAAAGACAAGATCTGCTGATTCTAAAATTGCCTCAAGTGTCGGGCGTGCCATCTCAGCTGCACGTTTACCCACATCGGGATATCCCCCAGCACCAAGACCTTTGGTTAAGGATTTGCCGATAAGGATGCGTTTGTCGGCCTGGATCATATCCAAGTGCTGCTTGTCGGTGTTGATAGCAATCGTCTCTGCACCGGAAACGCCCATGTGGTGGATGCGGTTTACTGTGTTGTTGCCAGCGCCACCGCATCCGATAATGACGATTCGTGGCTGACCGCAAAAGTCTTCATCCAGTTCATTTGATTTGCCGGACTTGTTCATCTCTTTCTCAAGATCGGCGTTTTTTAAAGCGTCGTTAATAATGCTCTGCATTTTTACCCTCTCAAACCTTGAATGAAACCTGGTCGCTCTCCTTTAAGACACGGTTTGCACGTTTTTCAACAAGTTCGCGGACCGCCGCCCGAACAGCCTCAGAGACATTGGGATATTCACCCGTGTCTACGATCTGCTGGAGCAGATTGATTTGCTGTTCAGGCAACCGGAGCGTGATTCTTTGCATCATTTTACCTCATGTTTCTGACATATGTCTGTCAATTGTCATACATATGTCAGACAACAAGTGTCTTAGTGTCTGACTTAACCAGATGGTTCAAAATAGAACATTAATGTATAAATACCTTCTTGTTTGACCCTGTCCCATCAAGATTCTTAATTAAAAATGGGGATGCTGGACGTGCCGGGTCCGGTTAGATTTTGGTGACCGGGGTTGGGTTGTCACAATCAAAAGGCTCATCTTTAGTCTCACCTCATAGAAGTTACCAGAATGACCCAAAAAATTTTTAAAAAAACCTGTCACTACGGTTTTATTTGACATGTATATTCGAAAGTCAACACGGAATTATATTAAAAATGTACGTTATAAGTGACGTTTTTCTAAGAAATATTTATATACTCAACGAGATTTATGAACATTCTTCACAATCGTAACACTATAAACCCTTTCAACATCTCTTTTCACTTATCCAGTAAATTTCCATCCTTCAACCATAATTTTCGCCAACAGAAACGCAAATGGCAAGGAAGCCGTTAATACTAGATATTGCCCTCTCATGGGCAATAAGTCGATGCAGCACAAATCCTTGGCATCAGCCTTCTGGATCATATCATCGTTGCAAAACAGGGTCACCTGTCGTTCAAGGAGCGGGGGTTGCTATAATCTCCTTTTTATGTACATTGGGATGCCGCCCCACTCCACATCAAGGCACAGTGACCCTTGCTGCAAAAAAATCTGCTCCTTCTTCTCCTCGCTGTCTGCCTAATCCATCTCCTTCACGACAATCGTAAACGTGGTCCCCCCTGTACGGTCCAGTTCAATCGTCCCGTCCAGTTGTTCAACAAGCAGGATCACAAGCCGGAGACCCAGTGATTCGGCATTGCGCCAGTCAAAGTCCTCAGGGATACCGACACCGTTATCCTTGTACGTGATGGTGAGCATGGCATTTTCCCGCTGCATCGCAATGGTAATCTCCTCAGTCCTCCCGTCGGGGAATGCATATTTTAAGGAGTTGGAGATCAGTTCATTGATGATAAGGCCGACGGGAATTGCAGTGTTGATATCGACATTGATGTCCTGAATCCGGGTGCGGATAACGTTCCCCTTTCCGGTTATGCCGTAGGATTTGAACAGGCCGTTTCCTAAATACCGGATGTAATTGTCAAGGTCAATTTTTGTGATATCTGTTGATTGGTATAGTTTTTCATGGACAAGTGACATTGCCCGGACCCGGTTCTGACTGTCCTTGATCACCTGTTGGGTTTTCTCTTCCTCTATGTACCGTGACTGAAGGTTTAAGAGGGATATGATGATCTGGAGATTGTTCTTGACCCGGTGGTGGACTTCGCGGAGCAGGACTTCTTTCTCACCCACGGATTTCGTGAGTTGCTTTTCAGCTTCGATACGGATGTCAACCTCCGTCATCAGTTTCAGGTTGACATCAGTGAGGTCTGATGTTCGTTCATTAACTTGGCATTCAAGATCCTCGCTGAATGTTATCAGTGCTTCTTCTGCCCGTTTGCGTTCCGTGATGTCGGTGTGGACTCCGATCAGACCGATTATTTTTCCGTTCTTATCCCTGACAGCATCTGCCCGGAGTGAGACCGGGAAACGTCGCCCGTTTTTGGCGATCATATCGATCTCACCATACCATGATTTTCCGGTCTTGATGGTTTCGAAGACCTTCCTGACATCCCCCTCGTTTACATACATCCTGGCAGGCTCCAGATGGGAAACCTCTTCCACAGTGTAACCGAAAATGCGTTCAAAGGCAGCATTCTGGTAGAAGTGATGCCCATCAGCGGTCGTCATCCCGATCGCATCACTGGTAGCATCAATAGCAAATGATATGCGTTTTATTTCATCATCGGCTCGTTTGCGCTCAGTAATGTCAGTGTCGCTGCCACGGTAACCCCGCAGTGTCCCGTCAGCGTTTAACATGGGGATGCCGTTTGTAGAGGCCCACACCTCGCGACCATCTTTTGTTTGTATCACGTTTTCCAGATTCAGGAACGGTTCCTTCCGCTCGAAGACTGCAAAGCTCGCTGCCTTAAACGCCTCACGTCCGGGTTCGGGCTGCAAATCGTAGAAGTGAAGGCGTCCAACCAGTTCGTCCGGGCGGTAGCCCCAAACAGCTTCAGACATATGGCTGACATAGATGTAGAGACCCTGAGAGTCGACTTCCCAGACAACGGTGTTGTTCTGCTCCGCCAACTCGTCCAACCGGATCGTGCTCTCCCGGAGCGCTTCTTCTGCCTTTTTACGCTCGGAAATATCGATGTCGATACAGAACAGCTCCATTCCACTTTTTGGATTTTTAATGAGGGCGTGATGGGAGTATACATCTATGCGAGATCTATCCTTTCGCATGAGGACCACTTCTGACGCCGGGATCGGCTGACCGGTCTCAATCATGTACGTTATCGCTTCTCTGACATGTCCCTTCATTTCCGGCGGGATAATAAGATCAATGAGATTCTTTCCTATGGCCTCTTCAGAGGTGTATCCATACAGTTTTTCGGATGCATCATTCCAGTACTGCGTTATGCCCTCCATGTTATAGCCCTGAATTGCTATTGATGGGACATGCTGGAGCAGCATGCGGAACCGTTCCTCACTCTCTGCAAGCGCCTCCTCCAGTCGTTTGCGCCCTGTGATATCCCTGCCGACAGACTGGTACTGCACGACTCTCCCGTCAGCGTTAAAAACTGCCCGGTCACTCCAGCGCTGCCAACGGATGCTGCCATCCGGCATGATGATACGGTGGTCAATAGTCCCAACAGGATTCTTAAGAGTGAGTGTAGCAAAAAAACCTGAAACCGCTTCACGGTCATCGGAATGAATGACCGGTCTAAACCTTTGACCGATGATCACTTCACGGGACACTCCAAAGTACCGGCAATAGGCATCGTTGACAAAAATATGCGTGCCATCAGGAAGGAACCTTGAAATAAATTCGGTCTGGTCCTCAACAATATTCCGGTATTGCTCCTCACTCTCTTTCACCAGATCAAAAGCGGTCTGTATCTTTTGGTAGGCAATGTTTAATTCTTCGGTTTTTAGGTGCGTTTCTGTGGAATCTTCAAGGGTTTCAATGGCACCCAGTATTTTCCCGTCATCATCTTTTATTATCGATGCCGTGAAATAAAGCCAGGTTCCTGTTATGCCCATATCGGGAAAAAAATCTGTTGCCTCATATGCCCCCTCAATAAGTTTTGATTTCGCATATTTTCCGGCATACCACTGGGGAAACTTCTCAACTGAACCATCCAAAACGAGATCCGCCATGCAGGGACGTTCTTCTTTGTAAAATGCACGCCAGTGTTGATTTGTGCCAATAATTTCTTTTTCCTTTATCCCGCTGTATCCTTCAAGTGCTTTATTCCAATGGATAACACGGTGATCTTTGTTGATGACAAACTTCGGGATTGGGGAACTCTGGATAATTGCAGTCAGTTGGGCCTTACTTCTCTTAATGGCGATCTCTGCATCTTTCTGCCCGGTGATGTCCCTGCCAACAGACTGGTACTGCACAAGTTTTCCGTCATCGTCAAAAATTGCCCGGTCACTCCAGCGTTGCCAATGGGTGCTGCCATCCGGCATGATGATACGGTGGTCAATAGTCCCGACAGGATTCTTAAGTGTGAGTTTGGCAAAAAAAGCGGCAACGGCTTTACGGTCATCTTCATATAGAACCGGCTTAAACCTGTGGCCAAGGATATCTTCACGCGCTACACCGAAGTACCGGCAATAGGCATCGTTGACGAAGATATGCGTGCCATCAGGAAGGAACCTTGAAATAAATTCGGTCTGGTCCTCGATGACATTATGGTATTTCTCCTCACTCTCCCGTAGTGCATCATCCGCTCTTTTCCGGGACGCCGCCGAAATGATCTTGTGCGAGAGTTCGGCAAACTGGCTCTTCGGTTCGCCGCCTTTCTGGAGATAGAAATCAGCCCCCGCATTGATCGCCTGGATGACCACCTCTTCCCTGCCCTTGCCGGTAAACAGAATGAAGGGAATCTGCCCAAATTTCGTCCGCACAAGAACAAGGAACTGGATGCCATCCATTCCCGGCATCTGGTAGTCTGAGACGATGACATCAAACCCCTCCTTTTCGAGCAACCGGATCGCGTCGGGTGCGCTGGTTGCTGTCGTTACGGTGAAATCTCCGGACTTCTCTAAAAACACCTTTCCGAGTTCGAGAAGAGCGGATTCGTCATCGACATAGAGGACCCGGATTGCTGCTGCCATCACGCACTCTTCCACTCCTTCTTGACAGGTTTATGTACCGCTCCCGGAGTGACCTGCGGTGTGATATTTCCCATCAAAAAGAGAATGACTTGACTGGTCCTGTCTTGTTCAGGATTTTTTTCTGGCAGAGGAGTCGTAGTGGTTTTTTTCATTGTCTCACACATTTTGGATATTTTATGCGGGCATTTGCAAGTTCGTGTATCCAGTGCAATAATTCCGGCACAGGGTAGTGGCATTTTTTGTGCGCTCATTGTTACAGGAGTGATAACAGTTTAAATTGTCACGTATTATCGCAGATTTTTTAGAGACCTCATTTTAATTTCAGGGATATTATGTAAATCATGAAAAGGAGTATATATACCTAATGTTTTTGATTGACGGGAGTTCTTCTAAAGATCTTCCCCTATGTCAGATAATCTGATATGACGAGCTTAATCGGACGAAGGATAGAAGGATTTTAGATACAAAATAATGAATGATAACATACTTTTAATCTTTTGTCCATGTCAGTACAAAAATCGGATCGCTTTGATTATTATTGTGAACAACGTGATTCTTTCTTACAGTTAAGCCGAACCATTAACATTCTGGACAATTACGATGAATCAAACAACTATTCGAAAATCTATCAGTGTAGTCTTGTTCGACATGGGCAACATTACAGCGCAGTGGCGTTTTTGAAGATTGAAAAAACGGTTTTTAAAACTCCATATGGAGTATTTGGAACGTTCTTTCATCTCACAAAAAAAACTCCATATACCCCACAATCCATACCCCCGCATTTTTCACCCATCAACAGGACGATCTGCCAATGGAAACCACAATGGCGAGGTCTGCCATCAGTGCTGGATAGTCATCAGCCTCAAAATCCGTTGCCACTTAAACGTGCTATGGTGCTAACCCATTTTTAGAGATTGCAATTTCCAACCTCCCACAGAATCGGAGATCTGACCATGACATTCACAGGAATACACACGCCTCCAGAAATATTCCCGGTGTATACTTTCAATCCAAAATCAAAATAAATACATTCATTATTTATAAAATAAAATTACCTTTAGTGATGTATCTGTCCTGACCGGGAGTTGTTGTTTTTTCGTGGCAAATCGGGTGCAGGTACAACGCAGGGTATTGTGGACATCTCTTTTTCTTTTAGCCCTGCTATCGATATCTATTCTTCCGGTGGCTGCTGCGAATCCACCGAATGCCAGTTTCAGCGGCAGGCCACCTCCACTTAATGTAACTTTCATAGACGCATCAACCGGCAGTCCTACCAGCGGGGGATGGTTTTTCGGCGATAAGACATACACGCAGGCATGGACTCAGCAGAACGCCAGTGCCGGGTGGAGGGCACGATTATTCCCCACCCGCGTTGCAGCGCCAGACAGCAAAAAGGCGTTCAGTTCCCCCGGTAGTGCGCAAGGCACCCGAACGGGTGGGAACAGGACAGATTCATTTTCTGTAATAGATGAGAAGCTCGCCCCCTCTGAAGCGGAGGGACTAAAGTCCCTGATACAAAACACACTCCACGCGTTTTCCTACGATGCGACGACCGGTGACTGGTATGCCCGCAATGCGGCGAACCAGATCACATTCACATACACGCGGGACGGCACAGCAAAGTTCTCCGAAGGAGAGAACGCATTCGGGCTGACCCTCCTCGGCATCGGGAGAGGTGACGGGATCTCCCCTGCCGGGAATGGTCATGTTCAGGCTGACGGGCGGCAGCTGAACATCACGCGGCAGGATTACACGGAATGGTACAGGAACAATGATGAGGGTGTGGAACAGGGCATGACAATCGCGAGCCGCCCGACAGGGAGCGGTCTGCTGCATGTCGGGTTTGGACTCACCGGTGACAACTCCCTCTCCCTCAAGGACAAAAAGACGCTCATTCTGACCGATGCATCGGGGACACCTCTCTTTGAGTACACTGGTCTGCATGCGTTCTCTTCTGACGGCCAAGAGCTCCCTGCGGCACTCGCTACCGATGGCACGACGCTCTACTGGGTTGTGGACGATACCGGTGCCGTTTACCCGGTCACCATCGACCCGGTGGTTGTCTCAGCTTCAAAGGCGAAGGCACAATTCACCGGCGGCGCAGCAAGTGACTACTTCGGCTATTCCGTGGCGCTTAATAGTACAGGGGCAGTGGCGCTCGTCGGGGCGTATGGCAACAAATCGAGCGCCGGCGCTGCGTATATCTTCAATATGCCGTCAGGGGGCTGGAGCGGGACAACCTCGGCATCCGATGCGACTGCAACCTTCACCGGCGGCGCAGCAAGTGACCGGTTTGGCATTTCTGTGGCGCTCTCTTCCGATGGGACACGAGCGCTTGTCGGGGCGATCTACAACGATACTGCCACTACCACTTCGAACGAGGGCGCTGCATATATATTCAATATGCCGTCAGGGGGCTGGAGTGGGACAACCTCGGCATCCGATGCGACTGCAACCTTCACCGGCGGTGCAGCAAGTGACGACTTCGGCAATTCCGTCTTTCTCTCTTCCGACGGGACACGGGCGCTCGTCGGGGCGTATGGCAACATATCGAGCACCGGCGCTGCATATATATTCAATATGCCTACAGGGGGCTGGAGCGGGACAACCTCGGCATCCGATGCGACTGCAACCTTCACCGGCGGTGCAGCAAGTGACTTCTTCGGCTATTCCGTGGCGCTTTCTTCCGATGGGACACGGGCGCTTGTCGCAGCGTATTCCAACGATACCGCCTATTCGGACGCCGGCGCTGCGTATATCTTCAATATGCCTACAGGGGGCTGGAGCGGGACTACATCTGCATCAAAAGCGAACGCAACCTTCACCGGCGGCAACCAATTCGACTACTTCGGCAAATCCGTCTCTCTCTCTTCCGACGGGACACGGGCGCTCGTCGGGGCGTATGGTAACGGCACTGCCGGTTCGTGGGCCGGGGCAGCGTACATCTTCAATATGCCGTCAGGGGGCTGGAGCGGGACTACATCTGCATCAAAAGCGAACGCACGATTCACCGGAGGCGCAGCAAGTGACTACTTCGGCTATTCCGTGGCGCTCTCTTCCGATGGGACACGAGCGCTTGTCGGGGCGATCTACAACGATACCGCTTATTCGGACGCCGGCGCTGCGTATATCTTCAATATGCCTACAGGAGGCTGGAGCGGGACTACATCTGCATCAAAAGCGAACGCAACCTTCACCGGCGGTGCAGCAAGTGACCGGTTTGGCAATTCCGTGGCGCTTTCTTCCGATGGGACACGGGCGCTCGTCGGGGCGTATTACAACGATACTGCCGATTCAAACGCCGGCGCTGCGTACCTCTTCCAGCCACCCTACGTCACCCTCACAGCGGGGGGCACCACCACAGGGGCTGCGGGGACGGTTGTGAACGGTCTGACCCTTAATCCCACCGGCACTGTCACGAATGTTGACCTTTTCCTTGGGACGGATGCTGCCACACCCACGGGAACTGCGGTAAAGACCGGGATTTTATCCCTGCCAGCCTCTGTTGCGACAACTGTTGATGGTGTGAGTCTGACCGGAAAGACTGCCGGTACATACTACCTCATCGTCTACGAAAGCGGTACAACCAACCTCCTTGGTGCTTCGAGTTCCGCGGTGTATACGGTGACCATTCCCCCCCCAATAGCAGCGTTCAGCGGCACCCCCACATCCGGGACATTCCCGTTTACCGTCTCATTCTCCGATACATCAACAAATACCCCCACCGGTTGGGCGTGGTTTTTTGGCGATGAGACGTATACGCAAGCATGGACAAATCAAACTACAACCTCGGGTTCTCCCGGGTGGTCGGGAAGATACTTTCACAGCAGCGTAGCGATGCCGGACGGCAGCATCGTGCTAATGGGAGGGAATGATGGCAGCTACAAGAATGACACGTGGCGGTCGACGGATAAGGGCGCAACATGGACGCAGGTGATCACGAGTGGAACCATGTGGTCGAAAAGGTACGGTCACACAAGCGTGTCGATGCCGGACGGTAGCATCGTGCTGATGGGCGGTGAGGATGGCAGCTACTATTATAATGATGTGTGGCGGTCGACGGATTATGGTGCAACATGGACGTCGATGAACGTATCTGGAAATTCCGGATGGTTGGGACGAGCCTATCACACAAGCGTGTCGATGCCGGATGGCAGCATCGTGCTGATGGGCGGTCGGGTCACTGGCGTCAGCGTCTTCAAGAATGACGTCTGGCGGTCGACAGATTACGGAGCAACATGGACGCAGCAGACCGCAGGTGCCGGGTGGTCGACACGATATATGCACACCAGCGTGTCGATGCCGGATAGCAGCATCGTGCTGATGGGCGGTGCTGACAGCGGTACCAACCGTTTGAATGATACGTGGACGTCGACAGATTACGGAGCAACGTGGACGCAGGTGAATGCGAGCAGCGGGTGGTTGAAAAGATACGGTCACACAAGCGTGTCGATGCCGGATGGTAGCATCGTGCTGATGGGCGGTTCGACAAGTAGCGGCTCCAAGAATGACATGTGGCGGTCGACGGATAATGGTACATCATGGACAAGTGTGAACGCGAGCGCCGAGTGGTCGGCGAGATGCTATCAAATCAGCGTGGGAATGCCGGATGGCAGTATCGTGCAGACGGGCGGTTTTGACGGTTATCGTAAGAATGACGTGTGGCGATTCGTACCCACCGGTTCATCGATTCAGAACCCATCGCATACCTATACCGCGGCGGGAATTTATCAGGTAGCGCTGCAGGCATTCAATAGCGTTGGATTCAACAGCACGCGAAAGACCAGTTACATCACGGTCACGACCCCTACTCCCCCAGTCGCAGCGTTCAGCGGCACACCAAAATCAGGTTCAGCACCGTTAGCCGTCCAGTTCACTGACGCATCGACCAGTAGCCCCACCGGCTGGGCATGGTTCTTCGGCGACGAGACGTACACGCAGCCGTGGACGCAGCAGACTTCGAGTAGCGGGTGGGCAAAAAGATCCGGTCACAGCAGTGTTGTGATGCCGGATAGCAGCATCGTCCTGATGGGGGGTTATGACGGCAGCAGCTTCAAGA
>Ga0194039_1001061_pt1 | contig 15215 bp, 10 predicted proteins | sample JunL228m_MetaG_FD_148679 | JGI IMG/M metagenome (GOLD analysis project Ga0194039, IMG submission 148679) | Anoxic zone freshwater microbial communities from boreal shield lake in IISD Experimental Lakes Area, Ontario, Canada - Jun2016-L227-8m | ecosystem: Environmental > Aquatic > Freshwater >... | reverse complement strand
TTTTAAATCCTTCGTAAGCAGCGAGGGTAAATTTGGTAACTTCATCAACATTTTTGTTTTCTGCGGAGACGACCATAATGACCGGAATACCGAGATTCTTAGGGATGAGGATATTGGCGTCAAATTCAAAGATGGCCCCTTTCCCCATGTAATCCGTCCCCTCGACGATGGTAAAATCGTATCGATCTTCCAATTTCTTATATTTTTCAATCAGGGCGTCTATGACGACGATATCCGATTTATTGGTTAAGAGATCGGCAACCTCTCTTCCGGAAAAACCGAAAGCCTCTTCATAAGAAATTGACATATTGAAACGCTTCAAGATCAGCTGGATATGGGGGTCCCTTTCTTGCGTGTCGCCGACTGTGATAATGGGTTTGAAGTAACCTACCTTGGGTAGATAATTCAGAATCGCGTCCATCAATCCCAGCACGATAAGGGATTTACCGCTATGTGCCTCGACCGCTGCTATATAAACGCCTTTAGTCATCTTGCGCTCCCCTGGTAATCGTAATAGGTCTTGACCGGGATGGGCTTACTTGCGGAAAATAGGTGAAATTGACCGACTTGTAAAGAGAAAACTGCGATAATACTGAAATGATCAACCCGATTGAAGTTGCTTCTCTGGAGCCAAGTGTGATAGGATCTAAAAAAACAATAAATACCCGCAATTATTTAGTCAAAGTGGGAGAAAGCTAAAGGAAATACAGTTTGCAGAAACAGAACATAAGAAATATCGCCATTATCTCTCATGTCGATCATGGCAAGACGACGCTCGTGGATGGCATGATGAGACAGACCGGTACGTTTCGTGAACATCAGGTTGTGGAGGAGCGGGTGATGGATTCCCTCGATCTCGAGCGGGAACGGGGCATCACGATCATGGCCAAGAATACCGCCATTCGCTTTGGAGATGTAAAAATCAATATCGTTGACACGCCCGGACATGCCGATTTCGGCGGCGAGGTCGAGCGGAGCTTCAATATGGTGGACGGGGCGATCCTCCTCGTTGATGCAAGCGAAGGGCCGCTGCCCCAGACCCGCTTCGTCCTCAAAAAGGCCTTGGCCAAGAAAATTCCCGTCATTCTCGTCATCAACAAGATCGACCGCAGCGACGCCAGAATTGAAGAAGTCATCAATGAGGTCTATGACCTTTTCATCGATCTGGACGCGACGGAGGAGCAGATCGAATTTCCCATCCTCTTCACCCAAGCCAAGCGGGGGGTGGCCCATCGTAAACAGGGAGACGACTCGACGGACCTACGGCCCCTTTTCGAGACCATCCTGACGACGATTCCATGTCCCGAAGGGGACGATCAGGCGCCGCCGCAATTCCTATTGACAACTCTCGACTATGATCCCTATGTCGGCCAGATCGCCATTGGTCGCCTGATGAACGGTGTCCTGGAAATGAACCGGTCTTACACGCTCTGTGGTGAAAAGGTATTGACGCCGGGAATAAGGTTCTCCGCCCTCTACACTTTTGTGGGCATGAAAAGGATTGCCGTCGATAAGGTGGAAGCTGGGGATATCGTTGCCTTTGCCGGTGTGGCGAATATCAATATCGGCGATACCGTCTCTGCCCTTGAAGATCCGCGGCCCCTGCCGAGAATCAAGGTCGATGAGCCAACGGTTTCGATGATCTTCTATGTAAACAACGGCCCCCTGGCTGGTCGAGAAGGAAAATATCTGACCTCCCGCCATATCCGCGAGCGCCTGGAACGGGAGACCCTGCGCAACGTGGCCCTCCAGGTGAAACCGACGGAACGGGCCGATGCCTTTGAAGTCTGTGGCAGAGGGGAGCTGCAGATGGCTATCATCATTGAGACTATGCGTCGCGAGGATTACGAATTCATGGTTTCCAGACCCCAGGTTATTACGAAAGAGGAGGACGGCCGCGTTCTCGAACCGGTAGAACGGCTGTTTCTTGATATTCCCGAGGTATTCGTCGGGGTGGTGACGGAAAAACTTGCCGGCCGTAAGGGACGGATGGCCAACCTCGTAAATAAGGGCAGCGGCCGTGTAAACATGACATTTCTTATTCCCGCCCGCGGGCTCATCGGTTTTCGCAGCCACTTCCTGACCGATACAAAGGGGTCAGGGGTCATGAATACCCTCTTTGAAGGCTATGAACCCTGGTTCGGCGCCATCCCTCAGCGGCAGACCGGGGCTCTTGTCGCTGACCGTGCGGGCCGTATAACCGCATACGCCTGCCATGCAATGTCAGACCGGGGAGAACTTGTCGTAGCGCCGGGGACGGAGGTTTACGGCGGCATGATCGTCGGGGAGCGCAACCGCTCCACGGACCTAAACGTGAATATCGTCAAGGAGAAAAAGCTGACTAATATGAGAAGTTCCACCTCGGACGCGACGGTTATTCTTCGCCCCCCGCGGCTTATGTCTCTCGATCAGTGCATCGAATTCATTGCCGAAGATGAGGTGGTCGAGATCACCCCCGGCAGTATTCGCCTCCGGAAAAAGGAACTTGACGCCCAACTGCGGATGGCCCGCTATCGCGAGGAGAAATGGGCATGATAAGGGGTGGGTCAATCTGACTGTCGTTCCCGCACTTCCGATAGTGTTGATCTCCTACTTATTAACTCTTCCAGCAGGAAGTCCATGTTCTTTAATAAATTCAACGAGCTGTTTCTCACCTAAAACGCCCATCCACTCAAATTCATCTCCATGCCTACAATAACCACCGCTCTTCCACTCAAATTTAACTCCACGCCTACGATGAGTTGATTCCTCTGAGCACTCAATATCTGATACTGTCTCAAATCCTACTGTTTTAGACACATCAACTGTTTCAGACACATCATTAGAAAAGCTAATAAGTCCAGACTTGGCAAGATCATCCGGTGATCCTTCATAAATGAAGGCAGCTCCACCAAGACTAATATCGATAACGTTAACCGTCCATTTAGTTTCAGTTCCATCATTTGTAGGAACTACAACAACAAAACTGCCATTATGTACCAGATGTCTGTGATCTTTCCTATTCTTAAAGAATAACTTCTTAATAAATTGTAACATAATTGTATCCTACTTCCGCAAAACGGTAATACCACAGATCGGACATGAACTTCAACTTGTCAGTTTCTTTGTATCCTACACAGATTGAGGATTGAAATCAAGTATATTCATCAATGGATTGTTTTTATATCGTCATACATAGTTCCGATGCTGGATGGATTCAATATATCCCACCGTTCCGGATGATATCTGAGCGGCGTTGGCCTCATCCGTATCCAAATGCATGTCCATTCGGAAGTTTGGATTGACACGGGTGAGGACATCGCCAAAAATCAACTCCCGGACACCCTTGACTTTAATCATGATCACATCTTTATCCCGCAGCCCCATGCTCAGTGCCTCTTCGGGTGACATGTGGATATGGCGTTTGGCACAGATTACCCCTTTTTCCAGAACAACACTACCGATATCGCCCTCAATTATAACACCGGGGGTACCCTCAATATCGCCGGAGTCCCGAATAGGGGCGTCAATGCCAAGGCGGAATTGTTCGGTTCGGGCAATTTCCACCTGTGATTCCTTGCGCAGGGGGCCAAGGATACGCACCTTTTCTATACGGCCCTTGGGACCGACGAGATTCACCGCTTCTGCCGCCGCAAACTGACCTGGCTGGCTCAATTCCGAGCGGGGTGTCAGGGTACGACCGGCACCGAAAATGATCTCGAAATCTTCCTGGCACAAATGGACATGATGGGCCGAAGTACTGAGGGGAATCGCCTTGGATCGGAATCTCTCCATTTCATTAACAGGAAGAGAACGTCCCAGGGAATGGATGGTTTCGCGGGCAATCATCCTTTCTTCATCGGCGGGAACGACGAGGATACGGATCTTGGCATCGGTCTCAGATATATCGGCGATTTGTCCTCGCATAGCCACGGTTTTACGGTTTATCTCATCGGAAGTGGCGATCCCGAATACCTCCAGTCCCTGGCAGATGCGGGCGCGAATCTCGGGGGAGTTTTCACCAATGCCGCCCGTAAAAATAAGGGCATCCAGACCGCCGAGGGCGGCAATATACGATCCGATGTATTTCTTGACCCGGTAGCAGAAAATACTTACTGCCATTTTGCAACGCATATCTCCCGTTTCCGCAGTTTCCAGAACTTCGCGCATGTCGTTGCTTTTGCCGCTTAGGCCCATGAGACCACTGTCTTTATTGAGAATCTTATCGATCTGTTCAAACGTCATACCCGCATGACGCATCAGATGAAGGAGCGCCCCCGGGTCAACATCGCCGGCCCTTGTTCCCATTACCAGCCCTTCAAGGGGCGTCATGCCCATGCTCGTATCTATGCTCTGCCCATGATCGATGGCGCAGACGGATGCACCACTTCCCAAGTGACAGGAGATAATCTTCAAGTCTCCGACCGGAACTTTTAGGGCTGTGGCGGCGCTCAGGGAGACAAAGCGGTGGTTGGTGCCGTGAAATCCGAAACGGCGGATCTGTTCTTTCTCACACAGATCGAAGGGAAGGGCGTAACGGAAGGCGGCCTCGGGCATATTGAGATGAAAGGCCGTATCGAAGACGGCTACCTGGGGAACCATCGGCAAAATATTCTTTAACGTCTCGATACCCTCCAGGTTATAGGGATTATGGAGGGGGGCAATGGGGATGCATGCACGGATAGCTTCCGTAACCTCGTCGTTGATGGGCATGGAACTGGAAAAGCGTTTTCCCCCATGGACGACCCGATGGCCGACAGCAGAGATCTCATTGATATCGCTTACGGCCCCATGTTCGGCATGGGTAAGCACCTGCACCATGTCATGAAAGGCGTCGCTCACGGTGGCGATATGTTCGCCGGGAATCGTCTGCTTTTGACCAGATTTTTTGATGCTGTGGGATGCCTGACCGGACCCGATTTTTTCCACAAGGCCATCCAATAATGATTCCTTCTTGACAGTGTCGAAGAGGGAATACTTTAATGAGGAACTGCCGCTATTTACAACGAGAATCTTCATCGGTTCCGATACGGAGGAGAAGTTCAGATCGTAGGGATCTTCATTTTCCCGATGGGCAAGGCGCCGCCGTTTCACCTCTTCCTGAAACTTTTCGTCGTCCAGAAGGCGCTTAGTGATGAATTTGGTCACCTTCATGAGGGTCTTGGGATTCCGGGCGATGATCTGAGAGATCGTTTCTCTTGGAATTTTAATGACCTTACTGTCCCGGGAAGAGGTTACGTTGGCGCCGGCTGGTTCGCCGGAGAGGATCGACATCTCACCAAAGAAAGCCCCCCTTTCAAGCGAAGCGATCACCTGTTGCCTCCCCGTTTCGTCGGGCAGCAAAACATCAACCTCTCCGTCATAGACAATCCAGAGGAAACGTCCGATGTCCCCGATCTTGATAATTTTGGTGTCGTCGGGACAATCAATGCTTTGAGAGTTATCCGCTAAAAAGGCGATATCCTCCGCCCCCAGATCGGAGAAAATGTCGATGGATTTTAAAAACTGATCTAATTCCATGTTAATACCTCCTGTCGGCTCCTGCAAGGTTATCCTGTGAATCGATGTTAACGTGGGAAATCATCTATCTGAGGAACAAAAATATTGTTAATAATATTATTAAATATCCCGATCAGAGTCAACAAAATATCGTAGTTTTCGTGATGAAAAAAAACATGCTTTATGTTAGAAACTAACTCATAAATAGCACGAAACATTAAATGGAAAAAGAAACATTTAAAATTTGTCCGGAATGTGCTTATTCCACCCAGGATTGGGAACGGGACAAATGTTCCTGTTGCCGGACGGAGTTGCTCCGCAACTGCCCCGTATGCCTTCATTCCTTCCGGGAGAAAAGGAGCATATATTGCACTAAATGCGGAGAAAAATTAAGAATATCCTACCCTCCTATTCAATAGTCGTAAGGGCGGAAAAGTGAAATTAAGCGAGCAGAAAGAAGGGATATGAATGATCATACGGTAGGAATCGATGTCGGTTCCATCACCTCCAAGGCGGTCTTGATGAAAGACGGGATAATTTTGGCCTCGAAGGTTGTCTTTACCGGCTATAACGTCGAAACAGCAGCCCGCAAAGTATTTGAAGAAGTCCTCGGGGATGTTGGCCTGCCGCCGGAGGCGGTCGGAAGGATCGTGGCGACAGGATATGGGCGGAAGGGGGTCTCTTTCGCTCAAGAATCTCTGACCGAGATTCTCTGTCATGCGTCGGGGGCTTATTATCAGAATCCGGAAATCAGGTTTATTATCGATATCGGGGGGCAGGACAGCAAGGCAATCCTGCTGGACGATGCGGGGAGAGTGAAAAATTTTGCCATGAACGACAAATGCGCTGCCGGTACGGGACGATTTCTGGAAGTCATGGCCCGGGCTATGGAAGTAAATCTGGAAGACTTCGGAGATTTATCTTTGCAGGCAGATCTGCCTGCAAAGATCAGCAGTCTCTGTACTGTCTTTGCCGAATCGGAAGTGATCTCGCTGATTTCCAAAGGAACATCCCGGGAAAACATAATCGCCGGTATTCACGAATCAATCGGCGCCCGCGTGTCGGCAATGGCAAAGAGGGTAGGGCTGCGGGCGCCCGTCATGATGACGGGTGGGGTAGCAAAAAACAAGGGAGTGGTGAAGGCCCTGGTAGAAAAACTGGGCCTACCAATTGAGGTGTCGCCGCATGCGCAAGTGAACGGCGCCATCGGGGCGGCTTATCTGGCATGGAAATAAAGTTGATTTCGGGACGGGATAAAATGATAGGCGAAGAGAATCTGCAAGGGAAAATAAAGGGATTGATCTTATCCAGGGTAGCCATGGCGACCTTTTTACTGGGTATTTTTATCTTCCTACAGATAAAAGCCCCGGACTTCTTAACCCAGACATCCATATCTTATTTTTACGGAATTATTGCCCTGATCTATTTTCTATCTCTTGCATTTTCCATCATCAACAGAATAGTCACTAACCAGCGGGGTAATATTTATCTCCAGATAATGACCGACGTGGTCATGGTCACGGCTCTTATCTATGCCACGGGCGGAATCAGATCCACATATGCTGTATTCTATCCGTTGGTTATTATCTACTCTGTACTGTATCTTGGCAGAAATGGCGGTCTCATAACTGCTTCGGCCGCATCGATCTTTTACGGACTTTTGATTGACCTTGAATATTACCGTGTTATCAATCCCATTTCCCATCCCTACATCTGGGAAGTCCCCGATACGGCCGGTCATGTATTTCTCCGCATTTTTGTCAACATCCTTTCTTTTTACCTCATTGCCTTCTTGGCCAGTTTCGTTGTCGAGAAAGAAAAAAAGACAAGAGCGCTCCTTGCCGAGAAGGAATCAGCCTTTAACCAGTTGGATTTGCTCTATCGTTCTATCATTGAATCAGTTGATGCGGGTATTTTGACTATAGATCTGGAAGGGAGGATCAAATCATTCAACAGGGCCGCAGAACAGATCACTGGCTGGACTTTTAGCTCGTTAGAAAATCATAGCATCCAGAATATCTTTCCTGCCTGGAAAGAATTATACCTTAATAGTCTTAATAATGAGGAGAGTGTTAAGGGGCGGTTTGAAATGCCCGTTGTGATTAATGATCGTCGCTTGATTTTAGGTTGCGCCCTCTCCGCGCTCCGGGATAATAGCAGCCAAAAGATCGGTGATATTCTGATATTTCAGGACCTGACAAAGGTGAAGGAGATGGAAACAGTATTAGAGAGAAACCGTCGTCTCGCTTTCGTCGGCGAAATGGCAGCGGGACTTGCCCATGAAATCCGCAACCCCTTGGCCTCCATCAGCGGTTCCATTCAGATGTTGATGAAAGAATCCAGTATGGGAACAACGGAAGGGCGGCTTATGCGGGTAATAATGCGTGGCAAGGATCAACTGGAAGGGTTTGTAAAGGACTTTCTCCTTCTGGCCAGACATAACCGCGGTCCCCATCAGGAAATCATGATTGGCGATATTATCGGGGAGGTTCTGGAAGCGGCGGGGGTAATGCCGGATTGGAACAGTAATATTGAGATCAGCGAGACTCTTGAAAAAGGCGTTGCTATCAAAGGGAACAGGGAAGAGATACGGCAATTGATATGGAACCTCATCCTCAACGCTGCCGAATCGATGCCGGAAGGGGGTCGTCTTGACATCGGCGTCAGGGGGAAAAATCTTGAGAATCACGAGGGACTTGAGATCAACGTGGCAGATAATGGCGTGGGGATTACCGAAGAAAATAAAAAATTGATATTTGAGCCTTTTTTTACCACCAAAGAGCGGGGCACGGGATTAGGTTTGGCTATTGTGATGAGGATCGTCAATAGCTATGGAGGGAATTTATTATTTGAAAGTACTTTAGGTATGGGGACGAAATTTGTAATCTGGCTCCCCAAGACGGGGTTTATCCCAGGAGGTGAAAATGGCGAAGATACTCGTCGTTGACGATGATCAGAACATGAGGGAATTCCTTGACATAATGTTGACAGGTGAAGGGCACAAGGTATCCTGCTACAGAGAACCGGAAAAGGCCCTCATCCGGTGTGGGAAAGAAAAATATGACCTGGTGATTACCGATCTCAAAATGCCCAGGATGGACGGTATCGCTTTCCTTAAACGGCTCAAGGAACAGGAACCTGAATGCCAGGTTATCCTGATTACCGCTTTTGCTTCCGGAGAGACTGCCCTTTCCGCCATGAAAGAAGGGGCTTACGACTATATCGAGAAGGATTTCGACATCGATGATCTGAAAAAGATAATCCGCGCCGCCCTCGATAAAAAAGGGGTCAAGAACGATGACGCCAGATTTCTAAAAGACATCGAGGGCGGAGTTGCTTTTGGCGGTATGATCGGTAAAAGCAAGGAAATGCTAAAGGTTTACAGCACGATCAAAAAGGTGGCGGAAACATCCGCCAATATTCTGATTCTTGGAGAGAGCGGCACCGGCAAGGAGCTCGTTGCCAAGGCTATCCATGAAAACAGCCCGAGAAAAGACATGCCCTTTGTTGTCATCAACTGTGGCGGTATTCCCGAGAATCTTCTTGAATCAGAGTTTTTCGGTTATATGAAGGGCTCTTTTACCGGCGCTTTTACGGATAAGGCCGGACTCTTTGAAGTTGCCAGCAAAGGAACAATATTTCTGGATGAAATAGGTGAGTTGCCTACCTTACTTCAAGTAAAACTTCTGAGAGTTGTACAGGAAAAAACCTTCAGAAGGATCGGTGGGGCGGAGGATATCAAGGTCGATGTCAGGATTATCTCGGCGACGAATCAAATTCTCGAAAATAAGGTAAAAGAAGGAAACTTCCGTGAAGATCTCTACTATCGCCTGAATGTCATCCCCGTCCATTTGCCGGCCCTGCGGCATCGCAAAGAAGATATCCCTGTACTGACAAAATATTTCATAGAGAAGTATTCTCGTGAATTTTCCAAGGATGTTATAACGATATCAACATATGCGCTCGAATTGCTTATTGATTATCCCTTTCCGGGAAATATCAGAGAACTTGAAAACATGATTGAAAGATGCGTTGCCCTGGAGACCACCAATATTATCCTGCCGGACAATTTATTTATCTGTCATAATACGGAAAAAGAAGAAAACATTCTTGATTTCAATTTCTCCGAAACGGGTATTCAGCTGAACGAGGAGCTGGCAAAAATAGAAAGACGGCTCATTCAAAAAGCCCTCACAAAATCAAATGGTTCCAAGACCATGGCCGCGGAGCTGCTCCATGTGAGTTTTGATTCATTACGCTACCGGATCGAAAAATTAGGAATCGAAAATCAGTGATCAGCTATAAAAGAGCTTGACATTCTCCACAGCATTTATTACTGATGGATCACGATATGGAGTCAAGGTACATAAAATAATGAACAGGCAGATCAGTAAAGTAACGATTTCAGGTTTCTTTTTTAGCTTTTATAGCTTTTTTGGGGAGGTCTGCCGACCGTGCTCGTGATCTGAGATAAACCGAACGAGCCGTGGGCAGACCGCAAGGATGCTCACGGCTTTTTAATTTATGAAGGCCGTGGATGAAAAACTCCCGGCCTTTTTTATTTTCACCGATATGAGGTGAAAATCAACTTGGAGGATGAAGAATATGAACAGGCAAACGGGACAGAGATTACTAATCACTATCTTTGCAGGGATCATGATCCTCAGTCTATCAGGAGTATCGTCTGCAAAGACAATCAAAGTTGGAGCGGCTATAAACATGACCGGACCGGCCTCCACCTGGGGACAGTATCATGCCAAAGGGCAGCAGGACTATTTCCGTTATGTCAATGAAGTAAAAGGGGGTGTAGCCGGAAACCGCATCGAGATGACCCTTGTCGATACGGCCTACAAAGTACCCGAGGCCGTCGCAGCAGTGCGCAAATTTGCCGTTCAGGAAAAAGTGGATATGATTGCCACCTGGGGCGCCGGGGAGGGTCTTGCCGCCAAGCCGATTATTCAGACTTACAAGATCCCGACCATCAATTATTCGACAAGCTGGGAGATCCTCGAACCACCTATCAATTACATGTATCTCCCATTTGGCAGCTACAAGATGGACTGTTATGCCATCCTCGATTATATCCGCGCTATTCATAAAGGGAAAGAAGCGCCGAAGGTCGGTTTGCTAACCTTCAATAACGCATATGGGCGCTCTATCCACAAACCAAGCCGTGAATATGCAAAGAAAATCAAGATTGACATCGTCGCCGTTGAAGAATTCCCACCCAAAACTGTGGATCTGACGACGGAACTTCTCAGGCTGCAAAAGAAGGGGACCCAGTATGTTGTCATGCAGATGCTCCCTTCGGCCATCATTACCACCTTCAAGAGCGCCGATCGGATCGGATATAACCCGATGTTTTTCGGAACCTGGACCTCAACGGATCCGGATTTCTTCAAACTTGGGAAGGGAATTATCAAGGACAGGTTGTTGATGCAATTTCCCGGCGGCCTGCCTTCCGATGGCGCCGCCGGCATGAAGATCATGTCGGACTTGTGGACAAGATATAAAACTGTTACCAAATTCGACGCCTCCTACTGGGAGGGAGTTATTGTGGCCATGATAATGGAACGAGCCTTTATCAGGGCTCATGAGAAATACGGGGACATAAACAGGGAAACAATCAATAATGCTTTGGAATCTTTCAAGAATGAAGATTTCGGGGGCCTCGTTCCGAATGTGACATACACGAAAACTGATCATGGCGCTTCTTTCAAAGCGAGAATCGTTAAGGTCCAAGAAAATGGCAACTATGTCCCATTGACGAAGTTTTTCATTCCCGGCAAAGAAAGAATTCAGCTTTTGAAGTGAGCAGGCAGACAAGATGAAAGCTTATCGTGGGCAGCCGGCAATCTTTGCGGCAAGACAGGAGAAAGATCGTTACGCCGACCTGGAGATCAAGGATTTATCCCTGAATTTCGGCGGCGTCAAGGCGCTGACCAAAATCGATCTGAAGGTGAGAAACGGGGAACTTTATGCCGTGATCGGACCGAACGGGGCCGGCAAGACAAGCCTCATGAATTGCATAACCGGATTCTACAAGCCCAAGAGCGGTCGGATTATCTTTAATGAACGGGACATAACCAGAATGCACGCCCATAACCTCGTCAAAATCGGCATCGGCAGAACATTTCAGAATATTGAACTTTTCCCCGGAATGACTGTCCTTGCCAACATGCTCCTGGCCCGTCATCTCTTCTGTCGCTATAACTTCCCCGGAGCAGGTCTCTTTCTGCCTTCCGTACGCCGTGAGGAAGTCCGCCATCGCAAGTTGATCGAAGAACTGATCGATTTCCTGGAAATCCAGGCAATAAGAAATAAAAAGGTGGCTTCCTTGCCCTACGGTTTGATGAAAAGAGTGGAATTAGGAAGGGCGCTGGCTCTGGAGCCGCGACTGTTGGTTCTGGATGAACCCTTCGCTGGAATGACCCTCGAAGAGAAGGAAGATATGGTTCGTTTTATCACGGAGATCAATGAAGTGTGGGGACAGACCATCGTCCTTGTTGAGCATGACATGGCTATAGTCATGAGCATTTCCCACCGTATCGCCGTGCTGAATTTCGGAGAAATGATAGCCGAGGGAACCGCGGATGAAATCGGCCGGCATCCGGAAGTCATTCGGGCGTATCTGGGATGAAGATATGAGGGAGACAAAGATCGGAACCATAGACGACCGTATGTTGACCATGCCCCAGATGCTTGCACAACGATCAGGAATATTGGGCAAAGACTTCACAGCCATAAGGGAAAAGGCCTACGGCATCTGGCACACCTTCAATTGGGAGGAATATCTTCGTTATGTGCAAATTACCGCAATAGGTCTTAATGCTCTTGGTCTGCGTCGAGGTGAAAACGTTATCCTTGTTCTGAACAACCATCCGGAATGGTTGTTCACGGAAATCGGCGCCCAGGCCTTGGGGGCCGTCACGATGAACGTCTTTACCTCGGCTACTCCTGAGGAGTTGCAATCTTCCATCCAGCGGACACAGGCGACCCTGGTGATTGCCCAGGACCAGGAGCAAGTCGATAAACTGCTTGAGATTCAGGGCAATATTTCTCATGTGCGCCGGGTTATATATATCGATCCCACGGGCATGCGTTCCTACCGAGACATAACTTGGTTGCAGGCTTATACGGATTTACTTCAGGCGGGGGAAGAACTGGACCGCAGGTCGCCTGACCTCTTTGAGCAGGAGTTGAATAAAGGAAAGTCCAAAGACATTGCATTGATGATCCAGACATCCGGTACAACGGGTATGGCGAAACTTGCCATGCTTTCTCACCGGAGCATGACCTCGATCGGGAAGCAGTGGACACAGGCTATATCCCTGCAGCCTGGAGAGAATTGGCTTTCCATGTCTCCTCCGGCATGGATCGTGGATCAGATGTGGGGGTTTGGCGTTTCACTCTATAGCGGGATGACTATGAATTTTCCCGAGACCCCCGAAACGGTAACCGAAGATTTTCGCGAGATCGGCCCTTCAGTGATTATTACCGCCTCCCGATTCTGGGAGGATCTGGCATCAAAAATTCGCGTCAAGATGGCCGACGCCGGATGGATTAAACGTCGTTTATTCCGTTGGGCGGAAAAAAAAGGTCGCGCCGTGATCTCAAAACAATCCGCCGGAGAAGAGGCGGCATGGCATCAGAAGCTCTTGCATCGCTTCGCCGCATGGTTTGTTTACCAACCCCTCCTCGACCGGATCGGCTGCTCCCGCTTCCGTAATGCCTACACGGGCGGTCATCCCATCAGCCCCGACGTTATCAGATTTTTCCAGGCTATCGGGCTGAACCTCAAACAGTGTTATGGTCTCACCGAGGCGGGAGGCATCTTTCAGGTACAACCGGATCATCAGGTCAAGCCTGAAACGGTAGGAAAGCCGCTGCCCGGCGTCGAGATCATGCTCGATGCGGATCAGGAAGTAATGGTGAAGAGCGATTCCCTGTTTTCAGGTTATTACCGTGACTTTCAGACCACGGAGAAGGCTTTCCAAAATGGCTGGCTGAAGACGGGCGACGCCGGTTACATCGATCAGGATGGTCATCTGATCATCATCGGGCGCAAGGAAGATATCATCAAGAATAAGACCGGCCAGGCGTTTTCTCCGGATTTCATTGAAACCCGCCTGAAATTCAGTCCCTATATCAAGGAGACCGTCACTTTTGGAGAATCGAGACCCTTCATTACGGCCATGGTGAATATCGATATGGAAAACGTCGGCAACTGGGCGGAGGAAAGGCTCATCCCTTTTACAACTTACCTGGATCTATCCCAGCAAAAAGCGGTGGAAGACCTGATCCGCGATGAAATTAGGGAAATCAACAAGCAATTGCCCGATATCATGAAGATCAGGAAATTCCTGCTTCTTTATAAGCTCCTGGACGCAGACGATGAAGAACTGACCCGCACCGGCAAGGTGCGCAGACGTTTCATTTATGGGCTCTATCTCCAACTGATCGAGTCTATGTACCGTGAAATCTCACAGGTCGAGACAAAGGGTAAGATCCGCTACCGTGACGGCAGGGTAGGGGAGATAACAACAAAGGTTAGCATATTGACCGTCTAACCCCATTCCAACCTTAACTCTTAAAAGGGAGGGAGGATAGGAGAGATAAAATGGATTTCTTCATACAACTGGTGGTCAATGGGCTGAGTGTCGGGTTCATCTATGGCATTTCCGCCATGGGTTTTGTCATGATCTTCAAGTCATCGAGCGTTCTCAATTTTGCCCATGGTGAATTGCTGGCTATGGGAGCCTACATTTTTCTCGTCCTGGTGACCTGGGCGGAACTGCCGGTCTACGCTGCCTTCCTGCTGACAATGGCGGCGTGCTTTTCCCTCGGATTCATTGTGGAGCGTCTCTTTTTACGGCCCTTGATTGGCGAACCTCTCATTTTTATCATCATGCTTACCGTCGGGCTAGCCGCGATGTTCAAGGGGATGATCCTGCTGATCTGGGGCGGTAATCTCCATACTTTTCCCGATTTTCTCCCTTCCTGGTTGAGCCTGAGCTGGGGAAGCGTCTCGGTGCAACCGGTTTATACGCTGGCGCTGGTGGTCGGGACGATCTTTCTTGTCCTCTTTGGGCTTTTCTTCAAATTCTCCTCCCAGGGGATTTATATGCGTTCCGTCGCTGATAATCAGCGGGCAGCTCTCTCCCTCGGCGTCAATGTCAAGAAGGTATTTGCCCTTTCCTGGGCAATTGCGGCGTTAGTTGCTGGTATGAGCGGCATTATCCTCGGTATTATCAATGGGGTCAATGTCCATGACCTGAGCGCTATCGGTCTGAAGGTCTTTCCGGTAGTCATTCTTGGTGGTCTCGACAGCATCGGCGGCGCTATCATCGGAGGGCTCATTATCGGCCTTTTGGAGACTCTTACCGGTGGTTATATATCTCCGTCCCTGCGTGATGTGGTGCCTTACATCGTGCTCGTGTTCATTCTGATGGTGAAACCCTACGGCCTCTTCGGTCAGGTGGAAATAGAAAGGGTATGATATGAAGAAAAGGGTTTTCCATCCCTGCGGCAATTATCATGAAAATTACGCAGATCAATTGAAGGTCTATGAAACCGATTATGGCCGTTTCTTTGCCGCCGCGGGTCTGATCGCCCTTTTTGGCCTAGCCCCCTTCGTCACCAGCCCATATCTTTTATATATCCTCAATTCTATCGGCATTGCTGCCATCGCCGCGATCGGCCTCAACATTCTCATCGGTTACACCGGACAGATATCC
>Ga0194039_1001060_pt1 | contig 15220 bp, 13 predicted proteins | sample JunL228m_MetaG_FD_148679 | JGI IMG/M metagenome (GOLD analysis project Ga0194039, IMG submission 148679) | Anoxic zone freshwater microbial communities from boreal shield lake in IISD Experimental Lakes Area, Ontario, Canada - Jun2016-L227-8m | ecosystem: Environmental > Aquatic > Freshwater >... | reverse complement strand
CCATGAACGCCTCATCCGGGCAGGGAAATGGGGCAGTGATGCCAAAGGTCCGGGCTGTGGAGAAACCAAACCGGGGATAATAGCCTGGATGACCGACAACGATCACGGCGCGGTGCCCGAGCTGTCGGCAGGTGTTGAGACCTTCTTCCATAAGTGCCGCACCGACACCCTGGCACTGGAACGCCGGGTCTACACCCAGTGGCGCCAGTGCAAGGGCAGGAACGCTTTTTTGGGTTGCATCATCTGATTCAATAGTTATCGGGGGGAAGAGCACATGCCCGATGATCCGGTCATCATGCACTGCGACAAGGGAGAGAGCCGTGGTAAAATCACCATCATTGCGCAGGGCATTGACAAGCCGTGCTTCACCATCCTGCGCAAAGGCATCGTTATGCATATCGAATATATCCGTTATATCGAACGGGGTTTCCGTGCGGATAAAAAAAGATCCCATCATTTCCTATACGAGTCTTGAGGATAAATCATGGACGGTAGTGTTTAAGGCACTCCCGTGATCCCTTGCATATACCGCAGGACGTTGCCTTGAAAAAAAGAAAAAATGGGGTATTACAGTCACTTAAGAGATCGCAGGAGATTCGGCGACTTTCTTAACCTGAAACGCAGCAATAACCGCACCAATACCGCACACGATAGCAAGGATACCAACGATAAAGGGTATGAGCGCTGCGGCGAAAAGCGGGTAGATCAGGATAATGATACCAAAGATCATGCTGATTACCCCGAGCACACCATTACCTCCATCTTTTGTTTTGAATGCCTGGAACAAATGGGCAGCACCAATAAACACTCCCCAGAACCCGACGAAGATCGCAAAGAAGGAGAGAATGAACACGGTGCTGTACAGCGGGTACAGAAGAATGACCAGTCCGGCAAGAATGTTTACAATAGATAAGAAGATCTTCCATCCCATGTTGGTTTTATCAACGGCGAGACTGCCAAGGGTGAAGAAACCGCCAACCAGCCAGTATGCCCCCATGAATGTGATCAAAATGATTGTGGTAATACCAGGGGTTGTAAGGAACAGGATCCCGACGATCAAGGAAAGCAATCCCCACAGGAGCACCACCCACCACGGTAAAAGGCTTGTCCAGCTCATCATCCCTTCAGATATGTCAGTTGTTTCAGTCATGATATTTCTACATCTTCAGATTGTCCTTGAACTTTTTATATTATGTGTAAGGCTCCCGGCGGGCATATTTCCTGAAACAATGAAAGGGGTGGCAGGAAAAAAGGAGACTGTATAGACGCAGCCTTTGGATCGCAGCGTGTATCAGACAGACATGCCAATCATTTAAGTGCATGCATGCAACCCTGCGGGCTTATATCGATCTCACCCGGCTGCAGTTCTCGTTTGCCTGGCCCCTGCTCTTCTGCTCCGGGTACCTGCTTGCCACGATTACCTATGGGGGGTTTGCATGGCTTGATCTCGTTCGGTTTGCCCTTATCGGGTTTTTCGGGTTTGAAGCCGGGCTTGTGCTGAATGATTACATTGATCGCGAGTATGACAGGAAAGATATCGAAACGGATAAACTGACGAAATACTGGCGGGTTTTTGGCACGAGACCGCTATCAGCCGGACTCGTTTCCCCTCGCAATGCAGTTGCCCTTTTCCTGATCCTTGCTGCTGTCACGGCATGTCTTATCCTTACCCTGCCCGCCCCGCATTCAGTCTATGTGCTCATTCTGATGGTCTACTGCTTTGCGATAGAGTGCTTCTACCAGGAAGAAAAACGCGAGCAGAAGTTTCCGTTTGCTCAACTCATTGGCAGGACAGATTTTGCCTTATTTCCGGTGGCGGGTTATCTCTGCATCGGCAACCCTGACCTGAATGCGCTCCTGTACTTTGCCTTCTTCTACCCGTTCGCACTTGCTCATCTCGGGGCAAATGACTTGATCGATGTGGTAAACGACCGGGCACGGGGCATGAACACGATCCCCACCATGTACAGTATGAACGGTACTGCGTACTGGATCTCCGGGTTTACCGCAGTCCACATCTTGACCGCCATCATCTTCATGACCAGATTGGGATGGATCGCCCGAATTGGTATCTGTGCAGGACTTATCCTCCTGTTATATGCCAATGCGATGATCCTCAAAGACCGGTCTCCCGGTACTGCACTTAAGGTGCTGCCATGCTTCCATATCGCGATGGTGTTGTACGCGATGGGGATTGCGGTGGGGGCGCTGGTGTAAAGGAATACGCAAAGGATTGTGCCTTTTTATTGAGAACCTGCAGGATTTTTTGCCGGAACAATGACTGCAATTTTTTTCGTTCAACGCGAGCGTCAGCTCATTGTGTTCAATCGTTTCCCGGCACACCCCCATCATCTTTCCTTAATCCCCCCACATCTATTTTCACTTTAGCACCCGCCCCCAATATGGGATTTGCCCACAGCAGCCCGCCAATCACTCCCGGCTCTACCTGACCGTCCAGCCCATCGCGGGCATCTGAGATCCTCCATCCAAACTGCTCGAAACATGCCGGTTTTTATCTATGTAAAACAGTCCGTTTGGCAATCCGGTTCAGTATATGAGAGATTGCCGGAATGCCCGTAGAAAATACCACATTCAGGCCGGTCGGAAAATATCCGGAACGGGTAATCGGGGGTTGTAATGAGCACGGATTGGGATCTTTTGGATAGTACTGCCCGCAGGTAGTACTTTTCAGGCACTACTGGCAGATATTTCTGGAAGGTACAAGTGGGAGACCGGTCACCATATCTCCTCAACACCGTCTGTGCCCCTCTTCGATTCTCACAATCACCCACCCCCAAGAGGGGATTTGCCCACAGCAGCCCGCCAATCACTCCCGGCTTCATCTGACCGTCCAGCCCATCGCGGGCATCTGAGATCCTCCATCCAAACTGCTCGAAACAGGCCGGTTTTTATCTATGTAAAACAGTCCGTTTGGCAATCCGGTTCAGTATTTGAGAGATTGCCGGAATGCCCGGAAAAAATGCCACATTCAGGCCGGTCGGAAAATATCCGGAACAGGTAATCGGGGGTTGTAATGAGCCCGGATTGGGATCTTTGGGATAGTACTCGCCGTAGGTAGTACTTCTCAGGTACTACAGGCAGTTATCCATGGAAGGTGCATAATGTACGTTTCAACAGAGCAAAAAAAACCTTATTTAACCCATCAAAATCCCATGGTTCACTTTTTTCACTACAGAATAAGATCCACTTTTTTTTAAATCCTCAGCAACCGCTCATTCTCCCGGAGCCATTCCCTCCGCCGCTCATAATCCGGCATCATCTCCTTTACCTTTGCCCAGAACTTTTTTGAGTGATCGGGCTGCCGGAGATGGACAAGTTCATGGACGATCACATAATCCACAATTTCGAGCGGTGCCTGGATAAGCCGCCAGCTGAAGTTGAGCCCGCCCGTGCTGGTGCAGGAACCCCAGCGCTGCCGGGCATCCGTGATCCGGATCGATTTCGGGGTATACCCGGTCATCATCGAAAACCACATGCACCGGGTCCGGATCTCACGCTGGGCCTCCTGCATGTACCAGCATTTCAGCCGGTGTTTGATATCGGGAAGCAGTGTCCGGCAGACACACAGCCGGTCCGTGCGTTCAATGGGGCAGTTTCCGCTTTCTACAATATGCAGCGGGTATACACGCCCGAGATAGAGAAACGTCTCACCATCCTCGTACGCGTGCACGGTTGCTGCCGGCCGTTGTCGGATCTCGCCGATCTTTTTTAGGATCCAGCTTCGTTTTTCCCGGATAAGATCTTCAATCATGGCAACCGGGGCCTTGAGAGGGGCTCGCACGATCAGGTGTCCCTCCGGAGTGATGACAAGAGCGATGGTCCTGCGGCGGGAGCGGATTATTTTTTCAACAGGGATATAGTCCATGGCAACAGTGATGTGAAGAGTACTTTTGAATTGGAAACAAAAAAAGAGTGGGATTCTGCATACATCTGACTAATGTACTGATGATCCATTCGTCCCGTCGCTGATGATCCTGCCATCCTTAAGCCGTATGATCCGATGAAAATAATCCTTGTGCCAGTCCTCATGCGAGACCATCACAATCGTCTGGTGGAACTCTTCATTGATCTCTTTGAACAGGTCAAGAACCAGACGGGAGTTTTCCGAATCAAGATTGGCACAGGGTTCATCAGCGAACAGGATATCCGGCTTGTTCACCATAGCCCGCGCAATCGAGACACGCTGCTGCTGGCCACCGGACAGCTCACGCGGGAGATGATCCCGGCGATCGCACAGGCCGATCTTTTGCAGCACCTCAAAACTGCCTGCCTGAGTCTGCTCATCAGTACGGTCCAACCGCAGCATTGCCGGCAGAGAAACATTCTCCATCACCGTAAGATCGGGAACGAGTGCATAGTCCTGGAACACGTACCCGAGCTTGTAGAGCCGGAACTGGGTCTTTTCATAATCATTGAGCCGGCCAACATCGACACCGTCAATCGTGATCTTCCCTGAGGTAGGTTCATCCAGTAATCCCAGCATGTGGAGCAGGGTGGTTTTGCCGCTGCCGCTTGCACCCATGATACCAAGGAACTCACCTTTGGCGATATCGAGATTTAACCCGTCAAGGGCATTGACTTCCACGTTTCCCATTCGATACATCTTCCGGAGGTCTTTAATGAGGATCATGGCATCAGGTCCTCATTGCAGTCTGGATATCCTCACGAGAGATTTGGTAAGCAGGAACATACCCGGCAATAATTGCTGCGATAAAGAGGATCACGGAGTTTATGAGAAGATCCTTTGGTGTGATATAAAGGGTTGCAGACCATTCTGGCGTGACGATGGGGTGATACGCCATGTACGCTGCGAGAACCAGGGTTAAGAAGATCCCCAGGATAATGCCAAGGATGCCGAGAATGATAACCTGGAACCCATAGTTATGCATGATGACTTCCTTATCCACCCCAATCGCCTTTAAGATCCCAATCTGTTTGCGGCTGCTGATGGTCTTGATGGTGATAACAATGAACAGGACAACTGTCGTAATGATGATACTGACAACCAGAGACACCATGTTTATTATAGCAAAACTCTGGAGAGCCCTTCCCATGCTCTTGCTTAACAGATCTGCGGTGGTCTGGACCTTTCCAGTCCCTCCTACTCCGTACGCGAGAAGTTCGTTCTTGATGAACTGTTCGGAATAACCGGGTTTTGCCTTTACAGTGATAGAATCCGCATTGTCAAGCGCCTTTGGGTCAACCAGTGCCATGTCCGTTGAGGTAACGTAAACTGCACTGTCTGCCTGACTCCAGCCTGTGAAATAGATCCCTTTTACCCGGTAGTCCTTCACGTACCCGTTGCCGTAATCAATATTGATTGAATCCCCAACCCGCACTCCCCCAAGCGAGGCCTGGAACTCATCCTCCTGCCGTATCGAGGCGTCTCCAGCTACAGGTCTGCCAATAATAACTTCACCGGTATCAGCTTCACTCAGGTAACTTCCTGCAACCATCTTGGTATAGAGGGGGGAAACAGACTTTTCGTCATTGGGCGATATCGCCCGTACCGTGACCCCGAGAACACGCTGGCGGTACTTGAGGGTCGCCCCCTTGGAGAAGTGGGGAGTGGCCCGTTCCACACCGGGCATACCGTTGATGAGGTCGAGGGTTGCACGAACATCGGCAACATACTGGTCGCCGGACTTGGGGCTGACAAGTACGTTCCCGACCTCGTAGTCCACGACCTGCCTAGTGATACTCTGGCCAATCCCGTTGAACATGGAAGGTAAGAAGATCATGTTGGTAAAACACATCCCGATGATCAGAATGGTTAAGATCACACTTGAGCGGCTTCCCCGCTGGAGCGAGCGCAATGCCAGCAGAAACGCGACCTTTAGTTCTTTTTTACCCATGGGAGAGTTCCGTCCCCGTTCTTTTTAGGCAGGTACCAGTACCGGTATGCAACGAACCCGAGGATGGCAAGGATGATGAGACCGAGGATGATATTTGCAGAGCCGTCTGCTGCCGGAACCCTCACATTCATTTGCCGGTTCATTGTGTGCACACCCATGTCATCGGTATAGGTGATCGTAAGGTTATAGGGATGGTTGCCCGCTTTTGCTCCTTCCAGGAGGTAGACTGCGGGGGCATCGTTACCGGGCTTGATCTTACCGATGAATGCCTCTTTGTTGCCTTCTGCTGGCAGGTCAATCTTTGCTGAAACCTGTTTTGCATCCCCAGTTCCGGTGTTCTCAATACGGATCGTGAGATCAAAGGGGATATTTTCCGTAAGCCTTGGCGGGTTGGTATCTACGGATACAAAACCCAGTTCTGCTTTGCCTTTCATCATCAGATCGATTGCTGTTGACTGGGTGCGTAGGATCCCATCGATTGCACTGTAACTAATGGTCACCGGTATCCTGACAAGACCGGCGTTTGCTTTCTTATCGGAAAGCAATACCAGCTGCACCGTCTGCTGCTCACCTGCACTGATAACCCCCAGATGGTAGAAATCTGCACTCTTTGGTGCAACCACCGTGCTCGAATTGTCGATTTTTACAGTCACGTCATCGGCAATGGTCTGCCCGGCATTTCGTATTGTTAGTGTGACTGGGATCTCTTCGCCGGGGTTGGCTGTGGCACCAATTGAGGAATCCATGATCAGGATTGCCTGTCTCTGGATTCCGACTGCCGTGTTCACATTAACCGGTATAGGATACCGGGTGCTTTTTCCATCGGTAGTATCAATCCAGACTTCTGGATAATACATCCCGCTCTTTGAAGGGGCACGGATCGAGAAGGTTATGGGGATTGACTGTCCCGGCCCGATCTCACCGACACGGTCATAATTCTTACTCAGGATTTCAATGCCATTTCCTTCGAGTTTGACATTTTCAATATTGACATTGATATCCATCGTTTTCGTAGTATCATAAGCCGTATCCGACTGTTGTCCAATCTTTTGAACGACTGTAGCACTGGTTGCTGTATTTTTTATCGTGATGGTAATCGTTCCGAAGCTGTCGGGCATGAGTACGGATGGGTTCACTTTATAATCAGTGATCGTTACAGTTGGAGTTCCTGCTGCGGATGCAGGTATCACAAGTGCTCCGAGAAGCGCGATAATGACGAGAATTGAGATTGTCCATTTCATAAAGATCGCTCTGCTGAAAGGAGAGTATTTTACTTCCTTTTTATTATCATGTGCTAAATAACTCTGGCAATTTTTCATAATTATACCATCTCATGGCGAACAGACACTACACCCTGCCTTACTGCTATATTAGTGACGGGAAGGGTTGGATTATCACAGTAACATAAGCTCCATTGTTCAAGGTAAAATACAGGTAGGTATGCAACCAGCAATGCAATTGACCGTTACGATGATACCTGTTGTACATCCTTTTCGCTCGTAGGAATAATGCAGACAACGCTGCCGGGAATCAGGGTTTCAAGAGATCCTTTCAGGGAATGAATAAACTCCTGCATATCCCCTACAGTCTGCTCCGGATCGAACCCGAGGAATATATCGATATAGATGCAGCTCCCGGACCGGCGCGAACGGACGCCGTGGAAATCGTGGTAGCGGTGGAACGAGGTACTCAGTTCTCTTAAAATGACCAGCTGGAGCTCTTCTTCAAGGGTCTTGTCAAAAAGATCCGGAAGAGAGGAAGATATCTCCCGGTATCCCGCAAGCATCAGGAACCCGATAATGATAAAGGAGAAGACCGGATCGATATATTCTGCCCAGCTGTACTGGACGAGTAGAACAGATAGCACCAGTGCAACAAGGATCAGGATGTCGGAGAAGGTCTTGGCTCTCCGGAGCCGCCACTGGGCCTCCATGATGGGGCTGGGCTCTTTCTGTGCGAGGCGATGGTTTTTCTTCCAGTGATACGCATCCGCTATACTGGCGAGGAATATGAGAGGAATGCCAATGAACGCGGCGTCCATATTGAAATGTTCGGGATTGACAAGCCGGTGGAAGGTGAAGATGAGCAGGATAACAAGGGATATAAACATCACGGCTCCCGTAATGATCCGTGTTAAGGTTTCGAACTTTCCCATCCCGTAATCGTACGTGAACTTCCCGCCCATGGTCACCCTCCGGATGATCAGGAGGGCAAAGAAAGTGGCAAGGATTTCATTTGCACCTTTGACGACATCGGCAAACAGGGTCATGGATCCGGAGAGGATGACCGCAGCAGTCTCGGGGATGAGGATGAGTAGATCAATGCAGAGCCCGGTTAAGACCAGATGATACCGGGATTCTCCCCCTTTGCCCTCTCCGTCACTGATCTCATCACTTGCCATGTATGTCAATACATGATGACAGGACTACTAAAAAAACCTTTAGGGACATCAAAATCAATTGTGCATGATTAAAGTTAAATGAAAAAATCTCATTTGTGCGTAAAGTACGCCACAATACCAGCATCACTAAACGCATCAATCTTAACAAACCCGACCCGCTCGAACTGGATAACCTTCCCGAGTTCCGACCGGACCGCAGGTTCGCATGCACCCGACATCTCGCCTTCCTGCGTAAGAATAGTGCAGGGAATGGTAGACTGCGCCGGCAGCCACTGAACGATATGAGCCTTCGCCGCCCGGGCATCCGCAAGAGAATCCCCCGCGTAGGTAAAGACAGGAGTCCCATTCTCCCAGCTGATCTTCACATTGAAGAGATCCTTAAGTCGGAGCATCGTAACATCCGGTGAGACCTCGCTCTTTGGGAGGAGGACTGTTCCGGTAAACTCAAGTGTCCGGGTGCCGCGTGTAGCATCACTTGGGTGGAGCAGGGCATGAGCAGTATGGGGTTGTGCTCCCCCAATCTGCACCGTCATTGGATCAGGGACAAAGAAATACCGGTTCGCTACCGGGTCAACGATCTTCTTGTTCTCGGCATAGAGGTTGTCCCACGAGAACGAGATATCCGTATCCCCGATACCAATAGCAAGCATCGCATTCCTGACCGCGTCGGGGCTGATCCCCCGACGGGCGAGCGCCCGTAATGTGCCAAGATGGATATCGTCCCAGCCGGTATAGGTTCCTTCATTGATACCGAGCCGCATCTGGGAAGTAGAAAGCACGACGCCTTCGATACCCATCCGCCCATAGTGCCGGTATACCGGCACCTTCCAGCCGAAATGATCATAGATGTAGCGCTGGCGTCTCGTGTTGGCGATGTGATCCTTGCCCCGGATCACATGCGTGACCCCAAGCAGGTGATCATCAGCTACCACCGAGAAGTTCATCAACGGGTAGACATGAGCGATAACCTTTGGGTGGGCAGGAGCATCAAGAATACGGAATGCGGGAAAGTCCCGCATGGCCGGATCCGGGTTATTGAGATCAGTTTTGATCCTGACCGATGCCTCACCTTCAGAAAAACCATGGGTGAGCATCTTGTCCCAGAGCGCAAAGTTCGTCTCCACGGACTGCTCCCTGCACGGGCAAGCGATCTTTTTATTCTTGAGCTCCCTGAACTGCTCGTTGTCGCAGGTGCAGACATAGGCCCCACCCCTCCCGATCAGTTGCGAGCAGAGTTCATAGTACAGGTGAAGACGATCGCTCTGGGTTACGGTGTCGGTGATGCCAAGACCAAGCCATTTGAGATCCTCGACTACCATCTCATAGGCTTCAGGATCGACCCGCTTGGGGTCGGTATCCTCGATGCGCAGGATATAGCGCCCGCCGTACTGTTTGATGTACGCGTCATTGAGCGCCGCAGCCCGGGCATGCCCGATATGGAGCGGACCGGAAGGATTGGGGGCAAACCGCATCACAACGCCGTTTCCAGCTCCTTCGAGTTCCGGCAGCACCTTCTTGTGCTCGTGCTTCTCGGATAGTGCTGCAAACATTTCCGGTGCACGGGCCTTAAGGGTTGTCACCCGTTCTTCAGGAGATAACGCAGCAACATCAGCGATCGCTTCCTTTGCAAACGCAGATACTTCCTTGGCCCTGCTCCGCAGTTCCGGGTGCGCACCCATCACCATGCCGATAACTGCCCCGCTCTGGGGAATACCGCCATGCTTCACGGCATTCTGGAGTGCACACAAAAAGAGGATCTCTTTTGGATCATCCACGGCCATTTTTAATAACTCCGTGAGACAAAAAATTCGCCGATGTCCATTAAGAGCTGGCGTTCTTTTGAAACGGGGAGGAGGGAAAGGTGCTTGTTGCTCGCAGCCACAAGATCCGCTGCCATTTTTTTGACCTCATCGATCACACCGGCATCGGTTAGTTCTTTTATCGCCGCATCGATATCAGCTTTCGAAAGAACGCGCCGGTATTTCTGCAGGTCGATACCCTTCTCACGGGCCTTGATCATGATGATCGTCTGCTTGCCTTCCCGGAGATCGGAAGCCTGGTCCTTGCCACTCTTCTCAGAAGGGGTTAGCAGGTCAATTAAGTCATCCTGGATCTGAAACGCGATACCGGTATTGAGCCCGAAGTTATAGAGGGCTTTTACCTGCGGGGCATTCCCCCCGGCAAGAATGCCACCGATACCGGCAGCCGCCGCATAGAGCACCCCGGTCTTTTTCCTGACCATCTCAATGTACTCGAACTCGTCCACATCATTGCGACGCTCAAAGGACATATCCATGTGCTGCCCTGCGCAGATGTCAGCACAGGCACGGGCGAGCATTGTTACAGAACGGACTTTTGCCTCATCCCTTGCTTTTGCCATGCAGATATACTCAAACGCCCGGGCATAGAGAACATCGCCGGCAAGGATGCCGGTGGGCATATCCCATTTTGTATGAACCGTCTGGACACCCCGTCGCAGGTTATCGTCATCCATGATATCATCGTGGATGAGGGTGAACGTGTGCGTAATCTCGAGAGCGAGTGCCGCATGCATGATATCTTCGGAGCTTCCGCGTTTTACAGCATCTGCTGCCAGCATGACGACCGCGGGACGGAGTCGCTTGCCGCCGGCTGCCAGAAGATGGGCTGAAGCCTTGTTCAGTTCACCAACCGTGTCAACAAAATACCGGTCAATCATGCGGTCAATATGTGCTGCAACCGATTCCAGGTAAGGGGCGAGTTCCGACATGTTTGATACCTATTTTTTAATTGAGCTTGACCCGCTGCCCGTTCTTCAGCATGTGGACTGTGGACTGGGCGGTGTACCCCATTTCCGTGGCAAAGTCTGTGTACCCGGCCGTCATCTTCAGGTGCCCGTGGGCAGGGATGATATGCTGCGGGTTGAGGAGCTGGATGAACTCATAGTGATCCTCGCGGTAGGCATGACCGGATACGTGCAGATCTTCAAATATGCGTGCACCGGCATGCCGGAGATGCTGCTCGATCATATAACGCTGGCCAAAGTTCATTGGGTTCGGGATCACGTTTGCCGAGAAGACCACCTTGTCACCCTTGGCCAGCTGGTAGGGTGTATCCCCGACAGCTAAGCGGGTGAGAATGGAGCCCGGTTCACCCTGGTGCCCGGTGACGATTGGGAGGAACTGTTCCTTGCCATCCTTCATCATCCGGCGCATCTGCCGGTCAACGGTTCGCCGGTTCCCAAAGACACTGGTGGTTTCAGGAAACGAGCAGAGCTTCATCTGTTCTGCTGTGACGGAGTATTTTTCCATAGACCTGCCAAGAAGCACCGGTTTTCTTCCGATCTCATGCGCACATTCTGCAATCGTTTTGACGCGGGCAATGTGGGAAGAGAAGGTAGAGACAATGATCGCATTCTTGTCATCCTCGTAACTGGTGATGACGTTCCTTACCAGGTCACGGGCTATGCGTTCGCTCGGGCACCTGCCGGGCCGGTCGATATACGTGCTCTCAACGATAAGAGCGAGCACTCCTTCCTTTCCAATCTGGCGGAACCTTGCAAAGTCCGGTGGTTCACCTATGACCGGTGTCCGGTCAAGCTTGAAATCACACGCATAGACGATCGCACCGTGCGGTGTGTGAAGCACCGGGGTCACCGTGTCAATGATCGAGTGCTGGGTGCGGACGAACTCCAGCACAAGGTTCTGGGAGAGCGTGTAGCGCTGGCCGGCCCGTAGTGCAAAGAGTTTGTTGTTCACTCCAAACTTCTGCTCACCGGAGATCTGCTGACGGATGAGTTCTGTTGCATACGGGGATGCAATAATCGGGGCATTGTACCGGTGTGCCAGTTTCGGGATAGCCCCTATGTGGTCAAGGTGCCCGTGCGAGCAGACGATCGCTTTGACCGTCCCTTCGATCCCATTCATCATGGTATCGTCCGGTATCGCCTTGATCTTGATTAAATCAAGGGAATGCATATTCTCAATTTCAGCATCCTCGTGGATCATTATCTGGTCCAGCCGGAGTCCCATGTCAAATATGACAATTTCCTTTCCGCAGCGAACGGCGGTCATATTCCGCCCGACCTCGTCGTATCCGCCCACTGCAATAATTTCTATATCCATTTTTTTATCTCCTTACTGTTTGTGTATGTATATTCTGCCTGAAGAATTCCCCGGTTTGATGAGATTATCTTGATAAGGTTATCGCTTGATACGCGCAGGATTATCTTTATCTATCATCTGGCGCGTAGAGCCGGTAAGATACATCGGGGCTTTCTTCAGTGCGGATACCCGTGCAGAACCGGTCAAAAACATAGTGACCTTAAGCTGCTGGTGTATCACCTCAATCGTGTTACCGAGTGCCTCGTCGTTTTCCATCGCCGGCTTGAGCAGGGGAAGTGCCATCCCACAGAGATCCGCCCCGAATGCAAGCGCTTTTGCCATATCAATGCCGCTACGGATTCCGCCAGATGCAATCACCGGGCTACCGGTGGCGAGCACTTCTGCAAGACTCACTACCGTGGGAATACCCCAACTGGAGAAATCCTGCCCTAATGACTTGAGGGCATGGTCTTTTGCATTCTTGCTCTCATCTGCCCGTACGCTCTCAACTGCGGCCCAGGACGTTCCGCCCCAGCCGCCGATATCGATCGCACTGACTCCCGCACCCCAGCACTGCCGGGCAATTGGTGCAGAGATACCGCAGCCGGTCTCTTTTACAATGACCGGCGTCCTGAATTCCCGGCAGAGTTCCTCAATAGCTGCAAAGCAGCCGATCGCATTGTGATCGCCTTCCGGCTGGATCGCTTCCTGCAGGAAGTTCAGATGAATCGCCAGTGCATCCGCTTCGATCATCGAGACAGCACGCTCTGCCCATTCAATTCCATGATCCCGGAGCTGGACGGCCCCGAGATTTGCAACCAGGAAAGCATGAGGCGCTTCATCCCTGACAATCGAGAAGGTATCCTCGAGCTTGGGGTTCTCGAGCGCCGCCCGCTGGGAGCCGACACCCATGCCGGCCCCAAAGCGCTCTGCAGCCCGGGCAAGCCGGGCGTTCACATCTTTTGTTCCCGGGTGACCTCCGGTCATTGCCGAGATGAACAGTGGGGATGAAAACGAGTGGTCGAGGAACCGTGTGGAGAGATCAATAGCTCCCATGTCGCACTCCGGCAGTGCATTGTGCACAAACCTGATGCCCGCAAATCCGGCATCCCCGCTCTCGACTGCCTCTTCGGCACAAATGCGCAGGTGGTCAAGTTTGCGCGAGGAGGTAAACCTCTTTTTGTCACTCATTTTTTCATCCCCTTAACTATTGTCCCTCCGTGGGCAGATCCTGCAAGGAAGTCTGCCACCCGCGAGACATGAAAGATATCTGACCCGATACCCGCTTCAGCGAGTTCGAGCAGTTCGTTGATTTTGCCTCTCATTCCACCGGTGACATCGGTATGTATCGAGTTGCCGATGCGGAGAGTTGGCATTGTATCCCGGGTAATTTCAGGAACAACCCTCTCTCCATCCAGCACTCCCGGTACATCGGTGGCGAGCCCTACGCGGCTGATACCCAGTCCAACCGCGAGGTACCGCACGAGCTGATCGCCCGAGACAATACAGGCTCCTCTTAAAAGGTCCATCACCACGTCGCCGTGGATCACAGGGACCATCCCGAGTTCAAGCATTATTTCAAGATGCCTGCATTCAAAATTTACAAGCCTGCCATTATCCGCAATCGCGGTATGAAGGGGATGCACCCCAATTGCCGCTACCCCATGTTCGCGGAGGGTGGCAACAACCTCATCGTTCAACCGGCTGACTGCCTGGTGGGTTACATAGATCCCCTCGGTCTGCCCTTTTACGGCACCGACATCTAACTTATACCGCTTCGCCTCAGGATGCCCGCAGGAACCGGCGCCGTGTATCACCACAATCCCATCCGTTTGTGCACGGGCAATCGCCCCGGCAATGAATGTCAGTTGCCCGCGGTTGATCGCACAGTCTGCGCTCTTGTCAGTGATGACACTTCCACCAAGTTTCAGGATAACGCGATCAGACATTCTTCTCCTTGCGTGCGCCTTCTGTGTCGATCCCGGTTATGATCGCACGTGCATCACACGCCTCAATGGCACTGGCAATCCGGTGTTTAATCGGTTTGGGGCAGAGGGCAACCATACAGCCCCCGCCTCCGGCACCTGTGATCTTTGCCCCGAATGCCCCGGCAGAGCGTGCAGCAAGCACCATCTTTCCGAGTTGCGGATGGCCTACACCCAGCACTTCGAGCAGGGCATGGTTCATGTTCATGTATTTCCCCAGTTCCTTGGGATTGTTGAGATGGTGGATAGCACTCATGCTCACACCTTCGATAGCATCGAGAACAGGGTCAACGATATTGGGATACTTATTCTTAAAATCGCTCACCTGCTCTACCATCTTTGAGGTGCTGTGGGAGACTAACGAATCCCCGATCACCAGATGTATGTTCTGCGGGGGCAGTCTTCTCCGTGACCCGCCACTGATAAGAACGATTCCCCCGTACGCAGATACGGTCGTATCCGTTGGGCTTGCCCGCCCTTTCTGCACGGTCTTTTCGATCTCAAAGGCCATGTCAGCGATATCTTCCCGTGTTTTGTGCAGGGAAAATTCATCGTTGATGGCAGACAGAGTGGCAACAGTGACTGCGGCTGATGAACCCAGACCGGAAGAGCTCGGGATCTGGGAATTGATGTAGACACTACCCATCACGCCCAGAGCCTCGAAACACCCGTCAATGTATGCAGATTTTGCCCGCTGGGGTCGCTTGGTATTCCTCACCGTCACAAACACACGGGGCTTTATGGCCATGGCTATGCCGGGCTTTCCATACACCACTGCATGCTCACCGAACAAAAATACCTTGCCCGGTGCACTCCACGTTGCCAACTTTATATCACCGTAATGGCTGCGTATCCCACAACTTCACGGGTGTCACC
>Ga0194039_1001058_pt1 | contig 15223 bp, 14 predicted proteins | sample JunL228m_MetaG_FD_148679 | JGI IMG/M metagenome (GOLD analysis project Ga0194039, IMG submission 148679) | Anoxic zone freshwater microbial communities from boreal shield lake in IISD Experimental Lakes Area, Ontario, Canada - Jun2016-L227-8m | ecosystem: Environmental > Aquatic > Freshwater >... | reverse complement strand
ACACGCTTGCGGGCGGCGTCCTCGTTGCTGCCTATCGCCTCCCCCACGGATCGGAAATCTTTCCGCTCGAAGAACCGGAGCAGGATCGCGGTGCGGTCTTCCACGTCCAATTGGCCGATGGCTTCGTCGAGCACGGGCGCGACCTGGGCCAGGTTGCTCTCGCTGTGGTCTTCGATGGCATTCATTTCCGCAGCCTGCCTTTCCCGCATCTGACGACGGCGTTCGGTGCGCATGATCTCTCCCGCTACGAAACGGGTATGCTGGTGCAGCCAGCCGCCAAGCATCACGTCCTTCGGCAGCATTCCCGCCTTGGCCGCCAGTGCCACGAACACGGTTTGGGTCGCGTCCTGCGCCGATTGCGCATCCCCGCCGACCAGCCGGAAGGCGGTCGAATAGACCAGGTCGATGTAGCGGCTGACGAGCTCCCGGAAGGCGGACTCCGAGCCCGTCCGTGCGTATAATGAAAGCAGTGTCTGGCTGTCCGTCATCTTCAGTTCACAACTATAAAGCCGCCGAACCCTTAAACCGGACAAAAATCTTCGCCGGGCGCGATTGAAAAATCACCTGCGCAGCCCTCAGTACGAGCGGGCGCGCGAAAAGCAAATTCCCGAGCGCCAAGGTGAAATCTGGCTGCTCCGAGGGTGAAAGTCCCCAGAGTTTAGAACGAAAGAACTAGATGGAAAGGTCTAACACGCAGTTTTCCCGAGCCAGGCTCAGCGCTCTTCCAAGACATTCTGGCTTTGCCAAAGTGGCGGCCTGTGTGGTAAGGTCAGGACATGCAACCAACACCGGAAATAGACGCGTTTGAGCGTGGGGTTCGCCCCGTGCTGCGGATCGTGCTGCCGGAGAAGGCCGAGGCGGTTCTGCGTTTCCGTGCCGCGCCCGAGCTTCAGGCGCGGATCGAAGAACTGGCGGGTAAATCCACCGAGGGCCAGCTTACCGAAGTGGAGAGGGCAGAGTACGCTGGCTACGTGCGGGCGAACAAGTTCATCGCTATCCTGCAACGGCAGGCCCGGCAACTGATTGGTGCCACGGCGTAGGCGATGAGCCCGAATACGAGAGCCCGCGTCCGGGAGCGCGCTGGCCATCGTTGCGAGTATTGCCTGGCGCATCAGGAGGATTCGCCGCTGGCGGCGCTGCACGTCGAGCACATCGTCCCAAAGATTCATGGCGGCACGGACGATCTCGAAAACCTGGCTTTGGCATGCATGGATTGCAACCTGCACAAAGGACCGAACCTGACAGGCATGGACCCGCAAACCAGGCGAGTTACGGAACTGTTCCATCCGAGGCACCACCGCTGGGAAGACCACTTCGAGAGGGATGGGATCTATATGATTGGCAAGACGGCCATCGGCAGGACAACGATCCGCGTTCTGAATATGAATTCCGAAGACCAGCTCGCGCTGCGATCTTCCTAATGGTTAGCAACGATCAGGAACGGCAGGTGACCTTGGAGCGCGTGAAGCAGTTTCAGCTTCAAGTCGATGGCGCTCACGAGAATCAGACCACCTGCGCTCACTTAAAGTGAGCCATTCGTTAAGGAGTCATTTTTCCTTTCCAAGTAGGTCTTCACGGTGTTCATGAGCATGAACAGGAGCCAACCCCTTTTTATGCAATAGGCGTCCCAGCGCCTGCGCCTGATGTCTGCTCATTATTGCTGAGCCACCCCCTCCAGGCTGGCTCAGTTTTCGTGAGCAAACCCGGCTTGATTTCAGTGAGCGACATCGGGCCTGATGACCGTTTGCCACGATGCTCGAAAGGGCAGAACCATTGGAAGCCATTGGCCTATTCATGTTCGCGCCTCCGCTCCACTCGACCAGTTTATGCCTTTTCCTCGATCAACTCGCGTCGGGCGCCGCTCAGGAGTTGTTCGATAAAGGTGGTGGAATAGGCGCCGCGGCGGAAATTCGGGTCCTGCAGGATCGCCTGCTGGAAGGAGATGGTGGTCTTGATGCCAGTGATCATGTACTCGCCCAAGGCGCGGCTCATCTTGTCCATCGCTTCGCGCCGGTCCCGACCGAAGGTAATCAGCTTGCCGATCATCGAGTCGTACTGCGACGGGATAGTGTAGCCGGCGTAGGCATGGCTATCGACGCGCACACCGCGCCCGCCTGGCTGGTAGTACATTTCGATCCGGCCGGGACTTGGCCGGAAGTCGTCGAAGGGGTCTTCGGCGTTGATCCGGCATTCGATGGCATGGCCTTTGATCTGAATGTCGCTCTGCGAATGGCGCAAAGGCTCGCCCATCGCCAGCATGATCTGATAGCGCACGAGATCAATGCCGGTCACTTCCTCGGTGACGGGATGCTCGACCTGAATGCGTTTGTTGACTTCGAGGAAGTAGTATCTGCCCAAAGGATCGACGATGAACTCGACGGTGCCGGCGTTGGTGTAATTAGCGGTCTCGGCGATCTTGATCGCAGCTTTGCCCATTTTCTCACGGAGCTTTTTGAACTTCGGATTGTCCAGCAGTGGCGAGGGGCTTTCTTCGACGACCTTCTGGTTGCGACGCTGAATCGAGCAATCGCGTTCGCCCAGGTGGATAATGTGGCCCTTGTTGTCGCCCAGGATTTGAAACTCGATATGGTGGGGGTTTTCGATGAACTTCTCGACGTAAACCCCTGAGTTTCCAAATGCCTTCTCGGCTTCGCCGCGGGCCGTGTGATACCCTTTCACGAGCGAAATATCGTTGTGGGCGACCCGCATTCCCCGCCCGCCGCCGCCGGCTATGGCTTTGATAATGACCGGGTAACCAATCCGTTTGGCCACCGTGAGCGCGTCCTGCTCGTTATCGACGACACCTTCCGAACCGGGGGGCGTCGGCACGTCGGCTTTTTTGGCGAGCGCGCGGCTCACCGCCTTGTCTTCCAAGGCATTCATCGCCCGGGAATTCGGTCCAATGAACCGGATGTTGCAGCTTTCGCAGACATCGGCAAAGTGGGCGTTTTCAGCCAGGAAACCGTAGCCGGGGTGAATGGCATCGACATCGGTGATTTCGGCGGCGCTGATAATCCGGTCGATTCGGAGGTAGCTTTCGTTGGCGGGCGCTTTGCCGATGCAGATCGCTTCGTCAGCCAATTGGACGTGCATTGAGCTGGCGTCGGCTTCGGAAAAGATGGCGACCGTGCGGATGTTCAGTTCCTTGCACGCGCGGATGATGCGGACGGCGATTTCTCCGCGGTTGGCAACGAGAAGTTTTTCAAACATGCTAAGAGTTCTGAAGCGTTAGAACGTTTAAGCGAAAAGACGCTTAAACGACAATTCGGGCGATGCCGACCATGATATACCCAGAGGAGTTCAACTGGGACGGAGTTTGAACAAGGGTTGGCCGAATTCCACCGGTTTGCCGTTCTCGAGCATAACTTGGGTGATGATGCCCTTGGCCTCAGCCTTGATTTCGTTCATTACTTTCATCGCCTCGATAATGCAAACGACCGTTTCGGAACTTACTTCTGAGCCGACTTCGATGTAGGGGGCCGCTTCAGGGGATGGTGCCCGATAGAAAGTGCCAATCATGGGCGATTTGATCTCAACTTCCGAAATGGCAGGCACTGGGGGAGCGGGAACTGCGACAGGAATACCTGTCGGGAGCGGGGCATACGCCAAAGCCGGAAAATCTTCAGAGGAGGCAGCGGCCCCCCCGTTTGGCCCCCGTTTGAGTCTGATCTTGAAGTCCTGTTTCTCGAGTTCAAACTCGGTAACCGAGTTCTTCTTCATCAGATCGATGATGGCTTTAATGTCTTTTAAGTCCACGGCCTTTTATCGTTAGAGTTAATGCCCAGTACACTTCCTGCATAATCCAATCTGCCGACTCGAAGTGGCAGCCGCACCTAGACTTTTTCTGGATCGGTAGTTCAATCGCCTGCGAGAATACTTAAGAGCCGAAACGGCGTCAACCAGTAAAATTCACTCTGCAATGGCAACGTAAAAATGACACAAATCTGCCACAGAAACCCTCCTGTACACAGCATTCTAAGCTGCGTTAACGTTAATTGATGCTTCCAGTGCCAAAATGTAAGAATTGGCTCCAAACCCCATGATTTGACCACAGCAGACCGCCGCGATGAGCGATTTGTGCCGGAATTCCTCTCGTGCATGGATGTTGGAAAGGTGGATTTCAATCGTCGGCACCCCGACGGCGGTGATGGCGTCGCGCAGCGCAACACTGGTATGAGTGTAGGCTGCTGCGTTCAGAACGATCACATCGAACTCCCCTTTGGCTTGCTGAATCCACGCGACCAACTCACCCTCGAAGTTGGATTGACGGAATTCGACTGTCACCTTCAGTTTCCTGGCCCGGTCGCGAACTTTGGCCTCGATGTCAGCCAGCGACGTTCGCCCATAGATCTCTGGCTCGCGCTGGCCGAGCAGGTTCAAGTTCGGGCCGTTTAGGAACAGGATTTTCATTCCGAGAGGGAAGGTTAGCGAGGCGGGTAAGGGTTGTCGATTGGATTTGTAGGCACCATCGATGCCTTTTTGCCCAGGAGCCACCCGAGGAACGCAAAGGCCGGCCACGCCAGGGCAGGGATGTAGAGTCCGAATTCCACGAAGCTTTGGATGCTCCATCCCAGCACCCCAAGCCAAACTGCAAAAGCTGTCCAGTCGCTGGAAGACCTTGGAAAGCTCCATACCAAACCACCAACAATAAAGAGCGTATAAGTGAGCAAACCCACGATACCCGAATCTGACGCCTGTTCCAGGTAATCATTATGCACCAATCGCGACATTTCGGATTCGGGCCGTTTTATCTTCTGATAGGGGATGAAAAAGGTTCCCGGTCCGGTGCCGAAAACCGGCTTATCTTTAGCAGTTTGGACCGCCGCCCGCCAGTAATCGAACCGCGCGCTGACGCTGGTGGCGCCCTTCCGGAAAAAGCCCGAGTGCGTCCAGAAGAACCCGGCTGACCCAGCCACCACGAGTCCCGCAACCAGGACCATTTTGAATTGTTTTCCCGAGGGCAGCCGAAGCAGCACGATCACACCCAGCAAAAGCATCAAAAGCCAGCCGCCCTTGGAGCCAGACCAATAGAGGACGGCAAGCCCGGCCACCCCCACCAACCCCATCAGGAATCCTCGAGCGGGGATGGTCAGAAGTTTGCGCGCCTGCCAGACAGTGGCCAGCATGACGGGGAGCAGCAATAATACGGCGCCGGCCAGGGCGTTTGGATAGAAGAGCGTCGAAAAGATGCGATTGCTGGAAATTCTCTTGAGATATTCTGGAGGCGTTGTCTTCAGCGTGGGGTAAACATACAGAAAGAAGTAACGCCGCGATTCCTGCAAGCCGCCGAAGTGTTGCTCCCATCCGACCGTCAACACGAGCAGAAAGCCACACAGCAGCCCGATCCAAATCGGCCACGGATCCTCCAGGCGGCTCAGCGAGAAAAACCCGAGATAAAAGCACAGAACACAGGCGGCAAAGTGTTTGACTGTGGAAACACTTAGCGCGGAATCGACTGACCCTGTGCTGGCGAGAACCTGCCAAGCCAGCCAGGCCAGCGGCAGCGCCATCAGCCACCGGGGCGCGGCTGATCTCCACCGTGCAACCGCCACGCCAACTGCCGCCACGACCATCAACAGCCAATACGCCCAGGCGATGGGCCAGGGATAGCCGAGCAGAAACTCATAAAACTCGGTTGGAGTGGCAACCCATTTCTCCATGATGGGAGGGTTGCCGAACTTGAGGAGGGCCAATCCCAGGAATCCGCCAAATAAGCCGGCAAAAATGCGGACGAGCAATTGATCGGTTTGGGCTGCGGCGGGTTTGGGTTCGAATCTCATCAAGCGGGTCCCGAATGGTCAGGGAATCAAAGAACCAACTTCAACAGCCCGACTTCCAGCGCCAGGGCCTCCTGAACATTGGTTCCGAGCCAGCGTTGGAGCTGCTCCATAATGCCCAGGTTCTCCATGGCATCCTTCGACGAAATCCGCTGGGCCACCCGACTGGTTCCGGCCATTTGCGGAAAATTCAAGAGTTCACGAGATTGCGGTCCGTCACTCGGGACTTCAGACCCCGGGCTTCGGACTTCCAACGTCTGGAGCCACACATCGCGCAGCCACCATTGCAACGCCAGCAACAAATCCGCGCGCTGCTGGCGATACTCGGATTCAACAGCGGCTTTGAGTTCTTTCTCCCATTTCTCGCGCAGTTCCGTCTCGGCATTTTCGTATTTCTCCAAAGGTGAGCGCGCCGTGAGGGTCTCGTCGATGCCCTCCTTGAGTTCATTTAGTTTACGCAGGAGGACGTCCATTAAGCGATACCGCCCGAGCAGACTCTTCTGTTGCGTCGCGGCCATTTCGCTGAAGGCGGTGAGCCACTCGAGTTGCCATGCAGCGAGCTGCCGCGGGCCTTCGCCCGCGAAGTTCAAGCGCAGGCAGCGCGAGAGGATCGTTTCCAGAAGCCGCTGCGGTTCGGTTGTCAGCAAAACCAGGATCGACTTTGACGGTGGCTCCTCCAAGGTCTTCAAAAACGCATTGGCTGCCTTCTCATTCAATCGGTCCGCGGCGACCACGACACAGACCTTGTATTCCGCCTCGGTCGGTTTGAGATAAACCTCCTGCATCAGACCGCGAATCTGGTCAATGGTGATCACGCGGGTCTTGGATTCGGGCCGTACCCAATGAATATCGGCGTGATTGGCATGCTCGATCTTCCGGCAGCTCAGGCATTGGTCGCAGCAGTCAGTCGCCGCCCCGCCCTGCTTGACGGGTTGCTGGCAATTGAGGGTTTTTGCCAGGGTGCGGGCGACCATTTCCAGTTCGTCAAGCTGGTGGCCAGTGAAAAGGTAACCGTGCCCCAGCCGCCCCCGCTCCAGCGAACGCTGGAGCAACTGCGTCCCTTGCCCCTGTTCGGGAAAATCTTTGAATGCCATCCCCGCCTTTATAATTCCCCAACCCTCCGAAGGAAAGAAGCGATTTAAGAGCGACCATGACCCGCCTCAGGATGGAAGCCGTAGATAGGCATCAGCGTCCCGCACGAGTTGAGCTGACCAGCCGACGGACCTGCTCCAAGGCCTCCTGACCAGGGACCAGAGACACCTTGCCAGACTCAACTTCGGCAATGCGCCAACGAACCTCCGCGATGTGAGCATCTTGGACTCCGGGCGGAACGTCCCGAACAAGGCTCTCGACGAGCCGATCCGCCAACTCCTCACGCTCAGCCACGGAGAGATGTTCGGCCTCACTGAGAATACGTGCAACGGTTTGCGTCATGCCCACAAGTTACCAGCGGCGTTGCCTCATGCCTTACGCTTGCAGGCCATAAAATAGAGCACTGGCACGGCCATACGGCTGATGAGCAGCGAAGCGATCTCGCCTGCCATCAGTGAGATGGCCAGGCCCTGAAAGATCGGGTCGGCCAGGATCACGCTGGCACCGACGACAACGGCCAGGGCGGTCAGCAGCATGGGGCGGAAGCGCACCGCGCCAGCATCGACGACCGCCTGGTCGAGCGGCATCCCTTCGGCCAGGCGCAGTTCGATGAAATCCACGAGGATGATCGAGTTGCGCACGACAATGCCGGCGCCAGCCATGAAACCGATCATTGACGTGGCGGTGAAGAAGGCGCCCATCAGTCCGTGGGCGGGCAGAATGCCGACCAGCGAGAACGGGATGGCGGCCATGACGACCAGCGGCGTGAGGAACGAGCGGAACCAGCCGACCATGAGGATGAAAATCAGCACCAGCACGGCAGCAAAGGCCGAGCCGAGGTCGCGAAAGACCTCGATGGTGATGTGCCATTCGCCGTCCCACTTGATGGCCGGCAGTTCATCAGTGAACGGCTGGGTGGCGTTGTAGATCTTCAACGGCGCCCCGCTGCCTCCGAATTGCCGGGTGTCGAGAGCGCGGATGGCCTCGTTCATCTTCAGGATCGCATAGACCGGGCTTTCCACTGCGCCGGCTACGTCACCGATGACGTAGGTCACCGGCATGAGGTTCTTGTGGTAAATGCTCTTGTCCACGAGGCCCTGTTCCACTTTGAGCAGTTCGCGCAACGGCACCAGGGCGCCGGCTGGATTCGCGCCGCGGACGCGCAGCGCCAGCAGATCGTTCGGTCCGGTGCGGAGCGATTGCGGCAGGCGGACCACGATCTCGACGTCCTCCTTCTCGCGCGGCAGGTGCAACAGGTCCACGGCGTTAACGCCGACGGCCAGCTTCAAAGTCTGCGCGATGCTCTCGTCGGTGATGCCGTTGAGGGCGGCCTTTTCCTTGTCCACCAGGAACCGCGTCTTGGTCTGGTCGGCTTCGATATACCAGTCCGTGTCAACGACACCTTGGGTATGGTGGAAGATATCGATGACCTTGCCGGCCAGTGCCATGCGGCTGGCTTCGTTCGGCCCATAGACTTCAGCCACGAGAGTTTGCAGCACGGGCGGACCTGGCGGAACCTCGGCAATTGCAACGCGGGCGCCGTATTTGGCGGCAATTTCGGCCGCGCGAGGACGGATGCGTTTGGCAATGTCGTGGCTCTGGCTTTTGCGCTGGCCCTTGGGAACGAGGTTGATCTGCAAATCCGCGATGTGCGCGCCGCGGCGCATGAAATAGTGGCGCACCAGGCCGTTGAAGTTGAAGGGGGCGGCGACGCCGGTATAAATCTGGTAATCGGTCACCTCTGGCTCGATGCGCACGGCGGCGGCAATTTCGCGAGCCGCCTGGGCGGTGAGTTCCAGAGCGCTGCCTTCAGGCATGTTGAGGATGATCTGGAACTCGCTCTTGTTGTCGAACGGCAACATCTTCACCTTCACCCAGCCGAGACCAACGGTCGCCATCGAGGCAAGGAGCAGAAGAACGATTCCGGCAAGGAAGGCCATCCGCCAACGGGCCTTGGCGATCATTGGCTCCATGAAACGCCGGTAGAGCCGCGTGAAGAAATCCTCCTCGTGCGCGAAGTGGGAGTGCGGCTGTCCGCCGTCGGCCGCGCCCGCGACACCCTCCGTCAGCCGCGAATACTTACGGCCCCAGCGCAAAATCCGAATTGCCGCCCAGGGCGTGACGATGAAAGCAATGGCCAATGACCAAAACATCGCAGCGCTCGACCCGGTCGGGATCGGCCGCATGTAAGGTCCCATCAATCCGCCGACGAAGGCCATCGGCAGCACGGCTGAGATGACGGCGAAGGTGGCGAGAATGGTCGGGTTGCCGACTTCATTCACCGCCTCGACGGCGATGGTTGACCAGGGGCGGCCTTTGTTCTGGGACAGGTGGAAGTGGCGGACGATGTTCTCGACGACGACGATGGCATCGTCCACCAGGATGCCGATAGAGAAGATCAGGGCGAAGAGGGTGATGCGGTTGAGCGTGTAGCCGTGAAGGTAGAAGACCAGCAACGTCAGCGCCAACGTGCAAGGGATGGCGATGCCGACGATTATCGATTCGCGCCAGCCAAGCGTCAGGAGGATGAGCACGGACACACCGACTACCGCGATGCCCATGTGGAGCAGCAACTCGTCGGACTTCGCCTCTGCCGTCTGGCCGTAGTGGCGGGTGATGGACATTTGCACGCCATTGGGGATGACGCGGCCTCGGAGCGTCTCGACTTTCTTCAAGACCTGCTCGGCGACCGAGATGGCGTTGGCCCCCGGCCGCTTGGCGATGCTCAAGGTGACGGCCGGCTCTTCATCGTAGCGCAGATTTCCAATCTGCTGTATCGCAGGTTTCCCAACCTGCGTGCCGGACGACGTTGCAGCCAGTTGGAGACTGCCGACACCCTGCCGATTGGACATAGCCGCTCCGTTTCCAAAGAACACGTATTGGCTCGGCTCCTCCGGCCCATCCACAATCGTCGCCACATCACGCAGGTAAACAGGCTTCTGGTCATGCACACCGACTACGACGTTGCCGACGTCCTTCGCGCTAGTGAGAAAGCTGCCAGTTTGAAGCAGAACCTCGCGGTTATGGTCCGTGAGCGGACCGGCGATGATCTGGCGGTTCGCCGACTGTAGCATCGGCGCGATCTCAGCCGCGGCGAGCTGGCGTGAGGCCAACTTTACCGGGTCGAAGAGAACGCGCAACTGGCGGCGCTCCCCGCCGATGAGTGTGGTTTCGGCCACGAGTGGCACCTGCTTTATTGCGTCGTCCACCTCGGCAACGATGCGGCGCAGGGTGTAGTGGTCCTGCCCCGCTCCGTGGAACGTGAGCGCGAGGATCGGCACGTCGTCGATTGACTTGGGCTTGATGAGCGGAAAGGAGACCCCTTTGGGAATGCGGTCGAAATTGGCCTGCAATTTCTGGTTAAGGTTCACCAGGCTGCGCTCGATGTCCTCGCCAACCTTGAAGCGGACGATCGTCAGGCTCTCGCCCTCCCGCGACGTCGAGTAGATGTATTCCACGCCTGAGATTTCCCAGAGCAGCTTTTCCATGGGCCGCGTCGCGCGCTCTTCAACCTCTTTGGCGCTAAAGCCCGGCATGGCGACCAGCACGTCGATCATCGGCACTTTGATCTGAGGCTCCTCTTCGCGCGGCAGCAGCAGCGTCGCCGCGGCCCCCAACAGGATTGAGGTGATGATGACCAGCGGCGTCAGCTTGGAATCAATGAACGCACGGGCGATGCGCCCCGCGAATCCCAGGTGGGCCGGTCCCGGCTTGGAAGAGTCTGTGCTCACGGGTGGCCGCTACTTGGTTTGCAGAGGTTGACCGTCGCGGAGGGTTTCCGCACCTTCGACGATCACTGTTTCGCCCGAAGCCAGGCCGGCCAGAATCTCAATGCCTTGCGAGGTCTGTTTGCCGGAACGCACCAGCCGCATCTGGGCTTTGCCATCGGTGGCGATAAACAGGATTTCAAGCTGGCCGCGCAAAACCAGCGCCGGCGGCGGAACAAAGAGGAAGGCGGCCTCGCTCAACGGCACCTCGAGCCGGCCAAATTGCCCGGTGCGCACTCCGGCCGTTTCCGACAAATCCAACTTCACGCGCACCGTGCGCGACGCCGGATCGGCCGCAGGCGAGATTTCCGCCACCGTGCCGGTGATGGGGTTGGCCAACGTATCCATCCGCACAGCAAGTTTCGCCTCCGGCTGGACGTGGCCGGCGAGAAGGGTTGGCACATCGGCCACCAAACGCAGGCCGGTCCGTCCCTCGAGTTCGAGGAGGGGCTTGCCAGGCATCGCGAGATCGCCTTCGTCAGCGAGTTTGCGGGCGATGACACCATCGAATGGGGCAACGATCTTTGCGTAACTAGAAAGGGCCTCCGCCTCAGCCACGCCAGCCTTGGCAACGGTGTAACGTGTTTGCGCCGCATCGAACTCAGCTTGCGTGACGGCCCCCTGCTTGCGCAGATTCGAGATGCGCTTGAACTCAAGTTCCGCCTGCCGGAACGTGGCGCTGGCCTGGTCGAGCCTCGCCTGAATCTCCTGGGTGGCCAGTTCCACCAGCACATCTCCCTGTTTGACAGACTGGCCGAGCGTGACCGGCAGGCGCGTGATGCGACCGCTCACCTTGGCTTCGATCACCGCCTGGAGCTTCGGTTGCACCGTGCCAACGACTTCTTCGATGGCCGGCTGCTTCACGGTATCGATCTTCTGCACGCGAACGACCGCCACCGGCAGTTCGATGCCGGGGGCAGCCTGCGGTTCATGCTTCTTGCTGCAGCCAGTGGAGAACGCGATAAGGCCGGAAACAAACAGGCTGAGCGAGGTTATTAGCGCAGAACTAAGGGGGGTTCTCATTTCGATTTCGATGGGGATTCCAATTGCGGCAACGCGAGCGCTTTGCGCAGGGCGGCCACGGCAATTTGCTGGTCGGCCTCGGCCTCGGCGCGCCGCACACGAGCAGCGATAAGGGCGGTCTCCGAATCGATCAACTGCGTGGAAAGGGCGAGTTCCTGCTCGAAACGAGCGCGCGTCAACTCAGCGCTTTCCGCCGCCTGGCCGATCACCTGTTGGGTCACCTTGAGACGCTCATTAGCTGCGTTGAGATCGAGCCGGGCCCGCTCGACTTCGAGGTCCAGCGCCAGCCGCAGCTTGCGCTCTTCTTCATGAGCAGATTCGAGATTGGCATTGGCTTCCTGCACCTTGGCGCGGGTCAGTTTGCCATCCCAGATATCCCATTGCAGCAACGCCCCGGCGGTGTAGCTCCCGCCCCCGTTGTCATACTTCCACCCGTAGTCGTAGTCCAGGCTGCCAAAGGCGCTCACGCGCGGGCGGTAGCCTCCTTTGACTCCGCGCAACTGCTCCTGGGCGGCTCGCTCGCGCTGGCGGGCAGCGGCTAACTCGGGGCGTCCGGAGAAATCACCCGAATCAGGGGCGCTGGCGGTGGGCGCGCTACCGGCCACCTCGAATTCACCCTGCTCGATTCCCAACAAGTTGCGCAGCGCGCGCACGGCCAGGGCGCTGGAATTGCGGGCACGGACCAAGTCCTCGCGCGCCTGCGCCAGGCGCACTTCGAGATCCAACACATCGCTCTTGAGAAGCGTGCCGCCATCCAGACGCTTCTGTGCGGTGGCAACGCTCGTTTCATACGAATTCACTGCCGCCTCGGCGGCGCGGATGAATTGGCGTGTCTTGAGGACGGTATAGAAGGCGCGAGACACCTCGAAGCCAAGCGCATTTCGGACGGCGTCATTGTCCTGCCGGGCAGCTTCGGCATTTGCTTTGGCCGCGTTGCGCCCTGCCGTATTCTTGCCGCCGGCATAAAGCGGCACAGTCACCAACCCGCGCACGTTGAGGTCATCCACCCCGGGCACATCGTTGAAATTGAGCGATGAATTGAATGCACGCTGGTTGAGGATGTTGCCAAAGGCCAACATCGGATTATCCGTCCCCGAATAGCTGGACAGGAACTGCAGACGCGGCCAGAAAGCGGCATTAGCCTGCTCGAGCCCGGCCTGGGCGGCGGCGATGCGCTGCTGCGCCAGGCGCGCGTCCGGGTTTGAAGTCAGCGCCTCCTGCAGCGCGCGCTCAAGGGTCCAAGGCTCGGCGGCGAGCGCCAACAGCGACCACGAAAGCAACAGCCCGCAAATCCCCAGTCGCTTCGTCATTTCGAGCAGCAGGAGCCGCTGGTCTTCTGCGAATCGCAGCACGAGTTGCCCACACCGACTTTCTTGAGAATGATCTCCAGCGGGCAGAAGTTCGTGAAGGACGATTGCAGCAGGTTGAAACCGACGAACGCCGTGAACCAAAGCCAGTATGGGCTATGGTAGTGCGCCAGCAGCAAGCTGGCGAGGACGAAGGCGCCGGCAAACCCGCGGATGATGAGTTGCATTTTCATGGAAGAGGACTCGTGTTGTTCTGATTTAGTGTAAACCGCTTGCGAACAGCGCTCCGGCAATGCTGCCGCAGATGGTGCTGCTGAACGGGTTGCTGGTCAATGGACAAGTGCCGCTCGAACAGCCGACAAACTTGTAGAAGGCGAAACCCACGACGCCGCCCACAACCACCCCGATAACGATGCGAAGAATCATACTTAATTCTCTTTTCAGTTCTTAACAACACTGAGCCGCGAAAGCCCGAAAAGTTACAAACCCCGGTAACTGTTCAGGTGTGGCACAGACATCCGGTCCAATGCCACTAGAATTTCATTCCCAAGAATACCCGAGAAACCGGTCCAAGCCTTTTTTCCGTAGGAACATCCGATAATAGCTAAACGTTTCAGTGCCGGGTTCCGTTCGTTGGTGGAGGATAATGGCCAGGCGGGAGACTTGACCTGCGGCGCGGGGACTATGGCGCTGGTCTGTTTGGGGAGGTTGTTCCAGCCGTTGATATGCTGCCGAGTTACCAAGGACTCGCGAATGCGCCCCTTGTCGCGGCGGGCGCCCCAGCCTGAATTCCCGTCCTTCGGACTCAGTTAGGAGGTTTTACCAGCGTTTGCACAGCCAGCCGACCGCCCACAAGAAGACCAAAACGAGAGCACCTCCCATGGAATCGAGCAGAACGTCCCAGACCGATGCCTGGCGGGAGGGAACAAACGCCTGGTGCAACTCATCGCTTGCGGCATAAAACGCTGTCAGGACCAGAGCCAGCCCGGCTTCGGACCAGTGCCAGGGAAGCGCATTACCCTTGCGCGGTTTGCGTAGCGCACGCCAGAGCAACAGCGCCAGAACGGCATATTCGGTCAAATGCGCGCATTTGCGAACAAAGACAACGGCCGCGTGGAGCGTCTCGGCGGATACGTGAGGAAAGAGCCATTGCACGATCGGCCCGATGAGGCGCGATGAACGCGAGAACGACCCTTGGTCACTGGAGGCGATAAAGATAAGCCCCATGCAGACTAGCACGGGCAACCAATACCTGATGAAGACTCGCAATTTCAGCACGGCGCATGGAACCAGAGTTCCCGAGAGTGAGGCAACCGCAATTATTTACGCTGGCGCGAGCACATCCATCTGATCTTCCTTGCGCAAGTCCACCTTGGGATCAACGCAGCGGCCACCGAAAAAGCGCCGGGAACCAAGAGTGCTGGACGAAGGCGGCCGTGTGCCGGCTTGTGGCGGGCTAGATTTTCGTAAAGACGTAGAGGAGCAGCACAACGATCACAAAACCGACGAAGCCGGCCACAACCCAGAAAACCTTGTTGACGTTGTCGCCTTTCTTGGAAAAGCCGGACCCTTTCGTATCGAACCCGCCGGTGCGGGCGCCTTGTTCGAGCTCGTTCAAGCTCACGCCTCGTTGCATGACCATGGTCTGATCAACGTGCTTCTTGCTGGTCGTGGCGGGGGTGTCCGTATCCAACCGCATCTCGATTTGGCCCAGGCGCAGAATCTGACCGGGTTTGATGACGCTCTCGCTGACTTTCTCCCCGTTGATGAATGTGCCGTTGGTGGAGTTCAGGTCGCGAACCAACACCTCGTTGCCGCGCAGCAGAACCTCGCAGTGATGACTCGATACCGAGGCCTCGGCAATCTGAAACGTGTTGTCCTCGACGCGGCCGATGGTGGTTTTATCCACCTTCAACTCTTGCGTGCGTCCGGTCATTCCTGCACTGAGGACAACAAGTTTCGCCATAAATCACTTAGATAATGCGATTATCGTCACGAACCGATTCAAGTCAAATGGAAACGGAAAACGTGATGCGTGATGCGTGATGCGTGAAGGGAAGACCAGAAGGGGCTTGGATACTGCGCTGAGAATTCACATTTCACATTTCACATTTCACGCATCACGCATCACGTTTCCCGTTTCCCGCATCACTTCTTTTCAATCATCGCGCGGAACCGGGCAAACAATTCGGTGGAATCGTGCGGTCCCGGCGCTGCTTCGGGATGGTACTGCACGCAGAAAATAGGTTTGGTCTTG
>Ga0194039_1001055_pt1 | contig 15241 bp, 21 predicted proteins | sample JunL228m_MetaG_FD_148679 | JGI IMG/M metagenome (GOLD analysis project Ga0194039, IMG submission 148679) | Anoxic zone freshwater microbial communities from boreal shield lake in IISD Experimental Lakes Area, Ontario, Canada - Jun2016-L227-8m | ecosystem: Environmental > Aquatic > Freshwater >... | reverse complement strand
ATCATTTTCACCTTAGAGCCCACCTCTCAGCATACTTGGTGAGAGGAGGCTTTCCTTCTTAGGGGGGGGTCAAAAACGAATCGGCTTTTCCTTATATAGGGGTGTCAAAATTGAGTCGGCGAATACATTCGTTGATCGTAATTATTTCACTATTATTAGGTGCTGCCGCTGCCGAAGATAGATCGAATCTCTCCGGGACTAACCTTCGTGATTCGAATCTGAGTCATTCCAGCCTCAACCAATCCGACCTCTCAGGCACAGACCTTTCTGGAGCTGATCTGCGAGAGGCTAATTTGATCTCTGCCTGGCTCATAAATTCCAATTTAACGGGTGCAGACCTTCGCGGAGCAGACCTGAGCCAGGCTCGTTTGCCAAATGCTATTTTGGCCGGAGCAAATCTGGATCAGGCAAACTTGACCGCGGTAGATCTTCATAGTGCCGATCTTACCGGAGCCTCCTTATTCAGAGCTTATTTAAGGCGGGCAAACTTACGTAATTCGCTACTAATGCAAGCTAACCTCTCTGAAGCAGATCTCATCGGAACCAGCCTGATAGCTTCGGACATGACAGGTGCCAATCTTTTTAAAGCCAACCTGGAAGAGGCCAGGATGTCAGGTGCAATATTAGTAGATGCGAACCTAAGCGCTGTCGATCTTATGGCCGCCAATCTCAGCGCCTCAAATCTGACCGGGGCAAATCTTGCCAATGCCTACATGAGGCGAGTCATGCTGAAGGATGCAATTCTGAATGGTGCAAATCTGTCTGGAGCAGATCTGATTGGAGGAAACCTGATTGATGCGGATCTATCTGGAGCAGATCTTACCGATGCAGATCTTTCGGAGATCCGCTGTTATGGCGCAAAGTTCGTTGGCTCTAGGTTAATCAAATCTCATTTATGTTTTGCAAATTTAACCCGCGCAAACCTCAGCATGGCGAACCTCACGGGCTCGCATCTTGCGTCTTCGGGTCTGATTGGCTCTGATCTCTCGAAAGCGGACCTGTCCGAAGCTAACCTAAGTGGTGCCCAGCTCTCCGGGGCCAGGATGTATGCCACCAGCCTTAGAAATTCAAATCTTATGGCTGCAGACCTCACCGGATCGTACCTCTCCTTGGCCGATCTATCGGGAACGGATATGAGGAGGAGCCGGTTTCGAGAGGCCAATCTGACCGCAGCCAACCTGAGCCAATCCAACCTGGTAACATCCAGCTTCATCGATTCCGATCTCTCTGGAGCCAACCTCTCCGGATCTGATATGGAGGCCAGTAGAATGTACCGGGCCAGGATGGTTAAAGCCAACCTCCAAGGTTCCAAGCTGGTCTCAGTTGGCCTCAATGATACCGATATGCAAGAGGCTAACTTGAGGGACGCCGACTTATCCCGAGCCAATCTGGGCGGGGCAGACTTGAGGGGTGCCGTTCTTTCCGGAGCCAAGCTCGTCAGAACGGATCTTAGCTCTGCTATCCTGGATGGTGCTTATCTGAGCCGAGCCAACCTGTTAGGCGCCCAACTGAATTGGGCAGATCTGAGCGACAGCAGTCTCACTGATTGCCAGTTCGCCAGAGCAGAACTCTTTGGGACCAACCTCGGTAATTCCGACCTGACCGGTTCAGACTTCACCCGAGCCTATTTGGTGAGAGCAAATCTGTCCGGATGCACTGTGAAGGACGTAAACCTGGACTTTGCCGACCTTACCGGCGCGAATCTGAGAAATGCCCAAATGAGCGGGGTCAGACTGGAGAACGTATTTCTGAATGACGCAGATCTGTCGGGCGCGGACCTCACGGGATCCTCCCTTTATGGCACGACCCTTAAGGGAACTGTTTGGCGCAAGGCGAACTTAAGATCGTCCAGCATAATCTTGATGAACTTCTTGGATGTGGACTTCAGCGGTGCTGACCTGCGGAAGACCCGTTTTGCCCAGACTTATATGAATAACACCAACTTTACCGGAGCGGATCTGAGCGGAGTCGTCTTTGACACTTGTGCCTTCGAAAACGCTGATTTCACGGGTGCAAATCTGCAGGGAATCAAGTACGATTCCATCGCGCTTGGGTTTTTCGCGGTGTCCAAACTGGATGGGGCTAAGATGAGCGCTGATCTGCAAAAAGATCTCGAAAAATTGAGGTCAGGGCAAACCTGATCAGAATGATCTGATTAAGGGGACAAGGTCAAGCTGCGATTGCGTGCGGGGATGAGGTTCTCGCACGCCTTGCTGCACAAACTATTTCGTTTGGTGAGGCAAATACAAGAACATGGAGGGAGATCTATTAGAATAACATTTTTGCCGATATTGGTAGCTTTAGCTGTGCTGTGTACGCCGGTATTCGGGCAGACAACAGCAATCTTCGACAACTGGAATAAGGGCTCCGTGGATAACAACCCCACCGGCAGCACGAGTTTCACCATCTCCGAACCTCAGATGATTACCTACATCGATACCTACCACTGGAACTATGGACAGGGCACATCATCAGGCGGAACCATCAGTCTCAAAAAAGAGGATGGCGAGACCTTCGGACCATGGACAGTTAAGGCCGAATCCGGCTCAGGTGCAGCTAACGCATGGTGGATCTCTCATCCCGACGTTGTTATCCCTGCCGGAACCTATACTATCATCGATTCTGAACCAGAGACGTGGTCCAAGAACTCTGAATCGAACGACTGCGGATTTAGCAAGGTTGAGGGGCATCCGGAGAAAGCAGCAGATGTCACTCCAGATAGTGGCAAGGAGACAGAAGCCGCCCTTACATCGGATGTGGCTATGGGAAACAAAGAAAATCCAATAATCAGCCCGTTAACGCCGACCCAAAAAGATTTTCTGAAGGCAGTTCAGGAGGATCTTCGCAAAATAGGCAACGAGAAAACTGCTGAAAACTTAGAAAAATACATAGCCTCGGGACATGTGACCTTCGGCGAAGATACAAGGAATCCTGACACCTTCGCTAGCGTTACGTGTCCTGCATTGGGGTATTTGGACCCCTTCTCTTCGAACAATCTAATCATCAATCCAAACCTGGGTAACTGGGACATGGTCAAGAAACGCGCCGATAAATATAACGAAAAGGGAGATTATGACAAAGAGGAACGTGCACTCCATGAGATGCGGAAGACCATTAGAGATCTGACTTACACGCTGATCCACGAGGATGTCCATATGAATCAGTTCTGGCCGGATGAGGTTCCAAAAGACGAAGATCCAGCTTATGAGAGACAAATCAGTGAGATGCGGAGAGTCATCACTGAGGATATGCAGAAGATTCGAGAAATCCAGGGGCTCGGCGCTCAACTACCAGGCGACCAAGATAAGCTCAACGAACTAATTGAAGATCTGAATATCAGCATAGTGTCGTATCAAGAATCTATTAATAGTATGCAAGGAGCAAACGATGTTATAAAAACGGGAAAAGTGACCCCTGAGACATTCAAAACCTCTCAAGCTGACATGGATGAACTGGTTAAAGAAGCCGGAGATTTGATCAAGAGCGTTGGTCAGAACGCAGATCCCACTGAAGCCCTAGGCTGGTACAACAAAGGTATGGATCTTCTCTATAAAGAGAAAAATCCAGGGGAGGCCATCAAAGCGTTTGATAAGGCGATCAAGTTAAATCAGTTATATGCCATGGCTTGGTTCTACAAAGGTGTTGCTCTCGAGAAAAATGGCGAATTCGTTGATTCTGACAACGCTTTTAAAGAAGCAATCAGGATAGATCCAAGGTATGAAGAAGATTATCAATACATCCACACTGTTGGGGCTAATTATTGATAATGGGGCATCTTCAAGTTCCTCCGGGGGGTTATCCGATACACGTAGGGAGGGGGGGAGTGGTGGTCCGAGGTAGCTCCTCAAATAGTAAATACTGTAGAACAGGGACATGAGTGGGCTCTCCTTGCAAGTATGTACAACCTGCAACCGGTTCCTCATTTTTTTCGCTGTATCGTGGCACTAAGCTCCTTTTTATAAAGACAAACTTATGCTTGAAACCCGCGGGTGTGCGCTATGGGAAATATGCCTACAAGAACCGCCACCATTGGCCGAGATTGACCGATATGAGAAGATCGATCAAGTTAACTTGCGCAAAATTCCAAAGTCTATGAAATGACTACTTTGCCAGAAGAGGATTTAGGTCGATTTGGGACTTTCCGGGGAGGTTGTATAAGGCAGTGCGTGTAACTTGAATTAAGCCGAATAAGTTATGTGTCATTTTTAGCTTAGTTTGATAAAGTGACATAGAACTATTTTGGGCAGGACTGACCGGACACCAGAAAAGCTATACCTAATCACCATAAGTTCAAGTATGAACGGCATTTGATCTGATATAGAACGGATTTAGATCAGATATGATCGGAAGTCGTTCATTCATTGAGACATGTTCAGAGGGGATTAAACTTGAGGATATACGGCGAAGCAGATGATCGGATTATTTCCGAGATGACCAAAGCCGCTAAGAAAATGCGTATTAGTAGAAACGAATTGATCTTGCGATCCATCGATCAGTTCCTGCATCCATCCGCTCAAGACAGCAAAGAGTTAGATCAATTAAGAACGGATTACGATCAAGCAAGAACGGAACTCGTTCAAGCCCGATCCGAACGCGATCAATTTAGAACGGACCAAGATAATAGATGGAAAGAATTGAACGCTCAAAAATCGGAGATAGCTCAACTAAAACGTGATCTTGAGGCCACTAAATTGAAAGCCGATCAACTCTTAATCGAACGTGATAAAGCAAAATCTGAAGCCGCTCAATTTAGGGATGATGTCCTAACGGCAAAAAAAGATTCCGAGAAGTTTCAGGAAGCTCTCAAGATTCGCGAAGACGACATTGCTTATTTCAAGAGCCACATATCACAGCTCACCCAGTCAATCAGCCAGCTATCATTGAAGCCGGGTGAAGAGGAGATCAAGAAAAAAGGATGGTGGAGATTCTGGCGGTGAGGATGAGATGGACAAAAGGGAGCTACTTGAAGAACTGAAGGCAAATCCGAAGAAGATCCGTTTTGCGAGAATATGCAAGATAGCAGAAGCTTTTGGTTTTCAGACTCGAAAAGGACCAGGCAGCCACAGGATCTATTATAGAGATGGCATAAGGGAGATTTTAAACTTTCAGAATGAAAACGGATGGGCAAAACCTTATCAGGTTAGACAGTTTATAAAAATCATTGAAAAATACGACATTCAGGAGGACTAGGCCAATGTACGCAATCGAGATATTCTACAGCGAAGAGGATGAAGGATATATCGCAATTGTACCAGAGCTGCCTGGTTGCTCGGCATTTGGTAGGTCAGAAGAAAAGGCCCTAGAAGAGGTTAAGATTGCTATGTCCCTTTGGCTGGAGACCGCAAAAGAGATTGGCCGTGAGATACCTACCCCACAGAAGCGCAGCCTTGTGGCCGGGTTGGCATAAACGAAGCGTCGCAAAACGTCAGCCAGCTAGCCCTACCACCAAGCCAGGAAGAGGCCAAGGCTAATAGGCACTTTTGGCAGTTCTGGCGGAGAGGATAATCTATGGACACAGATCTCGTGAAAGAAGAAGCAAACCGTACAACTAAGCCGCTGACAAATGGATTTATCCCAAAACTGGTAGGCAAGAAGGTAATTATCCACCTGACCTCAGGAGGCCAGCCAGTTACCGGGACCGTCGAGAGATACAACCCTTATGAGATCCTCCTCCAGACGGCGAAAGGGAAGCTGCTGGTCTTCAAGCACGCCATTGCCACGATTGAAGCTGTGGATGAGCCAAAGGGGTACAAGCTATGAAGAATAAGAGAGAACTAAAATAGGTTAACAAATACATATCAAGGGTGACATGAAGCTGAAAATTAAGATTACCGGTCCAAAAGTGCATGATGTAGGCTACAGGTACTTCCTGATGAGTAACGCCATAGATATTGGTCTCAAAGGCTTCCATGCCCGCAATAGGACGGGCGAGAAGGGACCAGAGGTAACAGCCCTGGTCGAAGGCGATGAAGAAACAATTGCAGATTTTAAGAGGCTAATAGAGACCCAAAAGCCTGAACATTCCCAGGTATCGAGCATTGCCTTTGAGGACTATGTGGGCGATGTTATGAAGACAGAGAGCTATGCTCAAATTTGCTCAGCAATCCAATTGAACAAGGCAATCCCGGTTCTTTTAGATATCAGAGATAATACAAAGAACACCCTTGAAGAGATCAAAGGCATGAGGGAAGACATCCAACCAGGATATGGAATGAATTTTAGGCAGGTACAAACTGATGTCAGAGCGATAAAGGAACGCTTAGGCATGCAGTGAAATTGTCACCAAGCCAGGAAGAGGCCAGGGTTAAGAGATGATGGCGGTTCTGGAAGTGAAGATATCGAGATCTTGGTTACTTCTCGATCTTTACCTTGTGCTCCTTGAAGAACTCTATTAGAGCATCTTCGACCACCTGGCTTTGAGCACGCAGGCTACTCTTGGTTTGTGCGGTGTAAACCTTCAATGTTTTGGCTACAGGTTCCGATAGGGTCAATGTAGTTTTAGGCATAATGCTCTACTTGAGGTCATATACATATAAACCTTATGAGTCCCTAAGATTTAAAATCCTGAATCTTTAAAGACCAAATTAGTATCAATTATGGAAACAAGACACATGGCCCGTCGGATGCAGCTTTCTTATGTAACCAATCCACATAAGATAATATCGAAGCATTACATAAGAAGTAAGCGGCTATTGCTTTATTCAGTCAATAATATAATTTCTGTAATGCCCTATAATCAACGATCTCCTAGCAGGATGAGATATAAGGACTGCCTAGACATCGCTTGAAAGTCAATGGGTAGCGTGGCAAGGATGCAGACAGAGAGGTACATCTTGGAGAACATGCCTGTGGACGCTTGGAGTCATCCACACCCGCAGCGACCGCTTCCGACAGAGAGGTACATCTTGGAGAACATGCCTGTGGACTGCATTACGATTCATTAACGCCCACAGAACAACAAGGACAGAGAGGTACATCTTGGAGAACATGCCTGTGGACAGGGAGGAGACCAGGACTCTTACCGGCTTCCCGGTAAGGTGCAAATCTTTCTGAAGATAATCCTAAATTTAGGATTTAGCCCTTTGACCTTCTCTTTATATACTTAGGCATAATCAAGGATTTGATTAAATTTATTCTATTCTGTGCATATCCATTTAAAAAGAGAATCCTATAAAATGCGTTATAAAATGCGTTATAAAACATATCTAAAGCTAAGGTTATATTGGAAGTAGTTAAGCGTCCTAAATCTTCCTTCATTTATTAATCTGTCAAGATTGTTGCCTTGCTTCCCGGTCTTGTTTCCTCCTCATAGAGCCCTTAATCCTAAATTTAGGGTTAGACAGTCTAAAGAACTAAAGCGTCCCATCTTCTGAGCTTGATTATCTTGGTGTTCTTTTTCCGAGGATGCCAGGTGATGTTAAATCTCTGATCTGTGGCGGCGATTCTGGAGAGCTGCCTTATCCTGTCCACCGTTAAGCCCATAATGGTCGCGAGTTCTGAGAAAGTCATGCCTTCCTTTCGAAGTCGTGTCACGTAGGCATAGGCGGTTTGACTCGCAATCAATCGCGTCTCTTTGGCTCCGAGAATGTGGGCAATCTCTGTGATATGATCCTGAGTCTTTTGCGTGGTCTTGGTAGGTTCTGGAGCGGATGCACTCACCGGGGCGCGGTGGACATCCTCACGAAGGGAATTAATTAAGCGGAGCTGGATGAGGCTATTATCTGCATGAGTGTCTAGTGTGGCTTCCAAGGCGGCTATCTTCTCATCCTGCAAGGGCTGGAGTGCCTTGGTAATGATCTCTTGAAGCTGGCAGACTTTAATAAAAACGGCTTCTTCTGAAGGCGATACGGGAAAATCGGTTTGCGCCGCGAGGGGTGCAAAGCTATATATTTGGGTGGTATCTACTACTTCCATAAGGCAAATCTCCTTGCAGTGGAGTTTTTCTGGTTCTCAGGAGTTTGCAGCTCCTGTTCCAGACAATTTTTTAATTTCTATTGGATCATGCATTATCTTTCTTCTATTAATAGTTGTTTTCAATAGCCAATTTTCGGAATTTTCATTTTAATAAGCTAATTCTCATTGTTATTTTCCGCCTATTTTCTGCCAAAATCGCATCTTAACTTATATTATTTCTTTATGAAGCCAACGCACTTGAATCACCAAAATCGCTATGCTCAAAACCGTTATCAGCAAAACAAAAAGCTCTTTGGAGCTACTTTTTATCTCACTCATCAGGATGTTGCGCGGCGGATTGTGGATATTCTCTTTGCTTTTGCTGATGTCGATTAATCGCCATCAGTGAATTGTAAACCATTCAGTCCAAAGACTATGGAATAACGAGATGAGCTGAAGAGGATTTAGGCCAATTTGAGAAGGTTGTATGAGGTAGTACATATAACTAGCAAGTTCTGGGTGCACCTCTCAAAAAGTTCTATGACATTATGAAAAGTATTAAGTAAAATGACATAGAACTGATTACCATGCATAAAACCGACTCGGGAGAGAAAGCAAAAATTTTGAAGGCCAAAGCCGAGAAACTGGCCAGGAGAGCAAAGACAGCGATGAAGGCGGCAGAGACATTGCCCGAGGCCGGAGAAAAGGCCCGCAAGCTGAAAAGCCAGGCAGATAATCTGAAGACCGAAGCTGAAACCCTAAAAGAAGCGGCCCGGCTGGAAGATCTCTCCGTGTGGGTGATGGAGAAGGTCAAACCCACAAAGAAAGGCAACCGGTCCTATCACTATTGGATGGCTACATGGAGAGAGAGCGGGAAGGTGCGGAACGTGCATCTTGGGAACTGTGGGAAGATGGATGAAGAGACCGCCAAGCAGAAAGCCAGGTCGATGAAAGCCGCGGCCCTGGTGATCAAGTTTTAAATAGCAAGAATGACCAGGTAATAGCTATGTGCGAGCTTTTGGAGCGTAAAGATCGAAAACAGGCCATTCCCTACGAGTCTGACGCAGACAAGACCGATGAGGAGATTGTAGAGGGCCTGATGGAGATAACAGCCCTTTCGCTCACAGATTTACTGGCAGACGAGCCCGCCTATGAATGAAGACCTGAAAAAGGGCGACATAGTTTTAGCACCTCTTTCTTATTCAGACCTGGTCAATAATAAGCTCAGGCCTTCGCTTGTGCTGTATCATGATATGGATGTAATGCAACTAACTGTTGCATACATATCCAGCAAGGTCCCCGCCAGACCAGAAGTATATGACATATTGATCCCCTATGGCACGCCTATGAGCACCAAAGCAGGCTTGGTCTACCCATCCGTGGTTAAGGTCTATTGGACTGCAATGGTTAAAAGAATCCTGGTAAACAGGAAGCTAGGTGAAGCGGACGAAGACCTTAGGGAGAAAGTAAACCGGTTTTTGCCCCAGGCCCTTGCCATCTAATGTTCATTTCGGGATCTGTAGGAAGATGGACGAAGAAACCACCAGGCAGAAGGCACATAGAATGGAGGCTGCTGCCCTGTAGATCGAGCCCTAATTCTATGGCATTTCCTGAACCCGATTCACAATGCCATAGAACTTTTCCAGAAGAGCTGATAAGCCCATAAAATCGATTTTGAGCCAGAGATCATAAATGGAGCTGCAGGCCTGGCCAGTCCTCAAGCCCCATCGCTCCGACTAAATTGCCTCTCTCCTCCTTATGGCTGGCGTTCTGGAGAGAATAGGACGAGTCAGGCTATAAGTCTTTCTTTGGGAGAGCTTAGAAAGATGGATAAGAAGGAGGGAGGAGAAAGTCAATTGGATGTAGGAGGGAAAAATGGCCATCGACTTTCGCCAATACACTATACGTCAATTGCCGAGATAAAAGGCTTTCGGTTCCGGCTAGAAAATATCAATCCCACCCCAAAGAAATCATCAAGAGAAAGAGATATCAAGTCCCAGGCAGGCCAGCGCCGATTCACAGCGCCCTAATAGGCGGGAGCCGATCACCGCGAAGTGATGGCCTGACCCTGCCCGAAGCTCGACTTTAATAAGCCGGGCTCAAGCGGTAACTTTGGTCTTGGCGATGTACTTGATCAGCTCCGAGCTGATCCTGGCCTTCTTATGAATCTGATCGGCCACATCGTCCGCCGATGCGCCGCCGGCTGCCAGGACGCGAATCTCCTCAAGCGTGCTGTCTTCCACGGTGAAGTACTCATTCAGGTCCTTTCTGTGGCCCCATACGCTGCCTTCCAGCATATCAATGCCCTGCAGGTCCAGGAATACCTGGATGGCATTGGACATGGTCTTGTGGTAGGATGGAGGGACCTGAATCATTTTTAATCTGGGACATTTCTGCATCAGATTGGTGATGTCTAGGTTGCTGGCGCGAAAAGCCATGTGGATCATCTTTTCATTCGGGTTGAGATTTTGGATCTCATTTCTTGTGCTGACAACTCTGAGTCTCATAAATCCACCAATTTTTTAATGAGTGTCTCTACTATTATTAATAAATATTCTTTTTTTTTAGTATGTGTTTAATTCTTTTCAGAATAGCTCTATTGATGCTGTTTTTAGTCAATTAAAGCATGACGAAAAATGGTGGGTGCGGGATTGAAAAACGAGATCAGGTAGCATTTGACTTTATCCAATTTTATGATCCATCTTGATATTTTATCTTGCTGTTCTTTTAAGCCTTCATGGCCTTATGATGATCTTTTTTTACAGATGGGTCATTTCTATTATTATTCGCGTGAAAAAGAAATATCAATAGGCCACAGATGGGCAGATAGATGCTCCGGTCTACGAGCTTTACGAGCCGACAGAAGAGGAGATCAGGCTTATTGATGGAAACTGATCCTGACAGGGCAAACGCGGGCAGAATGTCCAACGGGGGCAATTTGCTGGCTTTGTAGGACAAAATGACCGGAACCATCCGGGCGAGAGGGCTCAGGCGGCAGCAATCCTCTGGGCAGGGGGATTTCACTGCAGGCTTTTTAGGGGGCGTGAACATCTTGCAGCTCAGTAATCTCCAAGGGCCGGGAGCACGAGCCTGACCGGCTTTAGCCCCAGGACCCCAGCAGTATCGCCTGGTCCGTTCCCAGCGGCTCCAGGCTCGCCTTCTGCCCGTCATCCAGGCTGATCAAGGCTGCGGCCCTAACGGGCTTCCCGCTGCGGCGGCGCAACCATGATCAGCCTGGCTGCCGGTCCTTTTCATCGGCGAGCCTTGGACAAGCCGCTGGGCGACGGACTCAATATACGATACTGCTGCGGGGGATGGGCTATGCTGCAGCCTCTTTTCTAAAGCCCTGGTAGACTGAAAGAAACTTACGCTTCGCTGAGAGGACGAACAGGGGCTCAGGATCTAATGCCGATACTGCTGCGGCAGAGGCCATGCCGGGACCGGGAGCCAAAGATGCAAAGACCCTATCAGAAGCCACCGCAAGGCCGGCGAGCAGCATGGAGAAGCGATCGAGCCCGAACTGAGGTTCTGGCATTGAAGCCTCTGGCCTGGCAGAGGACCTGCACGTATAGGAGCTGGAAAAGATCAAGACCACAACGAAGGGCAGCCGGTCTTATCGCAATCATACAAATCAGAGTGAAGAATATCAGAGTCTGTAAGATCTGAGTCTGATAAAACAGAGTCAGATAAAAGGGAGTCAGAAACATCAGAGTCAGAAAGAATATAAGCAATTGTGCTATGGAATAACATATGAGAGTGGTAGCGGTAGTGAACCGAAAGGGGGGGGTAGGCAAGACCACGACTGCCGACAACATGGCAGCTTGCCTTGCACAAAAAGGCCATCGTGTGCTGCTCATAGACTTGGACCCACAAGGCGGTGCAACCGTCCAGATCGGCCTAGGTAAGAGATTACTAGACACGACGATACATCAAGCCCTATTAGGCGAGAAAACGTTGTCTGAAGTCGTCCGTCATACTGAGATCAATAATGTAGACATAGCACCTGCAAACATGGCTCTGGATGGAGCCAAAGTAGAAATGGACAAAAAACTTTCTCGCGAGACCATACTTAAACGACTACTAAAAAATATCGATGGATACGACTACTCAATCATCGACTGTGAGCCCGGCCTGACCATACTCACCTTGAATGCTTTAGTAGCATGTGATGATATCATAATTCCCCTACAAGCTGAATACAATTCTCTTGAGGGTACGGCAGACCTCATGCAGACCCTGAAAGATGTAGCTGAGATTTTAGGGCATCGACCGAAGAGGCACTTTTTGATCACTATGGTTAGTAAAACAGTACACAGCCGAGAGGTGATTGGTGTTTTGAGAAAGGAGTTCAAAGATGAAGTGTACGAAACCATGATACCCAGGAACATAAGTGTTGCAGAAGCTCCAGGCTTCGGTAAGCCTGTCGTCCTTTATGCCCCCAGTTCGCCTGGCGCACAGGCCTACATGAAACTCACGGAGGAGTTCTTAAATGGCTAAAAAAGGACTTGATGAAGATAGGCTAAAGTTTTTCAAGGGCATGGGTGGAGCCGAAACATCCGAGTCAGATAAAACAGAGTCTGACAAGATAAAGCCGGCAATATCAGAGTCTGATAAATCTGAGTCGGATCAAATGAAGTCAGAGATTTCAGAGTCAGAGTCTCCAGAGTCTGACAAAACAGAGTCAGATAAATCAGAGTCAGTATTATCAGAGTACGATAAATCTGAGTCGGATCAAATGAAGTCAGAGATTTCAGAGTCAGAGTCTACAGAGTCTGACAAAACAGAGTCACGATTGTCAGAGTCTGATAATAGGAAATCTACAAATAAGAGAAGAAGACAAGCTTCCAAGGTTCCACTCCCAAGAAGTCGGGCTCCCAGTACCATACCGAAGATCAGGGCAAGGAAGGTCGATGATTCTGTTTTGGATCAGGCAATATCCGCCGCCTCGAAGTCCCCAAAAGTTTCAATATATTCTCCCTTTGTAGCCGCTGTTATGAAGTGCAATGAACTAACTACCATAGGATACAAATCGTCTGCTGATTCTAGAGAGCTATTGGAAAAGGCTCTCGAACAAGCTTACCCCGATGTTTGCGAAAAGGTTCGCAGGTACATGGAGAACAAATAGGAGATCACGAACATGGCCGAAGAAGCGAAACAAGGCCCACCACAGTTTATCCCCAAGCTCAAGGGCAAGAAGGTAATTATCCGCCTGGTCTCTGGAGGCCAGCCGGTCACTGGGACCATCGAGGGCTACAATCCCTATGAGATCCTCCTCCAGACGGCAAAAGGGCAGCTACTGGTCTTCAAGCACGCCATTGCCACCATAGAAGCTGTAGATGAGCCAAAGGGTTACAAGCCAAATGTTTAGCCTAGCTGGAATTGAAGCTATATTCGAGACCTAAAGGAGGACCATGACCGCAAATGGGATAGGAAAAGGGAAGGCAAGTGTGGAAATCGTAAGTGATGATGTTGATAAGATTAAATTAGGCCCCTTTAACTTTTCGACTTGGACTGACGCTTTCGATTTTGCTCGAAATGTTTTGGCAAAATACAACGTAGGAGACACTGTCACAGATCAAGAACGAGACTTCCTGGTAGCTGCACTCAGGCTCCGTGGTGCAAAAGGTCTGGAAAAGATAGGCACCGGGGTTCATCGCATCTACATTGACACGAATTCTTTCGGCACTTATTGCTTTTTCTTGGAAAGAACTGATGGTACAACTATCGATTTCTCGTATATCAAGTGCTTCAAAGAGCATATTTCACAGCCGCCAAAGCCCCGGCAGAAAATCAATGAAAAAGAGAGCAAATGCTTGGGAGACGAACATACCACAAAGCCCGAAGAGCAGAAGCTTCTGCCAGTCACCTCAAGCGAGATAGTTCAGGAGACCAAAGAAACATCGAACAAAGACCCTGGTGGATTCTTCCGCCAACTCGTTGGCAAAAAAATTACGGTACATTTTGCTGGTGAAGGGCAACCCATTACAGGAACGTTGGTGAAGTATAACGCTTATGAGTTCATCGTCAAGAACACGTCCAAGGGGCAAATGCTGATCCTAAAAAACAATGTAACTGTAATCGAAAAAGCGGAACAAAATGATGACGACTGGTGGTGAGAGATTATTCATCCAGCCTGAACTCCTGCGGCCACAGACCAGCCTCTTCGCCGCAGGCTTCTTGGGAGGGGACTTTCTCAAAGCGGTTCTGGATCATCTCATCCACTTCCGAGAGCCTGACCCTGAAGACCTCGGCCAGGATCTCCTTGGCCGTCTGGAGCTCCAAGGCCTTGGGATTCATCCGAAAAGTGCAATGCACCACAGCTCTCTTCTGTGGCCTTATTAGCTGCTCAAGGACTCCTGCCATAGTATGCCTATCATACGTGTAAGGTTAAGTACTTTCGCCGGAAAACAATAACAGAAAACCATTTTTACATAATATAAAGTATGAATAAGATACAAAAGAGAGAATGATATTGAAGCGGGCCCCTCATCTATTCTCTCTGAAGTCTCGATTGCCGAAAGCATCAAGAAGCTGAAGAATAAGAGAGAACTAAAATAGGTTAACGAATACATATCAAGGGTGACATGAAGCTGAAAATTAAGATTACCGGTCCAAAAGTGCATAACGTGGGCTACCGTGTATTCCTGCTCAAAAATGCCATGAACCTTGCCCTGCCTGGATTGTCTACCTACAACTGGGAAGAGAACGGCCAACAAGAGGTTATCGCCCTGGTGGAGGGAGATGAGGTCAGAATCGCGCCCTTCTTACAGGTGATTGAGAGGAATAAGCCCGAGCTGGCCGAAGTCTCTAAGGTAACATCTGAGCCCTACGACGGCGACGTTGGGCGAACCATCGAAGTGGCCATGCTTTGCTCATTTGTTCAACTGGACAAGGCCATACCGTTACTTCTGGATATGAGGGATGATCTGAAAGAGATGAAAGGCGACATGAAAGAGATGAAAGGCGACATGAAAGAGATGAAAGGCGACATGAAAGAGATGAAGGGTGATATGAAAGCAGTGCGAAAGACCACCGAAACAACCCTCGAAGAGATCAAGGGCATGAGGGAGGACATTCAACCAGGATATGGAATGACTCTTAGACAGGTACAATCCGATGTCCAAGCGATAAAGGAACGGCTCGGGATGCATTGAGCTTGTCGCCAAGCCAGGAAGAGGCCAGGGTTAAGAGATGATGGCGGTTCTGGAAGTGAAGATCTCGAGATCTTGGTTACTTCTCGATCTTTACCTTGTGCTCCTTGAAGAACTCTATTAGAGCATCTTCGACCACCTGGCTTTGAGCACGCAGGCTACTCTTGGTTTGTGCGGTGTAAACCTTCACTGTTTTG
>Ga0194039_1001054_pt1 | contig 15250 bp, 19 predicted proteins | sample JunL228m_MetaG_FD_148679 | JGI IMG/M metagenome (GOLD analysis project Ga0194039, IMG submission 148679) | Anoxic zone freshwater microbial communities from boreal shield lake in IISD Experimental Lakes Area, Ontario, Canada - Jun2016-L227-8m | ecosystem: Environmental > Aquatic > Freshwater >... | reverse complement strand
AACTAATGACAACGATTAACATTTTTTCTGCGAAAGGAGAATGATTTAGTTCCAACTCAAATTACTTTCTTGCAGAAATCAAAAACTGGCAAACTTCTAAATCTCGTATAAAGAATCTAGGTATAAAGGTTAGAAGTCGTCGAACAACAGAATAGCTGTCGCGATTTACGTCTATCTTTTCAATTCGTAAACCGGCTTTAGTAAAAAGAACTTCTATCTCCGTCCTCGTAAAGAATCTTAAATGGGTTCGATCCAGTAAACCTGAATCACTATAGGTCCAAGCACCCTTGAATAGCAAACCATAAATTAATCCAAGGTTTCGGACATTAGGAATACTCGCAATAATTTTTCCTTCATCTGACAAAAGATCAGAATATCGTTTCAAGGTTGCCCAAGGATCGATCAAGTGCTCCAAAACATCTGCAAAAATAATACAATCAAATTTTGGTAAATCAGCCGGCAGCTGAATATCTTCCACACTACCAATCCAGTGCTGATCATATACTTTTTCTAAGTGAACGGATGCGCTAGGATTGATCTCAATGCCATATAAATTCTCTACACGTCGCTCACGTAGTAATCTTCCTAAACCACCGAAACCACACCCCACATCTAAGACTCTATTTGCACCAAGTGGCACAAGCATTGCTACCTCGGGCCTAGACCCGCTGAAATAAATGCTATCAGCCGAAGAAAGATTATTTGACATCTTTTCGCTTTACTTAATGATGAATTTTATGAAAGATAAAGAGATTCTTATTCCAATGATCCGGAGATCCTTCTCTTAACGATGAATACAAATTTCTTATTTTTTCGGTTTCCGGAGCATCAAAAGAATAATTTTGCTTTTTCATAAAGCGGATCCAGGATCGATCACTTTTTAAATTAATATGCCCGGGAATGCCTCGAGTACGACTAATGTTCAAGAATAGAGTAGGAATATTGGGCACTTCCTTTAATACAGTGCAAATTTGATCATCTGTTAAATGTTCAAATACATCAAAAGATAAAAAGACATCAAATTTCTGCTGGCAAGATGAATCAGATAAGGAGTTTGCATACAGCTCAGGATTATGGCCATATCTCTCAATATAGAGCTTGTTGGCATCTACTGAATAATCGCATCCTATATATTCATAGGATTTATCTGTCATGAAGTCAATCATGATTCCAGGCCCACAACCAAAATCAAGTATCCGCTTCCACTTGGGGTGAGATTCAATCAGCTTTGCCAGCACTAGCTTTAACTCTTCCCAAGAGCTAAACCACTGCTCCTGAAAGAATGTATTGTCATATTTCACATGGCGTCTAGGTATCCACTTTCGAATGATTCCCTTAAGCATTACATACCCCACTTCTTTTCAAAATATGCTTTATTGCGCTCATGTAGGCTTTCAGTATCTATCGTTGAAGATAAATAAACGATATCGTTTTTATAAGCACTCACCCCATGATGGTGGTAGTGATGAATTGCTAAATTAGGAATAACTACGCAGCGATATCCTGCTTTTCGTATCGTAAAACACATATCAATCTCTTCAAGACCTGCGGGAGAATAATGAATATCAAATCCACCAACGTCCCTGAATACCTGATCTGGCATCATGAAGCAAAACCCGGCTATAGCATCAGCGTCTGCCATTTCATGCTCCCCCACAAACTCCTTATGTTGTGAGCCTTCCCAAAGGGCACCAACAGGCCCAACCTGCCCAATAGATACGTCAGACTGCAAAATCTGACTCAATCCTTCTATGCCCCCCTCACCTATCGATACATCATCATTCAGATAACATAGGAACTTCCCTTCGGCTAACTGAGCGCCCATATTCCAAGAACGTGCTACTCCAACATTAACGCTATTAAGGGAATATTTATTAACCACTGGGTTGGTTTTAACAAAGTCAATTAGCTCGGTATCTTGCCCATTACAAATCACAATCACTTCATAAGGGATTTTTACATTTTTTTGAATGTCTGCCAGGGTTTCCACAATTGTTTGGCGTGGCATAAAGAAACGTTTTTTATTTAAAGGTCTTTTCCAGTGCAGCACTGGAATAATGATGCTGACTTTTGGAGTCGATTTATTGCTCATACAGTCTTCTCTATTTCTTCCCATAACTCTTGTGTAGGGTTCTTAAAATTCTCGGGATTACTAATATCAAACGGAAATGAAGTTGCACCCACCATATCATTGGTAATTAAATTACATCCACACAAAGCAGCCTCGATGACTACCCTACCTTGTGGCTCTGGCCAACGTGGTAAAAAAACGAAATTTTTTGCTCGGTTCATAAACTTCGGAATTTGAGCATAAGAAACAGAGCCGTGATGGGTACCAAAATCAAGTGATACCCCTTGGGATAACTTACCAACAAAATGAATATCGCTATTAGAAAAACGCTGGCGCATCTCATCCAAACCTTTAGCTTCTCCAACCACTCCTACAAAGAGATATTCGATATCTCGTCTGAGATGTTGATTAAAGAACTTTGTGGCATCTACTGTTGGCTTAAGAATGTAGCTCTGAGGCAATTGATCTAAATTCAATATCTTCAAAGATGTATCGCGATGTAATGGTGATACAAAAATATTGAGCTTAGATTTACTAAAAAAATCACGTACATAAGAATGGGTTGAGAAACATGTCCCACTAAAATCCTTAAGCGCTAGATTTCTTGCAATATGCGTTACCGATTTCACAGGGCAAACAGGAGCCGCTTCTCCAGAACAGGGTAAATAAGGTTGATTGCATACATCAGAGTAAGCATTCGTCAAATGGACAAATTTTCCCCGGCGAATAATCTTCTCTCTAAATTGACTTTGGAAATCAAGCCATGAACCTAAGCTTTTCAAAGTAGCTGGATAATTAAAGAGATCGACCACTAGATCCAAGTCGGCAGTCTCATCATATTTAATTCTTTTGCCTGGTCGAACCGAGCTCATTGAAAAGGTGTGCCCTCTAGCAATCCCAGCGTGAATAACATCCATGGCGACCATTTCCCCGCCACCATGATGGCGAGTTGGATCAACATAAGAGATGTAATTAATTTTCAAAGAGTAGGCGCCGGTGGTGTTTGGAGATGAGAGGATTTAGTTTGAGTCAAACTTAAGCCTGCTCCCAGACAAATCCAAAAGATCAATGCTGCAAAAGTAACTGTTGCCGATAATTCAGTAGTGCACCACAACAGCAAATTAGCTAATAGCGGGCAAAAGATGAGAGTTGCCCAAGGATGAACAGCAGATCGCGCATTTTTTAGAGTTGTAAGTAAGGCACCCAACATAATAAGAATCCCGGGGTAGCCAATAGCCAAAGTAACATCTAACCAACCGCTATGACTGTGAGACAGGGTGCTGCCTAAATCGGGCCAACGGGCTTTAGCCATTTTTGCAAATGAATCCTCAATCAAACCATATCCCAAAGGATTTTCTAGGGATAACTTTAATCCAGCATATGCCCAGGAAGCGCGCTCATAGTTTGTTCCCGAAACACTAGTACCATACTCATTCATGGGATAGCCTAACTTATCAGTATCTTTCCAATTGGGATATCTTTCCAATTGGAAACCCACCTTGGTATCTGCAATCAATGTCCTCCAAGACTCATTCTTCTGTACATTAAATACAATTGCTGAAATAAGAATCGCAGAAGCAATCACAATTCCGACAATTTTTTTCCAGGTTAAATTTGAAATATGTCCTGCACAAAAAATCATGCCAAAAATAATGAATAACATTGCGGCATACACTATACCGTTCTTAATATTTTGAGCGGAAAATAAAAACAGCGTTCCCCCAATCACTAAAATTTGTATAGCCAGATTTAAAAAATCTTTCAAGCGCCAAGACCCCTGGATATCAGGAATCCGAATCAATAATCCCAAGGCAATTGAAAATGCAGGCAAACAGAAGGCCACATAGTCTGTTTTAGGAACATAAAATGGTTGAGAGGAGTCATACACTTTCAAAGCAGCAGGTATATCTGCACCATAAGCTTGACCAAACCAGGTAAGCGCAAATTTAAGGATGTAAATGATGAAAGGCATACATAAGCCAAAATAAATAACACCCCAATACTGGTTTGACTGGGACTGAATTAGTGCCAACCCCAAGCCAATTGCCATTACTCCGCCTAAGGCTGCATACTTCCAAATGCGAAAATACTCAATGTATTGGAGTGGAAAGTTTGGGCCAATGAATACCAGATGAAAAGTAGCCCAAATAAACAAGGTAATAATCAACCAAATTGGTATTGCAGCTTTTTGAAGAAATGATTCTCGGTATTGATAAATTGAATAGGTGCCAAATAGAGCTCCTACTACCAAGGCAGTATTCCGAAAGCCTACAATTTCAGGCAATATCCATACCGCATACAGCACTACAAAAGCAATACATTGGACCCATACCACCCAACTAGGAATTTTGGATTCCATTTTGGCAGACTGAGTAATAGATCCTGTCATTAGTCAGTTTGATTTAGATTGAGTTTTCTGAAAATCTGCGTAAGCTAAAGCAAGGCCTTTTTCTAAATGACACTTTCCCTGCCAACCCAAGCGATTTAATCGACTGGAGTCCATCCATTTTCGAGGAGATCCATCTGGCTTAGAGGGATCTAATACTATTTTTCCTTTGTACCCTACTGTAATACCGACGGCATGAGCCAATTCTGCAATCGTAATATCTTCCCCATAACCGACATTAATATGACTACACATCGGCTCTGTCTGTTGATCGTAAACCGCCTGATCTAACTCCATCACAAATACAGAAGCTGCGGCCATGTCATCAACATAGAGAAACTCCCGTCTAGGAGTACCTGTACCCCAAATAGTCACTTGGGGTGCCTTGCTCTGTTTCGCTTCATGAAAACGCCTAATCAAGGCGGGGATCACATGACTATTTTCAGGATGATAGTTATCACCAGGGCCATATAAGTTTGTCGGCATGACGGATCGATAGTCAACACCATGAGAAATACCGTATTGACGGTTGTAACTCTCACACAATTTAATGCCGGCGATTTTGGCTACTGCATAAGGCTCATTAGTCGATTCGAGCAATCCCGTTAATAAAGTATTTTCTGCCATTGGCTGTGGTGCTAGCTTGGGATAAATACAACTAGAACCCAAAAAAAGGAGTTTTTTAACTCCCGACATAAAGGCCTGATGAATCACATTGGATTCCATCATGAGGTTTTGATAAATAAATTCTGCTGGAAAAGTATTATTAGCATAAATACCCCCCACTTTTGCGGCAGCTAAATACACTTGATCCGGTTTCTCTTTTGCAAAGAAGGCTTGAACCGCTACTTGATTAGTTAAGTCCAGCTCAGCATGAGTTCGAGTCACTATGTTCTGATAACCTTTTTCTTTCAGGGTGCGAACTATAGCCGAGCCAACCATACCCCTATGGCCAGCCACATAGATTTTTTGCTTTAAATCTACTGACACTATCTCAATGCTCCAGAATTCATTCTTCGCATTTAGTTTTCCTTACCTACTGAAACACTGTGTCCATGCTGAAGTAATAAAGCATGCTGCTTAGCCTTATCCAAGTCGCTTGCTACCATTTCCACAATCATTTGATCGAGAGTAATTTCTGGAACCCAACCCAGTTTCTCTTTAGCTTTCGTAGGATCCCCTAAGAGGGTTTCTACTTCAGTCGGACGGTAGTAGCGCGGATCAATTTGCACGATCACATCGCCAACTTTAAGTGCAGGTGCTTTATCGCCATCAATAGCAGCAACTATGGCTTTTTCATTTTCATCTACGCCTTCAAACTTGAGCGTGATACCCAGTTGCTTAGCGCTACGCGTAATAAACTCACGTACAGTGAACTGCACACCAGTTGCTATGACATAGTCTTCTGGTTTATCTTGCTGGAGCATCAACCATTGCATACGGACATAGTCCTTGGCATGACCCCAGTCACGGAGCGCATCAATATTTCCCATAAACAAGCACTTCTCTAGGCCTTGAGCAATATTGGCTAAACCACGAGTTACCTTTCGGGTAACGAATGTCTCACCACGGCGCTTAGATTCATGGTTAAAGAGAATGCCGTTACAAGCATAGATACCGTAGGCTTCACGATAGTTCACAGTAATCCAGTAGGCATAGAGCTTAGCTACTGCGTAAGGGCTGCGTGGATAAAACGGTGTAGTTTCTTTTTGGGGAATTTCTTGCACCAAACCATAAAGCTCAGAAGTCGATGCTTGATAAAAGCGGGTTTTCTTCTCTAAGCCCAGAATCCGAATGGCTTCTAACATTCGTAGCGGGCCCATTGCATCGACATCAGCCGTGTACTCTGGAGACTCAAAAGAAACTGCTACGTGTGACTGAGCGCCTAAGTTATAGATCTCATCAGGTTGGCATTCTTGAATAATGCGCACCAAATTACTGGTATCGGTTAAATCACCATAGTGCAGAATTAAATCGGGGTGATTGACGTGTGGATCTTGATAGAGATGATCAATTCGCTCGGTATTAAAAGAAGAGGCACGGCGCTTAATACCGTGAACAATGTAACCCTTTTCCAGCAAGAACTCGGCAAGGTAGGAGCCATCCTGGCCAGTGATGCCAGTGATGAGAGCGACTTTTTGGTTTTTCATTTCTTTATTCATAGGTATTTTATTTTTATAAAGGTATTTTTTATAAACTTTCTACTTAGCTACGCCCGTAGGCATCTTCAAACCGCACAATATCGTCTTCACCTAAATAGCTACCGGACTGCACTTCGATAATTTCGAGAGGTTCTGTGCCAGGATTTGCCAAGCGATGGGTTTGCCCCTGAGGAATGAAGGTGCTTTGGTTTTCATTCAAGGTAATGACTTGATCACCGTTAGTTATTTCTGCAATACCCTTCACCACAATCCAGTGCTCAGCACGATGGTGATGCATCTGTAAGGACAAGCTGGCCCCGGGTTTGACTTGGATACGTTTGACCTTAAAGCGCTCGCCTTCATCCACACTGTCATACCAGCCCCAAGGACGTGCGACTTTGCGATGCAAGTTTTTCTCTTCCCTTTTTTGTGACTCTAATTGAGTCACAATATTTTTAACGTCTTGACTATTTTTTCTATCCGCTACCAAAACAGCATCGGCAGTTTCAATGATGATGAGGTTTTCTACGCCTACGGCACTTACCAATCGGCTACTAGCATGTATCAATGAGTTTTTAGAATTACTCAACAAGGTATCACCACTCGTCACATTACCTGCCTGATCTTGTTGGCCTACTTGCCACACCGCATCCCAAGCACCGAGGTCATTCCAACCAGCATCTAGCTCAACCATCTTGATAGGGAACTGGGTTTTTCCTAAAGTGCCTGGACACTTTTCAATAACGGCATAGTCAATCGACTCAGCAGGAATTGCCTTAAATTCTTCTTTACCAGGGCGGATAAATCCAACACCATCGGCGCTATCTTCTGATTTAGCATCCCAGGCTTTTTGAGAGGCTTCAAAAATATCTTTACGAAACTCCTTCAAAGCTGCGAGCCAGGTACTGGCTTTCAAAACAAACATACCGCTATTCCAAAGATAGCCGCCCTCTGCCAAATAAGATTGCGCAGTGTTGCTATCGGGCTTTTCTACAAAGCGCTCCACTGCATAAGCGTTGTTCTGATCTTTTACACCCGAACGCTGAATGTAGCCATAACCGGTTTCCGGGGCGGTCGGTGTAATTCCGAGAATGGCAATCTCTTGCTCGGTACTTTCAACACTCTGGATACAGTCTTGCAAAGCTTTAGTAAACGAACTCTGATTTTGAATCGTTTGATCCGCAGGTGTGATCACCAATATCGGATCTTGTCCTTGCGCTAACTGCTGGGCACATAAAGCCGCCATGCTTAATGCAGGCGCCGTATTACGGCCAGCCGGCTCAAGCAGCAAGGTTGCCTGAATGTCTTTTAATTCCGCTTTCATCTCCCGCAACTGATCTAGGACTAAAAAACGATGATCCTCATTGGTCACTACCAAGGTATTGCCTAGAGCAATCTTGGAATTGGCAACGGAGTGAATTCTCTTTATTGCTTGCTGAAAAAGGCTTTCTGAAGAGCCATCACCTGACAAAACCAAAAATTGCTTTGGGAAGCCCGCACGGGACAAGGGCCAAAGGCGCGTTCCAGAGCCGCCGCAGAGAATGACAGGAATAACTAAGGCCATAAATGGGTTTGTGGATGCTCTTTAGGCTTTTTATAATTAAGGCCTGATTTTAAAGGGTTTATTGCCTCGCTTTAATAAAGTGGCAGAATTTATTAAAATCCCCTTATTACTGATTCAGGAGTTATCAGGCGCACAATAGCGCTGTATTTCAAACAATAAATAATGGAGCCAAAATATGAGCAATATCCCCAAAATCAAGTTACGCAATTCTTTAACTGAATGTGGTCAGTCTATTCGCAAGGAAAACGCTGGCAAATATCAAAACTACGCCATTAAGGACTGTATTGTTTCGATCGCTGCAACGAAGATCAAATAAGCGCTAGCCCCAAGGCCTTATCTTGAAGGCTGATTGGGGAAAGTCGCCCGAGCCAAGATCAACAAAATTAAATCAACCATGACTGGGGGCAAGGCATAGGGCTAACTGCCGATGCGCCCCAAAACCGCCATAGGTGTGACTGATGCGGTAGTGATCACTAACATTTGAGCTATAAATATAACTAGAACTAAGTGGATTCTGTACTGTCATTTCACCGGAACTGATCATCGCCCGAATAAAAGGTATACCACTGTAGAAACTGCTTGTGTGTGGTGACCCATAACTTGCAAGTCGCCGTCCATATGCAATCAAGCATTTATAAATCAGCCTTCCGCCATAATCTGCAAGTAATTTACGCATACCTTTTGCGCACTAGAAGTTAATTGAGCCCGCATAGTAGCTTTATCAAGCCGTAATGTTATAATTAATACAAAATAAGTTTCACTTAAAACATATACACTACACTCTATGCGCGCACATGCTGAAATTCCCCAAACGATTGATCGTGGTGCCTTAGCCAAAATGATCATGCAACTCATGGATCACTGGGATTTACCCACCGAGGATCAGCTCGCATTGCTAGGTTTGGCATCTAGTAACCGAGCTGCGCTTGGTCGCTACCGACAAGGCGATCCCATTAGCCAAAACGTAGACCAGTACGCACGTGTAGGTCATTTGCTTGGGATTCATAAAAATCTACGACTTTTATTCCCGCGCAATAAAGACTTTCTATATGGCTGGATGAGAACCAAGAACAAGGCTTTTGAAAATCGAACTCCAGTTGAAGTTGTCAGAGAGCTTGGGTTTATGGGCTTGCTCATGGTGCGGTCTTACTTAGATAGAGCTAGAGGCGTCTGATGGACAGTCTATTTAATGGTTTAACTCTAGTTGATACCCATCAAGACTTAGCTCGAAACATCATCTCTCTCATCAATAGTGAAAACCTATTTGATGATTTGAGTGATTCACCAAAAGACTGGGATACGGCACAAATCGTCGAGCTTGACCACAAACCATCCCCCTTTGAATCTCCTGTTCCCGTCATACACCGTCCATTTGAGGATGCTCTTTGGGATAACGTCATTGAATACCCTTTTAAGCATTGGATGCGTAGTCGTTATTCAGACGGCTCTTTTGGGGTTTGGTATGGCGCAGACTCATTAGAGACCAGCATTTATGAATCAGCCCACCACTGGTATGCTGGCCTTCTAAGCGATGCCGGCTTTACTCAGCCTGGAGCGTATGTTGAGAGAAGAGCTTACTGGGTTAGGTGCGATGCAGCCCTTATTAATCTAAAGCAAAAGGTTCTGTCTCACCCCCAATTAATGGATCTAAATGACTATAGCTATACACAAAGTGTTGGAGCCAGATTGCATCATGAGGGTCATCCTGGCTTGACGACCAGATCCACCAGAAACCTCAGTGGAGATACTTTTACAATCTTAAAAGCGCAGGTGCTATCCGCACCCCGTCATGCGGCCCATTATTCTTATGAGGTAACCGGGGGGTCGATTGTGGTGAAGTTGGATGGCAAATCTCTGCTTTTGAAAATTCCTAAGCATTGATTTTTGAGTCTATCCCTATCTACCCTCCTAAATAAACATGGAAACCAAAAGATGTCGCTCACACAGCAGTACCAAAAAGTAAAAGATAGTGTGGTTCGAGTTTTAGCCCTTAATGGCAACAACATCATAAGTTCTGGATCTGGCTCGGTAATAGGTAAAGGTTGCCATGTCCTTACCTGCGCTCACTGCGTAATTAACGGTGCCCAAATGGCCATTGCAGATCCCATCAACCCCGGTGTAGCGCTGTATGGAAAGACAATTTTTATAGACCCGTCAAATGATATTGCTCTGCTTGAGTTCCCTCAGTTGATTGGCTCACCGGTGATTTTTGCGAATAGCAAAACATGCTCCATAGGAAATAGTGTTTTCATCGTTGGGTTTCCAATGGACATCATGGAGCCCGTTTTATTCTCCGCTCATATAGCTAGCTTAACCCTTAACCACCTAAGGGTTGATGCCTCAGTAAATCAGGGCAACAGTGGAGGGCCGCTCTTTAATTCTTCCGCAGAGCAAATAGGTGTTGTAAATGCTAAACATGGGTCACTATCGGCATACTTATCCCAACTTATGAATACTCGTCCGGGGGCATCCATAAGCATTTCAGGGATAGACCCAGTGCAAACCATTCAAATTTTAATCAGTGAAATGCAGAAGAACCTAAACCTGGGAATAGGTTATGCAGTCCCAACGTCGGTAATCAAGCCACTGCACGGAATACTAAGCGTAGCTATTCCCTAGTAGTTAAGCCGCTAGATTTAAAAACATCGACCTATAAAAAACCCATTTAGCCAAGGAAGTTGACCAACTTGAAGGTTATGGGGTCAAAACTTGAAGGTTATGGGGTCAAAATTGCAAGTTATGCGTAATCCCACAGCTTGTATGGCTGATTCGTGAGGATGCCTAATTAGTTTTAATCAATTAAAAATCTATTCTTAGTTGTTTTTAGCTATCAACACAATACAAAAATACGATTATTCAAACAGGGTAATTTGTCCATAATTGGTCAGTGGTAATGCTTCAGCTTTGGAGCGTTCACCCTCTATTTCAAACAACCCGTATTAGGAGTCTAAAAATGGCTAAAACTGTAAAAGGCACAAAGACTGAACAGTCTTTGAAAGAAGCGTTTGCTGGCGAATCACAAGCAAACCGTCGTTACCTCTATTTCGCGAACCAAGCTGATATTGCTGGCGCAAATGATGTTGCAGCGGTATTCCGCTCAACCGCTGAAGGCGAAACTGGTCACGCACACGGTCACATGGAATATTTGATTGAAGGTGGCGCAGGCGAGCCAGGTACAGGCATGCCAGCAAAGACCGTCGCAGAAGCATTGCAAGCTGCGATCGCAGGGGAAACCCATGAGTACACTGACATGTACCCAGGCATGGCTAAGACAGCACGCGATGAAGGCTTTGATGAAATCGCTGACTGGTTTGAAACATTGGCAAAGGCTGAACGTAGCCACGCTAATAAGTTCACTAAGACATTAGAAGCACACTTAGAGAATTCATAATTTGTAAGTAGCTTCTGTTGTAAGCAATAAAAAAGACTGCCTCGGCAGTCTTTTTTATTTACCGAAGCAGCTCGGTGCAGAACTAATTCTGATCTTGAATTAAGCCTTCTTAGCGTAAGCAGAGCACCAGCCCTTACCAGCCACTTGTTTGCCAGCAAACAAAGCACATCCACCAGCAGCAGCGCCCACTTTACCCTGGAACAATGCGCAGTTATCGCACTCTTGACCAGCAGCATACTTAGGGTATTTTGCTTTATCTACAGCTGTTGCATTGGCTTTGTAACCCAAAGCAGAAGCTTGTGGATCAGTTTCAGCAACCATTGCTTGAGCTTGAACTTTACCGTTCAAGGCTAAGGTGCAAGCACCAGCAGCGGACAAAATCATAAATTGGCGACGACTATTTTTCATGGGGGCTCCAAAAAATAAAACAGTGAACGATATGCAAGCAATCTGCACTCTTAAATCCAAGTGAGATCATAGTGGAGAAGAATTTGAGGCGCTAGCTAGTGCGTAAGCCAATGATTTATATACAAATATAGTTGAGAATTATTCTCATACAAGCAATGGTCCTGCAAACACGCTTGGTGCGCTTACTTCCAACCCTTTAACTCCAAACAAGAAATACGCTGCTTAAGGTAAACACCATCGGGTGTGTCTGGGTAGGATTGGGCGCAGTCCTTTAGATCGACCTTGTATTTTGCAGGATTATTTTTTGCAGGGTCCGGATGCGTAGTCGGAAATCCGCATGCTATGAGAGTGAAGCCAATGAGAGCCAGCACCAATATTTTTACTGTTGCAACTACTAAAGTGACCATCTTGTTTGCATTCATTTCTGAGATAAACCTAGCGCTTCTCTAGCAAAGATAAAAACTCGCGACGCAGATTAGGATCCTTTAGAAAGGCACCCCGCATGACGCTATTGACCATCTTCGAATCACGATCTTTAACACCGCGCCACTGCATGCAAAAGTGATCTGCATCCATCACGATGGCCACACCGATCGGTTTAATTTTCTTCTCAAGCATATCTGCCAATTCAACAACAGCCTCTTCCTGAATTTGGGGTCTACACATCACCCACTCGGTTAATCGCGAGTACTTCGATAAACCAATCAAAGCGGATTCTTTGCTTGGTAATACACCAATCCAGATACGCCCCATGATGGGACACAAATGATGCGAGCACGCGCTTCTAATGGTGATAGGCCCAACAATCATGAGCTCATTTAAACGACTGACGTTGGGGAACTTCGTCAAAGTAGGCTGCACTACATAGCGGCCATTAAAGACCTCTTGAACATACATCTTGGCCACACGTTGACTGGTATTTTTGGTGTTGTGATCACTCTGCGTATCAATCACGAGGCTCTCAAGCACTGCCTGCATCTTTTCGGCCACTTCATCTACTAAACCTTCCAACTCCCCTGGCCTAATAAATGCAGCAATATTGTCATTCGCATGAAAACGTGCCTTCTGAGCTTCAATACGTCTCCGAATCACTACGGATAAAGGTAAACCAGCATCCTCTTTTTTGCTTACTTTTTTAGTTGGTGTCTTAGCTGCTGTTTTGCTGACTACTTTAGTAGCCACTTTTTTGGTGAGCGTTTTCTTCAGAGGTAATTTTTTGGCCGGCATGTATTGTCTCGAGTAATTTTTTTATTTTATTGTTGGTAAATACTTACTGCATTAAATCTGGAAAAAGAGCGTAACTACACAAATCAAGCCAAGTAACCAGACGATCGATCTCGCTGTTGGCCAATTAGCAACATAGCAAATTAAATAGGCAATGCGCGCAGCCACAAATCCCAAGGCTAGTAAATCGATCCTGGCTTGTGGGGCATTAGCGATGTGGGCGATGATGACTGCCGCAAAGAAAAGAGGGAGAGATTCAAATAAGTTGGCTTGTGCAGCATTAGCTCTTGCTCTAAAACCTATTTGTTTTGATAGCCATTGTCTTGGCATGGCGTTGTCGTAACCCTCAAATCCTTTTTTAGCAATCCCGGCAGCCACATACGGAAATAGCCCCATAAAGAGAAGGCATGCATAAGCAATGGTCATAATCAGTTACTTTATAAAGAGGTGGGTTACTACGTAGACTTTTTAGAACCGATACGACTTTCGGTGCCATTCATCAAATTGCAAATATTACTGCGGTGGCGCCAAATGAGTAAAAGGCAAACAATCAGTAAGGCAATCCCCATCGGCTGAAAGCCAAACAAGAAAACAAAATAGATCGGACCAAAGATTGCTGCTGCTAATGCAGCCAAGGAGGAGTAACGCATAAACGTGGCAACGATGATCCAGGTAGCTAATGTAGCCGCGCCTAAAATGACATTCACGCCAAACAATATTCCGCAGGCAGTAGCAACGCCTTTACCCCCTTTGAATCCATGAAACACCGGAAATAAATGTCCTAAAAATACGGCCAGGACTACGCCGCATAAAATCCAAGAACCCATGGTGGAAGTTAATGATTGGTCACCCAACATGACACGTGCCAACATCACTGCAAAATATCCCTTCAGCGCATCACCAATTAAGGTCAAGACAGCCGCCAATTTATTACCAGTACGCAATACATTGGTCGCCCCTGGATTACCAGAGCCATAGGTATGGGGATCGGGCAAGCGCATGCATTTACTAACCACTACCGCAAAAGAGATAGACCCAATTAAATAGGCAAGCGGAATCAGTAAAAGGTCGAGGGTGAAAGTCATAACGCTATCTTAAACACTTATTGAGTTTTCATGAGCCACGGGGATGGTGCTGCTGATGAATCGATTTCAGGCGCTCTCTTGCCACATGGGTATAAATCTGCGTAGTAGAAATATCCGCATGACCTAAAAGCAGTTGCACCACTCTCAAATCAGCACCATGATTGAGTAAATGGGTGGCAAAGGCATGTCGCAAGGTATGCGGGGATAAGGCTACAGGAATATTGGCAAGCGTGGCATAGCGCTTAATTAAAGACCAAAATGCCTGCCGAGTAAGCCCGGTACCCGTATGACGACCAACGAACACAGCATCGGTTGTATTGCCCTCTAGCAATGGGGTGCGAGCTTCAGCCAAATATCTTCTTAACCATTGTCCCGCTTCACCACCAAATGGCACTAAGCGTTCTTTGCCGCCCTTACCGTTCACTACCCGCACTACCCCTTCATTTAAACCTAGGGCTACCGTTTTTAAAGAAACAATTTCTGAAACACGCAGACCACTGGCATACATGAGTTCCAGCATCGTGCGGTCCCGCAGACCCAAAGGGGTATCAATATTAGGAGCATTGAGTAAAGTCGTAACTTGATCTTCACTCAATGTCTTTGGGAATCTCAATGCTTGCTTAGCTGCACGTAAACCAATACAAGGATCATTTTTTACTAAATTGATGCGCAGTGCATGACGATAGAACCGTTTGAAGACTGTCAAACGGCGATTAGCAGTAGTGGCTTTATCTGCACGACGAAACGCAATGTAAGCTGTGAGATCTTTTTCCGTCACGCCATAGAGATCAGCACCGGAGTTCTGATAGAGCCATTGGGCAAGGAGCAATAAATCTCTGCGGTAGGCTGCAAGGCTATTTTGTGCCAGCCCATCTTCTAGCCAGCAAGCATCACAGAAGCGTTCAATGGCCTCTTGGCTTGCTTCACCAATTTTAGGTCCAGCATCAATAGTGGCAGCCATAATTGAAATTAAGGAAAGA
>Ga0194039_1001052_pt1 | contig 15262 bp, 17 predicted proteins | sample JunL228m_MetaG_FD_148679 | JGI IMG/M metagenome (GOLD analysis project Ga0194039, IMG submission 148679) | Anoxic zone freshwater microbial communities from boreal shield lake in IISD Experimental Lakes Area, Ontario, Canada - Jun2016-L227-8m | ecosystem: Environmental > Aquatic > Freshwater >... | reverse complement strand
TGCCAAGTTGACCGGTTGCGCGGGATAAAGCGCGGTAAAACTGGTGATCAAGTTGTCTGCAGGGATTGCGACAGAATCGCTGTAGAGGTAGCCGAAGATTGGGTTTCGCTCTTGGTTGGGCGCATCGATCTGATCGGGCAAGATGTTCAAAAGTCCTTCGTCTTGATTTGGATTGCCAGCGAAGATTTGTGATTCGGTGAGCGCTGGAATGACCAATCTAGGGCCGGCGAACGGAGCAAGCGTCGGGCGATCGGGCAAGGTATACGTACGAGTATCCGTCGAGCCAACATTCGCCTTGCCAATTGCGAACGGTGCCCTGGCCCTGCGGCGCGTGTAGTCGCCGGCGTTGCGGAGCCGGAATACTACGCGCCACACGTAGGCGTATCGCTGAACGATTGTGGCTTCGTCCACAACCCTCGGCACAATCGGAAACATGATGAGCATCGTCGAGCCGATTGAGCAGGGGACGAATTTTGCGAGAATTGGGCTGATTCCTGGAGGAGGCGGATTTTTGCTCGCTTCTGGATCAACCACGGACATGTCCGGGATGCCGAATGCAGGGATTGTCGGATTCGGGGGGTACGTGAACAGAATCGGGACTGACCCGCTGATTGAGGGGCTTGCAGGATTTGGCGTGTAGAGCTCTTCAAAGCGCCACTGGGGGCGAAGAACCCGCTCGATGCCTACGTCAGAGTCAATGGTTGACATGAATCAGGTTCCTCCCTGCACGCAAATGCCAAGAGCAGTCGGCACCGCGCTTTGGCCGCCATTGTAGACAACCACAACTGGGTGCTCGATGAATGGATCGTAAACTCGGACAGCTGAAGCTGTGGTCAGGCCGATAACGGGCGCAACGTACTGAGCACTATCGACTGCCAAATCTGGTGTGTGTGAATGATCGTGAACTGACATGGTAATAGTAGCAGGCGACTCCTCTTCTGGCGTGCCTACCACAGCATTGATTTTCCAAGGACCGCCCCAGATGTGAGCTCTTGCTTGCTGGCCCGAATCAATGGCATATCGCATGAATCTGGCATCGAAGTGCCTGAGCGCTGCCGCATTCTGCCTGGTAGGCCTCGGGTTGACCGCCGCGTTGGCGAAGATGTACGAATTGTGGAAATCGGTGTCTACCTGGTCGTACGGGATAAATGGTGGTACGCAGTACGGCTGATTGATGCGAATTGAGCTTGCGGCGGGGTACGTGCTGATACCGAGCTGGGCGCGGGCGTAAATGTGCAGGATTCTCTGTTCGCTTCTTTGGTCAAAAATTTGGCAGCCCGGCCGAATGGCAACTGTCCAATAAGTGGTGGGCCCCGTGATAGTGATGGCGCCTCTGCCGATGTTGATATTTTGCATACTGTGTTGCTGATATACATTGTCCAATTCGGTCGCGCTGCCCCAGTGCCAGGCTGCTGCGACGTAATCGAATTCCGGAGTCGTCCAGTTGGCTAACGCCCCAGCGTTGACCCAGGTTGGTATTTTCCTCGCAAGGACAACAATCTCATAGCAATCGTCCCATGGAGTACGTGCGTCAGTCCACGGCGAAAAGCCCTGGAATTCGCAATACGAATCGAAATTGAGCGTGATTGACGACGCGGGAGGCAAAAACGGAAAAACGCTATCGCTATCCACGGGCTGCGTTGCATCGCCCGTGTAGTTCCACATTATCGGAAAATAGTTGCCCGCCGTGATTTGAGTTTGATTCTCGGCGTTGCCGAAAGGCAGGGTCAGCGCGCCCTTGATTTCCGTTACGCGCCGGACGACGGTGGGGGGATGCACTGGAGTGTATGGCAGCATTTACGAGTCTCCGGGGGCATGTCCCGCCCCATGGTTTCGGGGGATCCTATTCGTTCGCGGAATTTAGCGCAACGCCGACCTTGTTTCGATCGTCGATGGCCTCTTCGAGGTCGATCAGCTCTTTTCCCGTCGTCATCGAGTGCTTTTTTGCCACATCGAGCACGTCCAAGATGACGCAGTCCTGCTTGCCGGTATCGGGGCTGGGCCTGAGCCCTCGTCCGATTTCCTGCAAATAGAGCACCTTCGACTGCGTTGGCCGCGCAATTATCACGGCATTTATGGCTGGATCGTCGTAGCCGTGGGTTAGCACGTTGCAATTTGTCAGCACCGGGAAGCGTCCCTGCTGGTGTGCCGCGAGCACCTTGCGGCGATGCGCTTCCGGCATCTGGCCGTAGACGGCGAAGGCCTCGATGCCCCGGCGACGGAACGAATTTGCGAGATCTACTGCGTGATCCACGCCCGCGCAGAAGGCGAGCACCCGCCGATCCTGCAGCGTGCGCATCGCGGCCGTGACGATCGTGTCATTTCGCTCGGGCGTGTTGATAACTCGCTCGAGTTCGGGGTCCCCCCAGTCGCTCGAGCCAGTGACATAGCTGCGCGAGATCTTGACGGACGCGAGACTGACGTCCGTCGAGACCTGCTCGAAGCGGAGCGGGCAGAGGTAGCCGTCCACGATGGCGCGCTTAACCGAGTACGTGTACGCGATGCTGTCCCAGCCGGCCGGCGCGAGAGTGCGGTTGTTTGCGCGAAATGGCGTGGCCGTCACGCCGAGATGCCAGGCCTCATCGAAATGCCACAGGACGCGCTGGTAGCTTGGGGCATTGGCGTAGTGGCATTCGTCAGTGATGACTACGGCGAAATAGTTGGGCGGTATCTCACTTAGCCGCGATTCTTGCGAGAGGCTTTGGATACTTGCGACGACGACATCCTTCGTCCATTCGTTTTTTGTCGCTTTGACGATGCCGGGGTGAACTCCTACGCGTTCGAGCTTCTCGACGGTTTGTTGCACGAGCTCATCTCGATTGACGAGAACCAGGCTTTTCAAGCCATTTTGCAGCGCAGAATAGATGATAAACACGAACACCCACGTGTTGTGATTTACCATGCCGTTGCCGACGAATGCGTGCTGCGTCTCGACTTCGCAATCGATGCGCTTGGCCGTGGAGGCGGCAATCGAATGGACGCTACCCCATGCGTATTTGGGCGGATGGCCGCTTATACATAGTTTATCGAGGTCCATCATAACTTGCGAATTTGGCAGAAAAATCGATGGACTTTCGGACTTCGCCGCAGGGTCTCGGTGCGAAATTGTCGCAAAAACACCGCAGCCAATCAGCAGCATCTGGATCTGGCGAGCAGCCATTGGGCTGCGCAATTTGAGTGACACGTCATAGGGAGGCCAGAGCTTGTTGGGGTTATCTCGCCCAACGAAAAAAAGAGCTCGAAGGTAGCGGACTACGGTGGCCTTGTCGGCGCGCAGAATCTCGTCAGGTACGCGCTCCCACGCGCTCATTCGGCAGAGCTTTTTCGCTAGCCCTTCAGCGTTGGGGACAATGCGTTTGCCCCAGTCGGCTCTGCCCAAGGCCACAGCGATTTTATCTTGTTTCGTAATATCTTTTGCACATTTCCACCCTTCGAGCCCCTCCGAATCGCGCGTCCAGATACGATGATTATACGTGCAATCAATGTCGAGGCCGCTCTCCAACGTAATTTTGAGGCCTTCATGAATACCATCATCGTGCCACCCATTGATCGTTGCTGGCCCGTCGGGGCCCAGGATCCGGCTCCCACCCATGACATGGCCGAAACGCCGCAGTCCGTCGCACCACACCCACGTATCGGGGGTCACGCATTTGCCGGTTCCCGTGGGCATGTGCAGGATGGTTCGTTTACGACCGGCGCGCCATTCGCGCTGCACGGCTTCGATGCCGTCCCTCTGGTATGGGCGGACGGTGATCGCCATCGAGCGCTAGGAGCCAGATGTGCTTGAAATTTCGGTGATTGCCGCGAGGCTAGGGCGCGGGCGGTATCGCAGGCCCTTGGTTTTGCCGTCACTTTCGACGTGATTACCGGCGCGGAGGAAGTTCATGTACGCGCGAAGGGCCTGGATTTTATCCCTATTTTTCGCGTATCCCAAGGCTTTGGCGATATCGAAAAAACGGATGCCCTCGGTGTCAGCAGCCAGCATGCGCAGGATAGTCCGCTGATCCGTGGCGGGGATGTACTGGATCACCTTCATCGGCAGAAGGGATGTTATCTTGCTCGCGGGGGAGGCGGTAGGCGCCGCAGGCTGCGGCAGATCTCGCTTCCACCTGCGGCTTTTTATGCCTTCAGGCTTGCCCGCCTTGAAATAAAACTGGGGTGCTTTTTCGGCAACTTCTCGCAGGACAGCGGTCGCAATGCGGAACTTTTTTTGGGTGTCTTCGACGACGCGATCGCGCACCAGGTCCATGTAGACCTTCACGTCTTTTTCTACGCGGTAGACGTCAACAGGGCAGTCTTCCGGCGACCAATCCTTGTAACAAGCCTTTAAAACGGCCAAACACTGGCCTTTTTGTTTTTCGATCCTCGTTTTTTCTCGCATGACGGCAAGCTCTTCGCTTTTGCCCACGACGTCGAGGATGGAATGGTAAGGATTTTTTGCTACATTCGTGGAATTAGAGGAAGCCATCTGGGCGGGACGTTATTGCTGCGCACAAATTCGGTCAAGGTTTTTTGCGTCACCTTTTTGCTTTTGGCAAAAGGCAACGCAAAAACCTTGAGCGAATCTGCGAAATAGGCTCGGATTAGCGGCTCAGAGATGCCGTTTTGCCGGTTGCGCGGCCAACGCAGTCGAAGGTGCTGTATTTGCAAGTCTCGCATTAAATGGCTGCGAGATGCCATTGACGGAGGTATCCCATTTCGACTTGCTCAACGCAAGCTTTTTTTGCACCCTAAAACGTTTTTTTACCGCGGGTTTCTGGCCTATTGGCCGCCGAATTCCTTCAGCGCACGATGTGCAGATCCCCCCGCGGCCCCGGCGCTGGGGCGTTGAGCTTTTCACGTTTTCGCTTGAGCTCGGTCGCCGTGTTTTTCGCGCCCACCGCAGCAACCCAGCACAATTCGGCTTCTTGGATTTTGACCATTGCTCGATTTAACTGCTCGCCCGCTGCGAAAAACTTCGCATCGCTTTTGTATGCGCTCACTGCCTCGAGCAGGCTGTCAATTCCCCGGGCTTTTCTGACATAATTCGCCATCGCGTAGAAAGAACGCGTACGCTGGAAATTCCATTTCTCATACGTTTCCATGCAAATTCTGCCCGCGTCGTGCAGGCACTCGATTCCGCGGTCCACGTGCGCGGCGATTGCCTTGTTGCGCCTTTCGCGCTCCTCTTCGAACTCTTTATTTGCCGTTACGTCGCTGATTCCCATGAGTTTTCCCCGTCATTTCTAGGTATTCGCACAGCTGCGCCGCGCACATCCGTAGCCCAGCCAGCCGAGTACGCGCAAGAGTGCGGCCCGGCCCGAGCTTTTTGCTTTCGTCTAGCGCGCCGGACGGGTCATTTGCCCACAAAACCCCGCCGCTGAGCGCCCTGAGTGTTATTCCAGCTTTTTCGATTCTTGCGATAATCGCTTCCGGGTCCTTAACTCGGTATTTGTCAATATCCTGGAAAATTAGCCAGTCCATTATCCCCCCCCCAGTTTTCTTACGGCTTCTTGAAATTCCCGGTAATTTCGTCGATGAGCCCGAGAGCTATCGCATTAAACAGCTCAACTGAGCCGCAGTCGTCGCAGGTGATCGGGATGATGGGCATGGATCTGACACCACTGATGTTGATGTTGAGCACCCCTCCCGGGGGATGAAATTCCGGAAGCTCATACACGATAGAACCAACGGTTTTTATTGCGCCGCGCCCGCAAGATGCGCATGCCATGAGCCCCGGGTGGCGCTCGGATATCTCCGATAAGACGATATCGTACTGCTCGTCGGTGAGAACCATTTTGGCCTCCGTTAAATCGAGAATTTCCTTTGAACCATTCCGCGCAAGACGCGATTCTCGAACGTTTCTATTTGCTGTTTGTGGTGCGACGCGCGAATAGAAGCGAAAACGTGGAACGAGAGCAGTCCGAGCGTCGCCACGAAGCACGCCTGGGCCGTGGGCTCACGGGGGATTTGCATCGCGACGATTACCACCACGAGAGCTGTGACATCCGAGAAAAACAGGAACATCGTGAGAGCGCGCCAGTATCCGTAGGCGATTCTGTGCTTGCCGAGCATTTCGATGTCTTTATCCATCTCGCACCTCAAAATCCGGGAAGTGTTTCGCGCCCATCGAAATCCTCGTCTCTCGCGAGTATTTTATCGCTTTCGCCCTTGATTCGCTGCATTATTTTGAGCTGCTCCTCGGGATCCATGGCGGGAGTGGGCACGTAGTCTCCTGGTTGGTCTGGCTGGTCTGGCTGACTCATCTCTGCGAATCCACCTTTGGGCGCCGGCGTCGGCCGGTCCAGCGTCGGGATGATGACCTTGCCGTCTGGGATCGAGTCGTCTACCTCAAATCGCACAAGACCCTCGTCTCGGATAAGCTGTTTCAACGAAGCATTCAACAAAATTCGACCACAACCAATATGAATAAGCGCCTCCGAGATGGTCAGACCACCTGCGCCGCGCGAGACGACCAAATCAAGTAGCTTCTCACGCGTCTGCGTGATGAGCTGCTCGTTGGGACCTTTGCGCATTTCGTCATCATCGAGCGATATGCGCGCCACAAGCTTCATGGCGCCGAGCTCTTCGCCCTCGATGGGCTCTGTTTCCTTCACATCGAGGAAAAATTCCGGGGGGAGCTTTGACGAAACGCGGCTGAAAAACTCCATGTTCACGCGCCCGTTTCGCATGTTGCCGCTCGCGAAAAGACCGCACGAGAACCACGAAGAGATGTCGCTCGACCCGCGCACTCTCTCCATTGCAGACCGAGGCTTTTCTTGCGATTGTTTGCCCAAATGGTGGACGATGCACACCGACACACCCTCGTCGGCGGCGAGCTCGGAGGCGGGGTTAAGGACTTGAGACACCATCTCTTTCGAGTTTTCATCGCCCTCCATGAGTCTCGAGAGCGGGTCGTAGATGACGAGCTTGGCGCCCAGCTTTCGCACGCTTTCGCGCAGAAACTCCTGGTCGCGGACCCGGTTGAGGCGGATGGCATGCCCGGGCAAGAAATGAATCGGCAGCGTCGTCATCAGGATGCCGGAGGCCTTGCACATTCTGTGGATTCGGCGGCCTATCTCAGCGTTATCGTCCTCGCCGGCGACGACGCACACGGGGCCTGGATCCATGATTCGGATCTTGTCCCATAGGTTTTGGCCTGACGCGACAGCCAGAAGAAGAGTGCATACGATGAAGGTCTTACCGACCTTGGGCTCGGCGGCCAAAAGGATTCGCGCGCGCTGCGTGTAGAGCTGATCGGCGCCCCAATTGATTGGCGTCTTGGCCGCAACGTAGAGGTCTGTTGCGTTCTGCCAGACTGGCATCTTGGACGTATACGTTTGTTGATGGCGCTCGGGATATCGCTGCGCCCGGATGTCGGCCAGGAACTTGTCGGCGCGAGCTCGGACCTCTTCGGCCGTGGGCAGTTCCACCTCACCCGTTGTCACCCCCTCGAACAGAACACCGGAACCCATTTCGTCGTCATCGAACAGCTTGGCAGATTCGCTTTCATCTTCGCTCTCTCTTGGGACGGGTTCGGGGACCGGAGGGGGCCCAGAGATTGTGGTTTCGAGCACGCTTTCGCTTACGGCTATCGTTGATTCGCCATCGTCCTCCATTGGCAACAGCGTTGACTCATCCTCGTCATTTGCTGGCAAAAAATGCAGATCTCCACCCATGCGTACCACCCCTGCGCTTGGTTGTGCTACTACTTAGCTAGCTACTTGTTGTGCGGCGTCGCAAATGTCTCTCTACCTGGCGGTCCGCCCCACTTTCGCATGTAAATGCATTCGCAATTGGAGTATTTTATCAACTCCGGATTCTTCGCAATTGTCTGAGAACCCCGAAAGATTTCGACATCCAGGAATTTGCTTTGCACGTACGGAACGTCTAAGAGCTTGAGTCTATATCGGTAATCGTTATCTTCATAATATGCGGGATAAAAATTCTCATCGAAGGGGCCTACTCTATTGAATACTTTTTGGGAAAGCAAGAAATTGCACCAACCAACGTGAGGTGCGACGAATTCGAGTTCAGATTGACGCGCCATGAAATCGTCTACTGGGGCCTGCGTCTGTCCCCAGTAGACGTCATCATTGACGAGCAAGATTCCATTGTAGCCGCGATGAAAGGCCATCGTAGCGAGCAAGTTCCAGCTTGCTGCGACTCCGAGGTTCTTGCCTTTACGAACTAACGTAACGTTACGGTGCTCGAATATATCCTGGTGAGCATTATCTACGATGATGAATTGCTTGTCGGGGAAATCAGCTACGTATTTTTCGAGTGATTCGTTGAGCAAATCGGCTCGATTGATGGTCGGAATTCCGAAGCAGTAGCTGATCATTTGTGGTTGACTTCCTCAATTTTGCCGACTAAGAGGCCACGTTATTTTGCTTTTTTGCTTGACGCTCTCTAGCCTCGAGCCGAGCGGCAAGTCCAGCGGGTGCTCGCGCTGTGCACGTTTCACGACGCGGGCATGCCCACCCTGCGTCCAGGTTTTCGCACAATCGGGGCTTGCCTTTGATCGAATTCCACTGCGCGTCAAACGTTTTTTTGCGATATCGGCGTGTATCAAGCTGCGAAATTTTATCGTAAAGCTCCTTGCCCTCGCGAAAGGGTTTGAAATTCGTCATCATGCCCCACCAAAAATTTCGGGGCAGCGTCGAGGCCGTGAGCTCGCGAATCACGTGCTCGACCGCCTCGCACTGACTGAAAAGATGGCGCAGGCCGTCCTGATTTTCGGCCGAAACGTACGTCAGTCTCGGATCGAGACCTTTGGGTACACCAGCCACCGCCATCATTTCGGATTCGTTTTGACAGCCCATCGTTTTGAGAATTTCCATCACGTCGCGCTCTTCGAGCTCATCGGCAGCGAGCACCGCTTCGTACTGCCGACAGGACTTGAGCACGCGAAACGTGTGCGGATCAATCGCCAACGTACCCTTATTTGCGCGCGCGAAGCTCTGCTGATAGGGGAGCGCGAGCACGCCCCTTCCCGTAGCTGGCGGCCATATTTTGTCGATGCTTGTATCCTTGGTTTCTTTCGTCGCGAGGCCCGCCGCGGTTAAGATCATCATGTAGAGCGAGCGTGCGAGAAACGATGAAATATGGGTTTTGAACAGCGTGCGGATGTGAATTCCCTTACCTGATTTGCTCGTGTGCACAATCGTGGGCACGCTAACCAGTTCGGCCATTGCCACAAATCTTTTCGTGGCCTCGCGTGGATTTTGGCCCGCGTAGTGCGCGTCCACGTCGAGACCCACTAGGTTCGTGCCCCCTCTCGCGTCTGCGCCTACTCCGCCGAGGATGCGCTTGCCCGTGATATGCGCGACGATCATGTCGTCGGTGAGGGGCTTCGAAATGATGGGAAATTCGTAGCGGTTTGATTGAGGCGCCCAGCGACCGAGTGCGAACTTTTCGGGGTGGGGGTTAAGGCGGCGGACAGCGGCGACGGCATCGTCCATCTCGATGCTCATGACTGCGCTTCTCCGCTCTTTTTTTTGTTTTGGGCCCTTGCGCGGCTCGTGGGATGTGATACAAAAGAGGACAGATACCAGAACGACATCGGCTGAGATCCCCTGGAAAGCACCGTTTGCACCGGTGCTTTCCGCATTTAAACCGTCTGCTACTGCTGCGCGCCCCCGCCCCATTGCGGGAGCGAACCGACGCTACGACGGCCCCCTATTTTGGGTCAACCCACTTCCGCGTAGTGTCATTGTTTTGACATATTGCCACGCATACATATTGCCTTACGTGTCAGTCGCGGTACGTCTATGGTGGAGTTGCGTTCACGAATGCGGGACAAATTCCAGTATATCTGCTCAATTTTGTACAGCATATATTTATTTTACCCTGGACGCATCCATTGCGCGCAATAACGCGGCACATAAACCTACAGGTCCAAACCATCGACAATTTCGTTACTCACGAATTGCGCAGTGCGTATTGACACCCAAAAAAAGTAATCATTTCACTGGGTGCCACATATTGGAATGTATGGCAATTTTCTTAATGTTCACGGGGTAGGTGCGATGTGTTTGTGAAGAAAACTTAATGTTTTATCCGTTTTTGCCAGACCGTTATTTGATTTATTTCTTTGATCGGCCCGGATTTGTGTTGCGGACGATAAAAAAGTGGGCCTATGATGGGTAGGCTTGTGGGACCGGGCCGTCCGGATCGGGGGCTTGGGGGTGCCCCCCATCCAGGTGCGCATCCTTTAGCGCTTTTGGGGCCAGGAGCCCCTGGCGGGGTTTGGGGCAGAGCCCCAATCGCGTTGACTTAAGCGAGCCGTAGGCCGCTCTGGGTCTGGAGGTGCGATAGCACCGCATCCGACAAACGATGTCACAAAATCTAACGAGAAGTCAAAATTCAAGGGGGAGATCTGCCCGAGTCGCGGGCCAGCCAATGAGCGATTTTGGTCGATTTTACAGACTTTTCGCTTATCCATCGTCCCATTCGTGAAATGGGAGCGGCTGGGGAAGCCGCATCTGGAGTCAGCCAAGCTGACCAGAACCGGAGGGCCAAAGGCCCAAGACAGCGCGAGCCGGTCGGGGGGGTACGAGCGTCACTTAGGCTATTTTTTCACGTAATCAACTCAACCGATTTCGTAGTCTGGTAGGCCCCCGACCTTAAGACACTGGGGGGTTCAGAGGGGTGGTGGGCGACGTTAGGACGAGTCTGCTACGTGGCGAGGGCACACCACCGTCCGCGCTCGCGCGACCCCCTATTTTCGCATCGCGCGCGCATGTATCCAAAAGTGTGCTAAAAAACAAAAGTTACGTAGCGTAAGGTTTTGGAAGCGGGGAAGGTTCACGAAAGTAAAGGTTACGTAGCGTCACATTTTGGGGGCGCGCCGAGCTGTTTTTTTGCGGGTCGGAATTTGCGAGGTGTGTTATCACCCCCCCCATCATGAGCAAAAAACACGCGAAGGCAGTTGGCGGGCCGATATCCCCCAAGGTCGCGACGCCTGTAGTAGACGCGCCGGCAGTCGAGGCGAAAAGTTGGGAAGAGGCGATCGGCGACTCAATAGATGATAGGGGCCACAGTCCGACGGAGCCCGACCCGCCCGTTACGATAGATACGACTGGGGGAGGCCAAGAGGCCATTGGGAGCGCAGCATTGCCCGAGCCCCTGCTCGTGAATGTGAAGATTTCCGACCTTCAATTTATTCGAAATCGCAGCGATATCCCGACGCTGCTTCGAAGGATGAATGCGCAGAAGATCTGCGAAGTGGGCGTATGTGAAGGCTGTCACTTTCGCAATCTCATCAGAGCCGAGTGTGTAGCGCACGCGGTTGCGGTAGATCTGTGGACAGAGACTGGAATCCGAGCGCACAACGATTGTTACACGCCGCAGTCCGAGCTCGACAGGATGCACAACACGATGCTCGAGCTGGCGAAAGTAGACGCAAGAGTTCAAGTTATCAAGAACTACTCACCGCTTGCGGCGAAGGAATTTCCCGATGGGTACTTTGATTTCGTCTACATCGACGGGGACCACACTTATCCTGGAGTATGGATCGACCTTTGTGAGTGGTTCCCGAAGGTAAGGAGTGGGGGAGTGCTCGCGGGGCACGACTTTTTTGAGTACACCTTTGGTGAGGTGAAATTTGGGATAGTTGAAGCGGTCACGAAGTTCATTCGCGAAAAAGGGTTGCACCTGCATGTTGATAAAGAAGGGCCTCCGGAGCTTCCGGCTCACGACTGGTTTATTCCAAAACCGTAAATAACGGCGTTCGTTTTTTGTTGCGCCTTCCGATAATGTATGCAAATAAAGCGAACGATGAGTGAAGCAAGCGCCATACGATAGGTGGTACATGGCCAGGATGCCAACTAAGTATGTTCTCATGACATTATTGCTGTGTTTAATGGTAATTGGTGTACCCATCATATACACCAATGCGAAACAATTGCGCATAGTGTACGCTGACACTAAGCTAGCTCCTAGCGCTAGCGCTGTTAACTATCAGCAAGAGACTCTATCATCAGAACATCCGAAGTACTACAAAGACACACGAACTGATATGTGCTTTGCAGTCTTTGATAGAAAGCATGCAACCGCCCTAGTACCATGCTCCAAAGCTGTGGACGCCCTAGTAACCGGTTATTGGTGATCTAATGCAGTTCACGACTCGGAATTTAACGGCCCCGAGATGCCTTTATGGTGGCTGGCTTTTGACGGCTGCCACGCGGGAGGGGTTCTAGCACTTGGGTTTTGGGATGCAAGTTTTTTTTTGCAAATGTCGTAGGATTGCTACTCGACGTGCTTTCGATGGCGTCGCTTATCGACAAATTCAAGGCGTCAAAAGAAAACTCGAAAGAGCATTTTGCGGTTGTACAACAAATCAGGGCTCTCGCATACCGCACGACTCAAACCGCTGTAGCGTCGGAGCAGTTTATTCGCACGCTAACGATGTCAATCCCCAAAGACGAATCAGTAGGAAGATGAATAAAGACCAAGAAGAGGCCATTCGCGAGCTCAGTTGTCTGCGGGAGTCGCTGCAAAAGGATTTGGTGATTCTGTTCGGCTATCTCAGAGATGTTGAGCTGCTAGCCGGCACATGCGAAGAGGCGCAAGCGCTCGAAAATGTGCGGCTGAAAGCGATGCACATACACTGGCAGGCTGTGGACATTCCGATGCGTTGCAGGGCCCTCGATGAGGTGCATTATGGCAAATAAAAACATATTCCCAGTGTCCGCAGAAGATTTCAAGCATTGCGGGAAACGCGCAAGCATTCCCCAATTGCTCCAATCTCCTGAGAGCGTGCAGGCCTACATACTAGACTCGCAGCGTTCAATAGATGAGGACTCCGAGTACAAGCGAGCTCTCGTCGAAACATTGCGCGATGAAGTGACCACGCAGCTCATGCTGGCTGAGTCGGCAAAGGCCGAGATGTGCGCGTCTTACGACAAGGCTTGCGACGCCTACAGCGCAATAGCCAGAATGCTCCCACCCGGTACGCTCGTGGGAGATTTGGCTAGAGTCGGGGCGATCCGAGCGGCGGTATGCGGCTCTGACGGTGCAGATGCAACAAGGGCTTTGGAGCTTTGTCGATACTACGATGTGGAGCTTATGGCAGAGGCGGCGAAGGTCGAGATGGCAAAGCTAAGGGCGCAGGCTCAGATGCTACTCACCGACTACGGGAAGTGGGGATAGGCGCTATGCGAGAGTTTCTGCTGTATGTGTGTGCTCCAAATGGAAAATGCGGCATAGAGCTCACGGCTTCCAACCGAAGATACGACCTGGCCGTCAACGATTTTACGGGGTCGAACGAAGCGCCTGAGTGCTGCGAATACCGCTATTCAGACGATGTTTGGAAGTTTAGGCATGTACATCAGAAGCTCGCCGGCGTCGCTGACAAATACAAGGCCGTGGCGGTCTGGGACGATGATGTGGAGGCGAGCCCCGAGACGCTCAATAGGCTTTTTGAGATTGGTCTCGAGTGTGGGCTCGACGCTTGGCAGCCGGCGCTTACGAGAGATTCTGTTTGCGCCTGGTGGCATCTGTTCGAGAAGAGGTACAGCACTTGGCGGCACACGAGCCTGCTTGATTTGATGTGCCCGTTTTTCTCTCAAAATGGCCTAGCGAAAGTGTGGGACACATTCGACGAGTCCGATTCGGGATGGGGCATTGAGCAGCTATGGACGCAGAGGCTTGGCGACGATAGGCAAGGGGTGATAGACGCCTATCCGATTGAGCAGCTATGGACGCAGAGGCTTGGCGACGATCGGCAAGGGGTGATAGACGCCTATCCGATTCGGCATGTGAGGCCGCTGAGAAACCACAACGGCAAGTTGATGCCGTCGGGGATGACACCACTGCAGGAAGCTGAATTGTTGTTCAAAAAATACAGTATTATACCTCACAGGAACGTGTATTAACGGGAAAATTGGGCCATGCCAAAAGAGATATTCGATAGAATTTGGGCTAATTGTGCCGGCAAAGGATGCATGGGGGCAAACTGCTCGTACATCTTGCACGAGTTTTTGCACCACGTGAAAGCTCTCGAGGGCGACGTGGCCGAGCTCGGGGTGTACTCCGGAGCCACTGCGAGGCTGATAGCCCAGACGGCTCCGGGCAAGACGGTGCATCTGTTTGATACGTGGGAGGGGCTGGTCGCGCCAGAGCGCCATCTCGACGGAGTGACTCATTACCAGGGGGAGTTCTCGGCCCCGCTCGAGCAGGTGAGAGCGTTCCTATCGGACTGCCCAAATGCGAGATTCTACAAAGGTGTTTTTCCGAGCACGAGCGGGCCGGTTGAGCACACTGCGTTTTGCTTTGTGCATCTCGACGTGGATCTTTACGCAGGAACGAAGGCTGGGCTCGAGTTTTTTTATCCAAGAATGGTTTCGGGCGGAATCCTAATTGGCGACGACTACAACAACGTGAGAGAGCCTGGCTGCAAGAGGGCAATTGACGAATTTTTCTCGAGCAAGCCCGAGATGCCGATTCAGGTGGACGAAGTTGGAAACCAGGCTTTTATTTGGAAATTGTAATGGCAACAATCGACAAGCTGGTCACTTAAGAGGCGTAGAGACTCGGAATTTAATGGCCCCGAGATGCCATGATGGTGGCTGGCTTTTGACGGCTGCCACGCGGGAGGGGTTCTAGCACCCTGGTTTTGGGATGCAAGTTTTTTGTTCGGCTCAGGCGATAATGTTGGGGTTGCCAGAGTACATGGGAGCGGCGTTGGGGACGGGCGCCGGCGCAGGCGGCCACACCGGCTCTTGTAGCCCGCCTGTCGTATGTGTCGGCGCCGGCGCAGCCATGGTTCCGGTCCGGTAACGTTCCTCAACATAAAATATGGCAGGCAGCACGATCATGCCGGTGATTGCGCCTTTCTTCTCGTACATCATGTTGCCGATGATTGCGCCGAGAAGGCCCATTCCCAGGTACTCGAGCATCGTGATGCGCAGATCTACCGTCTCGCCCAAGCCTCGAAGGGCGCCACGTGGCGGGATACCGAACCCCTGAAATACGCCGCCTGGCCGGATGCCTTTGGAGGTGGTGCCAGTAGCGCCCATCCCATGAAATACCCTTGCCGGCGTCGCTTTGCCGGCGAACGCTAGCGCGCCGAAGTTTGCGAGCGTCGCGGAGGATTGAGGAGCAACAACCGGCTCGCTTGGAGGCGCCACAACGGGCGGTACGGGAGGCCTTCCCACCGGAGCCTGGACAGTGTTCACCACCGCAGCCGCGCCCTTCGCGTCGCCCAATTTCTTGGCCCCGAACACAGCCCCTGCTCCGATCGCCGCGCCCACCGCAGCCCCGAGCCCCTTTTTGTACA
>Ga0194039_1001045_pt1 | contig 15304 bp, 15 predicted proteins | sample JunL228m_MetaG_FD_148679 | JGI IMG/M metagenome (GOLD analysis project Ga0194039, IMG submission 148679) | Anoxic zone freshwater microbial communities from boreal shield lake in IISD Experimental Lakes Area, Ontario, Canada - Jun2016-L227-8m | ecosystem: Environmental > Aquatic > Freshwater >... | reverse complement strand
CCACCGCAACAGTGCGATAGCCTGTCTTGATGGCGAGTCGTTCAATTTCATTGAGCAATACCGTCTTGCCGACACCTCGCAGACCGGTAAGTAAAATACTTTTCTCGGGGCGCTTCTCTTTGACCCGACCGAGCAGAATGCGTGCCTGTTCGAGGATTCCCGCACGACCAACAAGTTCCGGCGGCGGCGAACCTGCTCCGGGAGAAAAGGGATTTTTTATCGGATCCATGATGATTGTGAGTTTCTATGAAGTTCTAACCATTTCTACAAGCTTTTTGATAGAAAGCACTATAAATGGATAAATGCAAAAGTGGAGAAGTGATTTTTCTGACCTCGATGTCCACTTTTGGCCGATGAGAAATTCTTCGGCGGAGGATTGGGGCGCTCACTACCCCGGCGGCGAGTTGAACACGCCTTTGGCGGTCATTTCAGAGTCAAAATACGAAAGGGAGGTTTGGGGCGCCGATGTCCAACCACCAGCAGTAGGTTAATTTTCAACGACTTCCGTTTTTGCCACAAAACAAGCAATCATTTGATACATCGCGCCAGCGAACTCAATTCTCACTTGTCTTGGCATCTGTGAAGCATGAGCGATCTGCCGATGAATGCAATAAAGGATGACTGACCCCTTTTTCTTCTCTCCTGCTCGTGGGGCTACGATAATAAGTTCCTTCGCTATTCGGTTGGTTTTGTTGATAGGAAGGCTGTGCGCCGTCTGAGACTTACTCTCCGATTCTCGCTTTTATTTTTGCAATGAGGATTCTTTTTTCAGCAATCTGATTCTGGATCATTTTGATTCCTGAAGCGTCCGTTCGGCCGATCAGTTTTTTTTCCAAATCGCGAACAGATCGTTCATGAAAGGCAATCCATTGGTGTTCGGACTTATGGAAAATTGCGGTGTTTTCGCTCTTCTTCTGCACTTGCTGCACTTGCTGCTGTTGATGCTGCTGCTGCACCCGCGTCTCCGGTGTCGGCGGCAGCGGTGGGGTCGGTGTCGGCGGCAGAGGGTTGAACCAATCGAAAAGGTTCTGCCACCACAGGGAAATCCGGCCCGTGATTTTTTCAAAAAACGATTGGGGGGCAGGCGGAGGGGTTTCTTGTTCGGGAGCCGGCGACTCCGACGGGGTGGCACATGGTTGCTGGGGAGCGGCAGGCGGCAGGGCGCTGGGTGCGCTTGATGCTGCGGGCTTGGTGAGGGAGTCCACCAGATTTAAATCGCCGGTCAACTGGCTGGCGGGCAGGAGCAGCTTGTTTCCCTTGTATTCCACGGGAATATTTCCTCCATTTTCCGGCCCCACAACCTTGACTTCCGCGCCCACAGGAATCCCTGTGATTCCAGAGGCGGATGTCATGGTGGCTCTTTTGGTCAAATAGAGAACGCCCGCTGGAGCGAATCGTCTTGGAACCGGCGTGGCGATTGGCGCAGGCGCGGGTGCGGCGACTGGCGCGGGTGCGGCGACTGGTGCGGGTGCGGCGACTGGTGCGGGTGCGGCGACTGGTGCGGGTGCGGCGACTGGTGCGATCTCCGGCTGCTGGCTGGAAACGCCCCAGAGCAAGAAAGCCGCGGCAGCCAGCAACACAGCGAGGAAGAGGGCGGCAACGATAGCGAGGGAGCCGGTTTGGGATCGCAGGGGCGCGTTCATAAGGTCAGCGTCGGAGAGAGGAGATTTCGCTGCGCCATGCCGCAATTTGGGATCGGAGCGGCGCGATCTGTTTCCGGCGGGCGCGGTTTTCGATGTTGTCGTTGGGAACGACTTGGCCGCCGCCGTAGTCTCTGTTCAAACAAAACCGTTGAGATTCCGAAAAGCCGCCCGAAAAGCCGCGCATCCATTTTCTTTGAATGAGCTTTTTTTTTGTGCAAGTCGAGTCGAAAAACCCGACGCCGAAAAAACGCGCTGCCTCCGATCTCCTGATCCTCCCTGCCTTCAGATGTCTGGCCCTGCCAACAGGCCCGGCGCGGGCTTGGCTGGTATGATCTTTACGATGGAGGGCGCTGCTCCGTCAGCGCCGACTTGTTATCTGCCGATCGGAAGTCGGACGACACGGAGGCCGTCCCTCCAGTTTTTTTCGGCGGGCTCCGCATCTCTGCATGAGGAATCGGTCAAGAACCGCCGGGGCGATCCCTTTTCGCTTCGACGGCGAGCTGGCGTTCGGCCTCGACCCAGTCGCTGGTCGAGTCGCCCGGCCAGCCCATCTTGTGGCGGCGCTCGGCGATGAAATACGCGCGGAGGCCGATCGCTTCGTTCGTGATGGCGGACGCCTTCGCGGGCCCCGCCTTCTTCGCGACGGCCTTCGTCTTTTTCGTCTTCACCGGCTTCTTCGCCAGCGGAGCCGCCACGGCAGGAACCGGAACCGCACGCGCAGACGGTTTTTTCGCCTTCACGCCCGCCTTTATCCCGGTGGATTTCTTGTCCTTCGCTTCCTTTTCGGATTTCATTTTCGACATAACAGTATCCTTTGTGCGGCCAATATGCCTCCGGTTGCAAAATAAATCTTCAAAAAATTCCTGGATAAAATAGGGTTCCGGTCATGGTTGCATTTCTCATTCGCTGGGCGGTGACGACGGTGGCGGTGTTTGTGGCGGTGAAGTTGGTGCCGGGCATCCGATACGCGACGCCCGGTGCGCTGCTCGGGGCCTCGCTGCTGCTGGGGATCATCAATGCGTTCGTGCGTCCGGTGCTCCTGCTGCTGAGCCTGCCGTTCATCATCGTGACGATGGGGCTGTTTATTTTTGTGGTGAACGCCCTGATGCTGATGCTGGTGTCGGCGCTGCTGCGTCCGGCCTTCGAGGTGCACGGGTTCGGGAGCGCGTTTTTCGGAGCGATCATCATCGGGGTTGTCAGCTGCATCCTGAGCTCGTTTTTCCGCTCCAGCGACGGGCGGATCCACGCGATCACCCACCACCCGGCGATCAAAAAGGCCGACGCCCGCACGTTGGATTGACAGCCCCATGAGCTTTCTGGGCGACAACGGACTCCAGGTGAAGATCTGCGGGATCACGAACGCGTCCGATGCCGCGATGTGCGCCGACGCCGGTGCCGACGCCCTCGGGTTCAATTTCTTTCCAGGATCTCCGCGCTACATCGAGCCGGATCAAGCGATCCCCTGGATCCGTGCCCTCGGCGGCTCGCCCGCGCGCGTCGCCGTGGTCGTCAACCCGGACTCCGCACTCCTCGAAAAGCTGCGGGCGGCGGAATGCTTCGAGTGGATCCAGTTTCACGGGGACGAATCCCCGGCGGCTTGCTCCGGCGCGGGGTTTGACCGCTGGATCAAGGCGGCGCGGATCTCGGAGGCCGCGGATTTCGCGGGCGCACTCGCATTCGATGCCCCCGGGATCCTCCTCGATGCATGGAGTGCCGACGCCTATGGCGGCACGGGAAAACGCCTCGACTGGGATCTCGCGCGCCACTTCGTGGGAAAGCACCCCTCCGGAAAAATCCTTCTTGCTGGCGGCCTCAATGTTCAAAATGTCCGTCAGGCCGTCCGGATCGTCCGCCCGCACGCGGTGGATGTCGCCAGCGGGGTCGAGCTCTCGCCGGGAAAAAAAGAGGACGGCCTCGTGCGCGAGTTCGTCCGCGTCGCCAAAGCCGCGTAGCTCAGCCCGGAAAAAGCACACGGGGAACGGGCGTCGCCTTGGGGCGGAAGAATATCCACTACCACCTCTTAGAACCGGACTTTGCAGCACCCAGGGAGAATGGGCGTCTCGCCCGTTTGGGCACAGACTTTGCAAACGCGGGCGAGTGCCTTTCACAGGTGGGATGCCCATGCTCCCTGGGCAGACGCCTTCGATCTCGCCCCTTCAGAGATGCGCCTGTCAGAAACGGAATAAAAATTCTTTTTCCTTTCCTGCCCGCGGGCACGGGCTAATGTCCAACTTCCCATGCCATCACAAGATCCGAGCCAGACGCCCCTGATCCGCCCGTACGAGTGCGGGGCCGACAAGTCCGCGCCCGGGAAGCCGCGCATCCTTTTCACCAGCGTCTTCGGCCCGTATGCCCGGGACGACGAATTCGGGAGCCGGGCGATCAATCCGATGGAGCTCTACCACAATCAAGTCACGCGGGTGCAGGGGCCGTTCTCGCTCCGGATGTTCCACCGTTCGTGGGGCCTGATGATGATCCGCGACAACGTCTCCGCCCCGAGTTCGATGCTGGATTTTCCGACCCGCGACCGGTTTATCCAGGAGCTGGAATCCGAGCCGTATAACATCGTGGCGATCAGCGCGATTCCGCCGAATTTCCTGAAGGTCGCCGAGATGTGCCGGCTGATCCGCGAGATCCAGCCTCGGGCGAAAATTATTGTCGGCGGCCATATCTCCGGTGTGCCGGATCTCCAACGGCGCGTGGGTGCCGACCATGTGGTGCGCGTCGAAGGCGTGCGCTGGTTCCGCGAGTTCCTCGGCGAGGATGTCAGCGCGCCGATCCGGCATCCGAAGATCATCTCCGGGGTCGGAACCCGGACGCTCGGGATGCCGCTGCGCGAAACCTCCGCCGCCATCGCGGCCACGCTCATCCCGTCGGTCGGCTGCCCGATGGGCTGCAACTTCTGCGCGACCTCCGCGATGTTCGGAGGCAAGGGGAACTTCATCAATTTCTACGAGACCGGCGACGAGCTGTTCGACGTGATGTGCGGGCTCGAGCGCGACATGAAGGTCCAGACGTTTTTCGTGATGGACGAGAATTTTCTTCTGCAAAAAAAGCGGGCGCTCCGGCTGCTGGAGCTGATGCAGGCGCACGACAAGAGCTGGTCGCTCTACGTCTTCAGCTCGGCGAACGTCCTGCGTTCCTACACGATCGACCAGCTGGTCGGGCTGGGGGTTTCCTGGGTGTGGATGGGGCTCGAGGGGAAGACGAGCCAGTATCAGAAGCTGGCCGGCGCCGACACGCACGAGCTCGTGCGCGAGCTCCAGTCGCACGGGATCAGCATCCTCGGCTCGACGATCATCGGACTCGAGGAGCACACGCCGGAAAATATCGCGGCGGCGATCGAGCACGCGGTCTCGCACGACACGGAATTCCACCAGTTCATGCTCTACACTCCGGTTCCCGGCACCCCGCTCTTCGAGGAGCACCGCTCGAAGGGCACGCTCCTGGATCCCGAATGCGAAAACTTGGCCGATTCGCACGGCCAGCTCCAGTTTGTCCACAAGCACCCGCACATTCCCGCAGGCATGGAAACCGAGATCCAGCTGCAGGCCTTCCGGCGGGACTTCGAGGTCAACGGCCCGAGCGTGATCCGCATGGCCCGCACAACGCTCCAGGGATGGAAAAAATATGGAAAGCCGGACGGCGGCGACCCGCGGATCCGGAGGCGATACCGCCGCGAAGCCACTCCGTTGCGGATGCAATATCCCGCCGTGCTCTGGGCGACCCGGCGCTGGTATCGGAACGATCCGGTTATGTTCCGGAAGGCGGACGCCCTGCTTCAGGATCTGATCAAGGAATTCGGGCTTCCGGCAAAAGTTGCCGCGGCCATCGGTGGACGCATGGTCTTCCGGAATATCTCCGCCGAGGCCGCCAAGCCTCCCGAAGAAAACGTGGAACCCCCGACGTTTTACGAGCGGGTGGACTCCCGCCCCGCCTGAACATTCAGGTGCCGCCGCGCAGGATCCCGGCGCATTCCCGGCAATAGGCGGCCGGATCTTCTGCTTGCAGGATTCCCGAAACGATCACCGCGCGCACGGCCCCGGCGGCGAGCACCTCACGGAGGTTTTCCCGCTTGATCCCGCCGATACAAAAAACCGGGAGCGGAACCCGGCGGTGAACCTCTGCGATCGCGCCCAGCCCGACCGGCTGGTAATCCGGCTTCGTCGGCGTCGAAAAAACCGGCCCGAACCCGATGTAGTCCGGCCCCCCGTCACTGGCCGCCAGCGCCTGCGTGAGGCTGTGGGTCGAGAGCCCGATGAGCGCGTCCGCCCCGACGATTTTCCGGACTGCTGCGACCGGCATGTCATCCTGCCCGACATGAACGCCGTCCGCCCCGGTTTCCCCGACCAGCTGCGGATGGTCGTTGAGGATGAAGAGCAGGCCGGATTCGCGGCAGGCCGGGGCCACGGCCCGCGCCACGTCGCGGATCGTTTGCAGGCTCTGCGACTTGGCGCGGAGCTGGAGGATGTCCACTCCCCCCTCGATCATCCGGCGCGTCATGGACAAACTGTCTTCCGGCCGCACATACCCAAGATCGAGGATCCCGTAGAGGCGGCGGTCGGAGGAAATCACCACTGGATCACCGAGCTCGCGTAGGTGAGCCCCCCGCCGAAGACCACGAGAAGAATGTAATCCCCGACCGTGAACCGGCCCGTCCGGTTCGCCTCGTCGAGCGCGATCGCGACGGCGGCGGCGGACGTGTTGCCGTAGCGGTCGAGGTTGATATGAAATTTTTCCATCGGAACGTTGAGGCGGGACGCCAGCGCCTCGATGATCCGGTTGTTCGCCTGATGCGGAATGATGCACTTGAGATCGTCGGTCGTGAGGCCGCTCTGCTCGAGCGCCTTTTGGGCCGCACGCATCATCGAATTCACCGCCTGCTTGAAGGTTTCCCGTCCGTTCATGTGGAGGGTGTTGAGCTTCTGGTCAACGTTCTCTTTCGTGATCGGGAGGGCGCACCCGCCGCCCGGCATGTGCAGGATCTCCCCGAAATTTCCGTCGCTTCCCATGTAGGTGGTGATGATCCCGTGCGAGCCCTCGCGGTTCCTGAGCACGGCCGCTCCCGCCCCGTCCCCGAAGAGCACGCAGGTGTTCCGGTCCTGCCAGTTGACGATCGAGCTGAGCTTGTCGGCCCCGATGACCAGGACGGTGGTGTATGTGTGGTTGGAGATGAACTGCTGCGCGATCTCCACCGAGTAGAGAAATCCCGAGCACGCCGCGTTCACGTCGAAGCACGCCGCGTTCTTCGCGCCGATGAGCCTCTGCACATGGCAGGATGTCGAGGGGAAAAAGGTGTCGGGGGTGATCGTGGCCACGAGGATCAGGTCGATCTCCTCGACGGTGACCCCCGCGTTGCTGATCGCGTTCCGTGCGGCGGCGGCCGCGAGGTGGCTCGTGAACTCGCCCTCCTTCGCGATCCGGCGCTCCCGGATCCCGGTGCGATCCAGGATCCACTGGTCGCTCGTGTCCACCATCCCAGCCAGGTCGGCATTCGTCAGGATCCGCTCGGGGACATAGCTCCCCGTGCCGATGATGGAGACCGTCCGGTTAGGCAGCGGGAGTTTCGGCAGCGGAGCTTTTTTCATTTTGTCATTGCATGGCTTCGATGATGCGCTCGTTGACGCGCTGCCCGACGGCGGCGCGCGCGGCGCGGATCGCGTTGCGCAGGGCGCGGGCCGAGGAGTTTCCGTGGGCCTTGATGCAGATCCCGTTGACTCCGAGGAGCGGGGTGCCGCCGTATTCCTCGGTGTTCGTGCGGTTCTTGAGGGCGGTAAACGCCCCCCGGCAAAGCAGCGCGCCCAGCATCCGGATCGGCGAGCTTTTCAGCTCGGCCTTCAGCCACGAGGAAAACGACTTGGCCAGGCCCTCAATGGCTTTCAGCATAATGTTCCCGACGTATCCGTCGCACACGACGACATCGACCGGCTTGCGGAAAATCCCGTGCCCCTCGACATTCCCCGCGAAATGCACCGGGGCCGAGGAAAGCAGGCGGTGGCATTCCTGTGCGAACGCCGTCCCCTTCGTCGCCTCGCTTCCGATGTTGAGCAGGCCGACGCGCGGATCCGCACAGCCCAGCAGCTCGCGGCAGTAGACCGTGCCCATCACCGCAAACCCCACAATGTGCTCCGGCGACGGATCGATGTTCGCCCCTCCGTCAATCAGCAAAAAAACCCCACCCTCCGCAGGGATCAAAACCGCCAGTCCGGCCCGGTCAATGCCGGGAAGCGTGCGCAGCTTGATCGTCGCCGCCGCCACCAGAGCTCCCGTGTGCCCGGCTGAGACGATGGCATCCGCCTCCCCGGATTTCACCAGATCGACCGCGCGGCTCACCGAGGAGTCCTTTTTTTTTCTGACGCTGTCGAGCCCGCTGTCGCCCATGTCGACCACCTGGGTTGTGTGGTGGAAGGAAATCCGGTTCGCGAGCGCGCCGGCGTCATGTCGCGCCAGCTCCGCGCGGACGGCCTTCTCGTCCCCCACGAAAATGATGGAAATGTCTGGATAATCGCGAAGGGCCGCCACGGCACCTTCGACGGGAGCCTGGGGAGCGAAATCCCCGCCCATGGCGTCAAGGGCGATTTTCATGCGGGAAAAACCCGGCGCTCCGGACTACTCCGCGCCGATCGTCAACACCTGCCGCTTGTTGTAATATCCGCAGGCGGGACAGGCCGTGTGAGACAGGTTGGCGGCGCCGCACTGCGGGCACTTGCCCAGCTTCGGCGCGTGCCAGCGGTTGGCTGCCTTGCGCGTGCGCAGCCGCATCTTCGAGGTTTTGCGTTTGGGAACTCCCATAAATTTTTTCCAGTTATTTTTTTAGCTTGTCGAGTGCGTCCCATGCCGGATCGGCCCTCCCGGGCGAATCCGCGCCGGTGCCCGTGGTGCCGGCGGCAGAACACGTTGCTCCCGCATCGCATCTCGGATGCGGGGGCAGAAGGAGATGAATATCCTCGCGGACAAACGGGGTCAAGTCTATCTGTTCGCGCCCGGTCAATTCCATCTGCATCGAAAACGGATCCGCCACGATCTCCTTCTCCGTGTCCTCCAGGCAAACGACGCACCGCATGCGCACCCGCACCGATGCCCGCCCGGTCGCAAAAAGCCCGCCGTCGCTCACCCCCACATCCAGAGCGTATGCGAGCGGGGAAACCGCCACCGCGCCGGCTGCCTCCAATTCCAGCCCCGCCGGATCCTCCTCGCCTTCGATGTGGAGGGTTTCTCCATGCGGAATTTGCAGAAGATGAACTTTCATGGGATACCCTGTTCCCTACCACCGCGCCCCCGGGTCAACGCCCGCGCGCCCGCTTTCCGCGACGGAGAAAAATTTTCCATGCCAAACGGAAAAGTTTCCGCTTAAACTGCCCGGCTCACATGGATGATCACACTCTCACCGTCGGGCTTCCCTCGGGCAGCCTGATGGAACCGACGATTTCGCTTTTTGCCAAAGCCGGCTACGCCATCTCCGGCGCGGGCCGCTCGTATCGCCCGGCGGTGGACGATCCGGAGATGCGGATCCGCCTCCTGCGGGCGCAGGAGATCAGCCGCTACGTCGAGCACGGCTACCTCGACTGCGGGATCACCGGACGCGACTGGGTCGAGGAAAATGAATCCGACGTCCACGAGGTCGCCAGCCTCGCCTACAGCAAGGTCAGTTCGAACCCGACCCGGTGGGTCCTTGTCGTCCCGGAAGATTCCCCGATCCGCACCGTCAAGGATCTCGAGGGCAAACGCGTCGCCACCGAGGCGGTCGGCATCACAAAAAGGTTCTTTGAACGCGCTGGGGTCCGGGCCGAAATCGAGTTTTCCTGGGGCGCGACCGAGGTCAAGGTGCCCGACCTCGTGGATGCGATTGTGGACATCACCGAGACCGGATCCTCCCTCCGCGCGAACAAGCTCCGCATCGTGGACACCCTCATGGAATCGTATCCCGCGCTCTTCGCGGCCCACGGCGCATGGAAGGATCCGTGGAAACGCCGGAAGATCGAAACCCTCGCTCTCCTCCTCAAGGGCGCCCTGGCCGCACGCGACCTCGTCGGACTCAAAATGAACCTGCCGGAAAAAAGTCTGAAGAATTTGCTTGAGGCGCTGCCCGCATTAAGGAATCCTACCGTTTCGCCCTTGGCACAACCCGGATGGGTCGCCATCGAGACGGTGATCGAAGAGAAAGTCGTCCGCGAAATCGTTCCGCAGCTGAAAACGCTCGGGGCCGAGGGGATCATCGAGTATCCGCTCAACAAGGTAGTTTATTAGCAGTCCCGAAAATTTAGTAGTCCCGCAAATCCCATGGGTTCCTTAAAGAAGACAAGAAAAGCGAAAATCGCGAAGCACAAGCGCCGCAAGCGCATGAAAGAAAACCGCCACAAGAAGCGGTTGCGCTACAAGTCGTAAATCCGCGCGCCGTCGCGCGCGGGTCACAGGGGCTTGTCAAAAACGGACATTCCCTGGCGCAACGGGGAGCCCGTGCGCCGGAAAAACGGGCGTGTTCCTTCGGGGAGCACTACCGTTTCCCAACGACGACGCTTGCAAGTTTCTCTGCCAGCTCCTCCTTTTTGAATGGCTTGGAGAGGTAGTCGTCCATGCCTGCGGCGAGGTAGATCTCCCGGGAGCCGGACATCACGTTGGCCGAGAGCGCGATGATCGGAACGCGGGAGCCGGATTCCCGCGAACGGATGGCTGCTACGGCTTCAAACCCGTTCATCACCGGCATCCGCAAATCCATCAGGATGGCCAGATATTTTCCAGGAGCAAAGGCCTCGACCGCTTCGGTCCCGTTGCCTGCAAATTCCACGCGGTAGCCAAGGCTCTGGAGCATTTTGCCGACAATCAGGCTGTTGCTTCGGTCATCCTCGACGACGAGAACAGGGAGGCCATCAGGGCGCACGGGCGGCTCTGCGCTTGGGCTGGAGGGCGATGCTCCGTCAGCGCCGGTGAATAAATGGGACGGCACGGAGGCCATCCCTCCAGCGGGAACTTCCACCGGGAGCCGGAACGTGAACGTGCTGCCTTTGCCGGGAGCGGAGACGACCGAGATCATGCCTCCCATGGCTTCGGCTAAGCGCTGCGAGACGGCGAGGCCGATCCCCGTGCCGCCATACTTCTGGCTGATCGTCGAGTCCGCCTGCGTGAACAGTTGGAACAGACGGGCGAGTGCTTCGGAAGAAATCCCGAGGCCCGTGTCTTCGACGGAAAACTCCAGGAACTTCCCAGACCTCGTCACGCGGAGGCTCACCGAGCCGTCCGAAGTGAATTTGACGGCGTTGGCCAGAAGGTTGATGAGGATCTGGCGGATCCGCCGCTCGTCACCAGTGATTTGCGCCGGAACGTCGGCGGCCACATCGCAGTGGAACGCGACCCCCTTGTCGGCAGCGGATTTCCTGACGAGCTCCGACGACAATTTCACGAGCCCGGCGAGGTCGAACGAGGCGGAGTGGATCGCAAGCGCACCTTTTTCGATACTGGAGAAATCCAGGACATCGTTGATGAGGTCCAAAAGATGGATGCCGCTCTCTCTGATCCCCTCCGTGAGGGAATGCTGTTCGTCGTCGAGGGCAGTGTCGGAGAGGAGTTCCGCAAAACCCAGAACCCCGGTGAGCGGGTTGCGCAGTTCATGGGTCATGGTGGCCAGAAACTCGCTCTTGGCCACAGTCGCGCTTTCCGCCTTTGCCGTGGCTTCCTCAAGCTGGCGGTTGAGCTTCTGCATGGCCTCCTCGGCCCACTTCTGTTCGGTGATATCCCAGTTTGTGCCAATCAGGCGCAAAGGGATCCCCGAGGCATCGCGCTTCACTTTGGCAATGGCGCGGATGCTATGGATGCCGCCGTCCGGCCAAAGAACCCGAAACTCGGTGTTGAATTCTTTTTCGCCGCGAAGTGCCATCTGAATTTCAGCATCCCCCCGCACCCTGTCTTCCGGGTGAACCCCGGCCGTCCATGCCTCATACGCGCCGCCAAATTGCTCCCGCGTGATTCCGTAGAGACGAAACATCTGGTCGTCCCAACCCAAGCGGTTGTTGGCAGTGTCGTAGTCCCAGATGCCAACCTCCCCAGCTTCCGTGGCAAGGCCTAGTCGCTCGACGGAGATCGCCAGTGCCTCCTCCGACTCCTTCTGTTCGGTGATATCGCGGCTGATGCCGAGCACGCCGATAAGTTCTCCGTCCGGCCCCCAGTAGGGCGTCTTGAGGGTGTCCAGCAATACTTTCCGGCCATCGGGGTAGGTGACCCATTCCTCGTTGCGGCGCGGCTCACACACGGCCAGCATCTGCCGGTCCTGTTCCCGGAAAAAATCGGCAACCTGCTTGTCGAAGAGGTCGTGGTCGGTCTTCCCGACAATCTCGTTCTGTGGCAGACCCACGAACTCGACGAAGGCGGGGTTGCAACCCAGATAAACCCCCTCGGTATTCTTGAAAAAGACGATGTCAGGATCGGAATCCAGCAGGGAATTGATCAGGGCAGCCTGCTGCTTGACTTCCCCCTCCGCCTCTTTGCGCGCGGTGATGTCTTCCTTGACCGCGATAAAATGGACAATCTCGTCCTGCTCGTTCTGGACCGGCGAGATGGTCGCCAACTCCCAATAGAGCGAGCCATCCTTGCGCCTGTTGTGAAACTCGCCCTGCCAGATTTTTCCCGACGTGATGGTCGCCCAGAGATGGCGGTAAAATTCCGCATCCTGCTCACCGGATTTGAGAATGCGGGGATTCATGCCACCAGCCTCGGCCGCCGTGTAGCCCGTGTTTTTTTCAAAGGCCGGATTCACATATTCGATGTTTCCCTGGATGTCGGTGATGACGATTGTGTTCGCGCTCTGCTCGACCGCCGTCCGCAGCTTGCGCATCCCCTCCTCCGCCTGCCTGCTCGCGGTGAGGTCAACCAGCGCGACGCTGCAGACGAGCGCCCCGTTTTCGTCGCGCGCGACGGTGAAATTCAAATGCGCAAAGAATACCGTGCCGTCCTTCCTAACCATCCGGAGGTCGCACTCCTGCGGTTGGAGCGCATCCAAGAGTTTCTTCCGGCAGCGGTAGTAGAGTTCCTGGCCTTCCTTGGAGATGAAGGCGGAGAGCCGCCTTCCGACCAACGCGCCCCGCTGGACGCGGAGGAGAGTGATGGCGGTGAGGTTCGCTTCGAGGATCAGCCCCGGCTCGCCGACCGTGCAGTAGCCGACCGGGGCCAGATCGTAGAGGTCGAAATACCGCGCCCGCGAGCCATCCAGGGCCTCCTGCGCCCGGCGCAGATCTTCGTTCTGCATCTCCAGCTCGATCTGGTGAACGCGCAGCTCGTAGAGGGAGGCCCGCAGGGTTTCGGGCGACAGGTCACCGAGATTCTCCGGCGAGCTGTCGAGCATTTCCCGGAAGGCCTTTTCCGCCCGCTCGCGAAGGGAGGCCGCCTGCAGGGACTCGGGGCGCGGCTCATTCATGGGAGGTGGCGCTCCGGGACGCAGGGTTTTCTGCAGGGGAAGAGAAAGAAGAATCTCCAATATCCAACAAGGAATTTTCAATGTCCAAGGAGTTGCGCCTGTCCTTCATGATTGGTTATTCCTTGTTGGACATTGGATATTCCGTCCTCTCCGCTCTCCCGTTCGGTGGTGGCGATGGCATGCATTTTCCCTGCCTCGTCGAGAAGGGCGACGGCTCCGATGCCAACGATGGAAAATAATCTTTACTGACTGGCTGACTGGCTGACTGGCTGACTGGCTGACTGGCTGACTGGCTGACTGGCTGACTGGCTGACTGGCTGACTGGCTGTTTCTTCTTCGTAAACTTCCGGTGGTTGCCCGCTGGCGGGTGGCTTTTCAACGACCGCTCGAATCTTTTTTATCATCGGCTGTGTGCGACTTCCCGCACGTGGATGAGAACAGATTTTTATTCTGCTCCCTTCGGGGCCATTTTGACAAGGGCTGATTTGTTTCAGCTGATTTTGTTCAGAAAATTTTCTCCTTCACGCGCACCACGCCCTCGATGCGGAGGTCGCCGCCGGTGATGCGGGAGGAAACGTCGTCCAGCCGCCAGCCGGCCTCGTTCGAGCCCGCGCCGCGTCCTCCGACCGCTGGCACTCCGCCGCCGGTCAGCACGGGCGCGATGTAAAAAACCGCGCGGTCCACCAGCCCGCGGTCGAACGCTTCGCCGAGCGTGCGTCCGCCGCCTTCGATCAGCACCTGTTGGACGCCCCGTTTTCCCAGATCTTTCAAAACCCTCCGGAGCGACATCCCTTGGAAGACGAGCGTCCGCGCCCGGAAGCAGTCGGTGAAAATCCTGCTGTCGGGCGGCAGGTTGCCGGAGCGCGTCCAGACGACGCGGAGCGGCTGTTCGGCGCCGGGCGATCCGCGCAGGGTCAGGCGCGGGTTGTCGGTGCGGACGGTTTCTCCGCCGACGAGGATCGCCCCGCAATCCGCCCGCAGGCTCATCGCATCGCGGCGCGATTCCTCCGACGTGATCCACCGCCGTCCGGGTGGCGAGGCGATCCGCCCGTCGAGGCTCATGCCCGCTTTCGCGATCACGAACGGGAGGCCGGTCGCGATCCATTTGTTCCAGGCCTCGTTGGCTGCGGTGCATTCGGCGGCCAGGATGCCGGAGGTCACGCGGATCCCCGCCTCCTCGAGAATCCGGTCCGCGCGCCCCGCGTGGAGGGGGTTGGGATCGCGCGCGCCATAGACCACCCGGGCGATTCCCGCGCGGAGGATTGCCCCGGTGCAGGGCGGCGTGCGGCCCTGTGTGGAACAGGGTTCGAGGGTCACGTAAAGCGTCGCTCCGCGTGCCGCCGCGGAATTTTTCAGGCCCGCCAGCGCTTCGATTTCCGCGTGCGGACGGCCTGCCGCGCGGTGCCATCCGCGCGATAAAATCTTCCCGCCTTTCACCAGCGCCGCTCCCACGGCCGGGTTCGGGTGCGTGCGGCCGAGCCCCTTGCGGGCCTCGGCCAGAGCGGCCACCATGAATTTTATGTCCTCGCGCGCGGCGTGCTTCACAGGGCAAGATCATCCACAACCGCCCGCATCGTGCAACTTCGCTTCCAAGATAAAGAACATTTCTTCCACGACATCGCGCAGATGCTGCGCAGCGGGATCCCTGTCCAGCGCGCGCTCGAGCTCCTCGGCGGCGGACGGGGACGCGCGGCGTCCGCTGCCCGCGCGGCTGCGGCCCGGATGGATGACGGCCTCGCGGCGGCGGCGCGTGGGATTGGGTTTTCGGAGCTGGACATCGGGATCCTCGCCGCCGGCGAGCAGAGCGGACGGCTTGAAGAATCCTGCCGCGAGCTGGCGGATTACTACGAGCACCTCGCCAAGGCCCGCCGCGCGGCGCTGGCGGCTTCCGCCTATCCCGTCTTCGTCCTCCACCTCGGAGCCGTCCTCCTCTCGATCCCGGCTGCGATCCAGTCTGGCGGGGTTTTTACATTTCTGTGGCAGGCGGGAACATTTCTCGGCGCGGCCTACTTCGCGGCGGCGCTTGCCGGGGCGCTTCTCTGGTTCATGGGAAAATCGTTCGCGTCAAACGCCGCGGCCGACCGGCTCATTTCGACGATTCCGGTGGCTGGCGGCTTTTTCCGGTGCGCGGCGCTGGCGCGGTTCTGCATGGTTCTCTCGCTCGGAATCCGCTCGGCCGACGGCGTGCTTGCGAGCATCGCCCGGGCGGGACGGGCTTCCGGAAGCGCGCGCCTGGACGCCGGCTCCGCGCGGATGG
>Ga0194039_1001042_pt1 | contig 15340 bp, 16 predicted proteins | sample JunL228m_MetaG_FD_148679 | JGI IMG/M metagenome (GOLD analysis project Ga0194039, IMG submission 148679) | Anoxic zone freshwater microbial communities from boreal shield lake in IISD Experimental Lakes Area, Ontario, Canada - Jun2016-L227-8m | ecosystem: Environmental > Aquatic > Freshwater >... | reverse complement strand
CAATAATAACATAGAGAGTTTAAAATGCACATAAAACTATGCCCAGAAAGGAATATATTTGGCAAACTTCTTTGATTTACTGTTTGGATCATAATCTTTGACCAGTTTGGCTTCAATCGAATCTCTTATTACTCTTGATACCATCGGGTAATTATTCTTCTCAATATCGAAACGCTTCCTGAGGGATTCATTATCCATTTTATCGCCGCTTACATACACAAGGCAGCAATGTTGATAGCAAGCCCTCACTTTATCCTGTTTATCCATATCTTTGAATTTCTTATGAGCGTACATGATCACTTTAAGGAATTTATCTCCTTCAATAAAATTTGGCGCAGGAAGCCAATATGATTCAATTTGAAATACAACCTTATCAATGCCGCTGCCTCTTTCTTCGCATATTCTTGCGCGGCGCATAAGAGAAGCTAAAGACTCATTTCTGGATTGCGGCGGATGGTCTATGAATCTCAATGTATTGATTAAGGGTTTTCCAGGATTAGTTATTTCAATTCTGTCGTTGAATATTTCTACTGTAGGGCTTGTGCCTATTTCATAATAATCCTGATGAATCAAAGCATTGGCGATTAACTCGCGAATAGCTAATTCGGGATACATTTTTACTTCTTTTCGAAGGGCTTTTACAATCTCTTCATTTACTGGGAGTTTATCGTTTATGTAGTTGATAAGTTCTTCAAATCCGGCTGCGTACCCTTTCTCAAAGACTTTTTCTTTATTTGTCTTTAAACGGTTATTGCTCTCATACTGTATAATCCTGACGGCCTTCCTGGACAGCTTCTCGAAAGAATTCAGGTTTTTAGCAAAAAGTATTGCTCCTAGATTGGTTATTGAGAATGCATTACCGTCTTTAACAATAAGCTTCTCCTGAATGAATTTATCAAGAATAGCATCTTTGTTTGTCGGGAGATTTTCCTGCATTAGATAGAAGTATGCCGGATAATCCAGCAGTTTAAGAACTGTATCTGAATCGACTGATTTCAGGGCTATTTCCTTTTCAAACTTAAAGCTTATCGCCTGTTTGCGCATGATTTCCAGCTCATCTAAGCTTAATGGGACGAGTGACTCATGATCTCTTCCGTAATAGTGCCCCTTCCATGAAGTAGGAATACCTAGAGAAGCTGCTGGTATCTGAAAGAGTATTACCCTTCCTTCAGGATATATCAATTCATATATTTCTCTGAAGGTCAGGCGGTTATTTGTATGGTCTGCTATTTCTTTCTTCAGACTGTCCAGATCGCCTCGGTTAATTCTGAAGTTTGTCCCTACAATGTCATGCCTATTATCTTCGATTCCGAAAATGAGCCATCCATAGTCCTGCCTCTTTAAATTGGCTTCATTGCTCAATGCTGAAAAATATTTTCCAAGGTCATCGAAATCATAATTGTTTTTAGCTTTCTTAAATTCGAGCCATTCTGTTTCTGTCGGTAACTTCCGAAAATCATCCAGCATATTCTTTAAATCGTTTTCTGTCATATGTCACCTCTTAATTTGTCTTGTCATACTTAGCTATCATGTCCGACGGTACTTGAACCTTGCCTGAAAGTAAATCTTCCATCAGTCCACGCTTCTGGGCTTTGAGTTTTTCTAGAACAGCTTCGTCTTTTTCAATAGTAGTATCAATAGCTAGCAAAACAGCAGCTATTTTATTTTGCTCATTTATTGAAGGCTTTAGTATTTTAATTTTATTTATATCTCTCAAAACAACTCTTTTTAAAGCACTGCCACTTGTTAATGAAATAAGCTGCTTTGCTAAGTGAAAAGATTTTAAGAAGTTAGCAACAAAATGAGAATTAACTTTATCTTGACTCGGTCGAATGATGCAAATAGATGATAGTAAAACTAATTTTACAGAATCTTGCATATAAACAAATACTTGACCAATCGTACCATCTTTGGAGAAAAGAATATCATAGTTTTCTGGTTTGCAATTATTTAAAGTAAGTGATTGATAGTCTTTTTTAGATATAAACTTACAAGTTCTCAAATCAAAATTTCTTACTCTCATATTTTCTACAGTTGCAATAAGAAATTCGGAGTTTTCAACTGGTTTTGGGGAATAGTGAGAACCGTCTGTGACTAGCGTGAAGTATTTTCTATTTCCGAATTCCACCACATCCCATTCTTCTGGAATTCTACCAAGGAAGCTGTCTTTGAAACGGTGAGTCTTCTCGCTTCGCAATTGCCCCTTGTCATCAAGGCCATAGCGAAATAAATCCTGCATCAAACCTTCTTTGACCAGTCGCCGCTTTGCTATAATCTTTTCGGTTGCCTCTATAGCCTCATCAATGTTGGTAAGCACTGAAGCAATAGCTCGTTGTTCAGCGAAAGTCGTTGGAAAAATAAAGGTTAATTTATGAATAGAGGTTTTTGATATTTCTTGAAAAGTTGATCCAGATCCAAGATTTAGAAATTTATTTTTATTTAGCAAAAAATTGAAGTAATGAAAATCTTTATCTTGACCATTTTTGAGCACAAAAGACTTGCAACCTTGATTTGTAGTATATTCTTGTGTTGATATAGCAAAATAGCCAATTGGCGCGCGTGAAGACATGACAACTGAATAAGCTGGTATCATCCTTCTTGATGAATTCTCCAATCCTTTTTTTGTAATCTTTCTCTCTGAGTTATCAATAAATCTTGAGGTTGTCTTACTTAAATCTACAGGTGTGATCCATCTGATATCTCCGTCCCAATATTCTTCAATAGATGATGATGGTGTGGTACCTGATAAGATTTGAGAAAATTCAGAAACTTTATACTCTTTCCATTCACTCATAGCGTAACCTTTTCATGAAGTCATCGAGTTTGTTTACTGCGATATCTCGTCCAGCTATGAGTTCTTTCATAGGAACTTTATATTTGTCCCAAAGCTTCTCGATAAAAGAAGTAGTCTTTTTGACTTCTGCGCTCAGATACCTGTTTAACTCTTCTTGCAGGGCAGTAAAAAGCATTTGTCTTATCAATTTTTCTGATTCAGCCTCAGAAAACTCATCCCGTTTCTTATCAATCTTTGACTGTATAGAGTCTTCAATGATTTTATATTCCTTGCGCAAAGATTTAAGAGTCTTCTCATTTTCATCAATGCGCTTTAGCGCTGCTTCATATTCTGTAGCCTGTTTTCTGGAATGAGCTGTATCTGTATCTTTGAGGTCTTTTATCAAAGTTTTTAATGTGGTTTTGACGGATTTAGCTGTCTTTTCAGCCTCTTCCCCTTCTTCGGCTTCTTCTGGCTCAATGTCTATGTTTTCGATATATTCATTTAGAGCCTGTTCTTTTTCTGCTATAGAGTTTTCCAACCTCTCAAGTTCGTTCACTTCTTTACCCAGAAATGCAGCTTTAATAGCATCATTAGGTATTAGCTGTGATGTCCAGCCCTGCACAGTAAGAGTTTTAAAGACAATTTTGGACTGCGTACGCTCAATTACGGTTACTTTCTTATCGCTCTTCTGATCATATTCAGTATATGAGCGTACAAGGAAGCTGTGTTCCCACCAGTTAACAAATAAGCCTGAAAGCTGAAACTCATCCAGGATTCCGTTATTCTTAAGCGATTTTCTTAATATTGAAGCCGCGCTCCGATGGAATTGAGCCAATGTTTTTTCTTGGACAAGTTTTGAGATTTGTATTTCGTTTGCCTTCCAATACGCGGAAAGTAGTTTGTGTATCTTCTCATGCTTTTTTATTACGCCGGGATGGGAGGAGATAATTTCTTTAAGCTGTTCTTTTTTGGCTATCGAGGAAATAAAGTCATAGTAGCCTTTGTTTTTCTCAGAAAAGAAATGATCAGACTTTAAGCAATAGCGAGCAAATAATTCTTTGTTATCTTCAACTTCTTTTTTGGGTACTCCTCCTATTAGGTGCGCTTTTACATCTTCGGGTTCCGGTTCAGGAGTATTATCCACATATCTGCGGATATTGAGATTGTAATCTTCTTTCTCAATCTCGTCTGTTGTTACCAAACGGGAATATTTTGGAGCCTCTATCTTGTTATCAAATACATAGACTATTTTTTCGAGATCTTCAGGTCTGAGATATTTCTGGGCTCTTGCTTCACCGTACTCGGCATCAGCATTGATAAATAGTATCCGTCCCTTTTGAGGAAGCGCCTTATTCTTATTGACTACAAGCACACATGCTGGTATTCCTGTACCGTAGAAAAGTCCTTGCGGCAATCCTATGATAGCTTCAATTATATTGTCTTCTATCATTCCCCTTCGGATTTCTTTCTCCTGTCCACCTCTGAATAGAACACCGTGAGGCATTATAGTAGCCATCTTGCCATTAGCTTTCAGGCTTGCTATCATGTGCTGTACAAACATCAAATCAGCTTTCTTTCCTGTCTCTGGACAGAATCCGTATTTAAAGCGATTAGGGAATTCCATTTTCTTACGGCTGTAATTTTGAGAAAATGGAGGATTAGCTATTACACGGTCAAATTGTTTAATAGAATTATTTTCCAGAAACTGAGGAGTTTCAAGAGTGTCCTGTGGTTCTCCCAGGTTGGCATCTGGTGTATTGTGAAGAATCATGTTCATTTTACAGATAGCCCAAACAGTAGGAGCGTTTTCCTGTCCGTAGAGAGCTAAATTCTCAGCATTTTGCCCTTGTTCTTCTACATACTGCTTTGATTGGATTAGCATGCCGCCAGAACCGCAAGTCGGGTCATATACAGTCATTTTTTCCTGTGGCTTAATAATGCGCACCAATAATTTCACCACTTGAGACGGAGTATAAAACTCCCCGGCTTTTTTGCCTGCGCTGTCAGCAAAATCTTTTATAAGATACTCATATGCTGAACCCAATAAGTCGGGAAATACGAAGTCATCGTTTGTAAGGCGATATGTGTTAAAGTGAGCTATAAGGTCAATCAGTTTGTTGTCAGGAATTTTTCGTGAATTCCCTTTTTTGACATTAAAATTAATGTCTTTGAGAACTCCCACAAGTTCGGGGTTAGCATTCTCGAGCGCAGTTAGGGCTATATTGAGCTGATTGCCTACATCTTCTTTTAAATCAAGAAGCGATACCCAACGGGATTCTTTAGGAACATAAAAACTGCCGCCATATTGCCCCGGGTCTTCGCAAAGTTCAAGAATATCTTTTGCTTTGAATTTCTGCTTGGTCCATTTTTGTCTGATGCTATTCTGTTCTACATCAAACTGATCTGAGAGTCTTTTCAGAAATAGCATTCCGAATATGTATTCTTTAAACTCAGAAGCATCCATTTTTCCGCGCAATATATCTGCGGCTTTTAACAGATGGTTTTCGAGCTGCGATAGGGTGATTTTAGACATTTTGTTCCTCTGTATTACAAAGTCTCGACCATAGAGCCGGACATTAATTTATTGACATTCATTATATCATACTGAAAGACTCAACAATATCAAAAGATTTCAAAGCTAAAAGCATTATTGATTTAATTTCTAGCAAGATGGGTAATTATGACTCACTATCTGATTGATACTGAGACTTTTTTGTGAAATTAAACTGCGTTTGAATACCTTTACAGTTCATTCCTGATTCAATAGCATTTATGGCATGATAATTGCTAGTTATCTATATGACTTTCAGTTATTAAGCAATAAGTAACAATTTATAAAAGAGGTTTTTTATGAGTGGGAAAAATCAACATGTCGTTCCTAAAGGCGATCAATGGGCAGTGAAAGGCGAAAACAATAACCGAGTAACCTCCTATCACAAAACTCAGTCTGATGCGATAAATTTCGCAAAGGAAATATGTAAAAATCAAGGAAGTGAACTATTTATCCATGGGAAGAACAATCAATTCCGCGAGAGGAATAGTTACGGAAATGATCCATTCCCTCCTAAAGGATAATTATGTCAAAGAAACACACCAAAATTGCAATAGCATATGATTTTGATGAAACTTTAGCTAAAGGTAATATTCAGGAAAATTCTTTTATTCCCGACTTAGGAATAACGAAAAGGGAGTTTTGGAAAGAGGTTAAAGTTTTATCAGAACAGAATGAAATGGATGAGATTCTATCATATATGTATTTGCTTATCTCAAAAGCTAAGGCAAGCTCCACTGTTAAATTTGATAAAAAGAGCCTGAAAGAACATGGCAAAACCGTTAAATATTTTGATGGAGTTGAAGAATATTTTAATAGAATCAATGAGTATGCCAGAAATAAACATGTTAAGCTTGAGCACTACATCATTTCCTCTGGTACAAAGGAGATGATTGAAGGAACAAGCATAGCCAAAAATTTCAAATATATTTATGCTTCAAGCTTCAAATATGATCAGCATAGTGTTCCTGAATGGCCAGCTTTAGCAATCAATTATACGACTAAAACCCAATATTTATTTCGAATCAATAAAGGCATTGACAGTGCATGGGATAGTTCAAAAATAAATGAATATACTCCAGAAGAAGATAGACCAATACCCTTTAGGCATATGATTTACATTGGTGACGGTTTTACAGATGTGCCTGCAATGAAAATTGTAAATAGTCAAGGAGGGACATCTATTGGAGTTTATGAGCCTAAAACAAGGCAAAAGTGTAAGGTTGAAAATCTCCTTAATCAAAAAAGAGTAACTTATGTTGCTCCAGCCGATTATACTGAAGGAAAACCATTAGATTCCATTCTGAAAGCAGTTATCGACCAAATTTCTGCTAGATGTTCGATCGAACAATATAGTCAATCAAAAAAGAAAAAAGAAATATCTTCTGAGGATCAACAATCTTCAATAAATAATACGCCAGATGATTCAAATAATGGAGCGATATGAACGATTTTCGATTTAAGGAAAATACATATACTAGATTTCAGCTCTGTAAAAATGAAACAATTCTAAATATATCAGCTCTCATTAAAATATGATTGTTGTTTTTTTATCTCTCTTAGTAATGAAGTTGATTAACTTCTCAATGTAAAAATGAATACAGAAGCCCTACGCCCTAAAATTAAATATGACATCAATAATGAGTTTGAGAAACTCAATAAAGATAAAATAACTCCTTGGGCTTTTTTCAGAACAGATGTAATGCAACCGATAGCTAAATTTGATGGGAGTCTTATTAATTATAAAGGAATAGAATTTTCAGGATCTGCTGAGTTAGTTTTCTGGGAAGGATTTATTGAACCGTTTCTGAAGGACATAATTGTCAGAAAAATTGATTGGGCTATAGAACTATCTCAACAATATGATTATCCGCCAAAAGATGTATTGCTTATAGCAAAGAGCTATCTGCTTAACGGTATTGAAAGAAGCTATTGTCGAATGCAAGAAATTGATCGAAAATTGAGAGGTAGAGGATATCCTCAAATTGTGCCTTTAAACGACATTTCACATAAAATAAAGCAAATTGAAAAGTTCTTAGATGAATATCTTAATGCGGCCATAATTTACTCACCAAAGGCGATAACAAGAAGGCCTAAAAAAGAAATTTTTAACTGTAAACTAAAAAAGCTAGGAATAGAGCTTGATTTAATTGAATTGATAAAAAGACTTTCCAAGTGGTTCCGCTCAATGAAATGATTTATTTGTATTACTTGCCTCCTTCTTGATCGTTTTTATTAAATATTATTAATTCAGTGCGCCTTGCTTCGTACTCATAAGGGGCTGAATACCTAAAAACTATATCTGTGTATAAAGCTGAAAGCTTAGTTGTTAGTTTTTTCCCAACTTGATAGTGTTTTTCCCAAAGATATTTTTTGTCATTTTTTTCCTCGACACAACGGTTAAAATAGAAAGCCCATTTCAAGAAAGCTTTTTGAAGCCACTTTGGTGTTTTATGAAACCCAGCATTAGATAGAATTTTTCCGTCCATAAGAATATTTCCACACGGATAAGCCCACAAATAGGCTGTTGGATAGTCCGGAAATATTTTGTACACTCGGTACATCTCAACACAAGACCAAACAAATCTATTTTTCCAGTTCCGTTCAAACAGCCTAGCCAATGATAATTTTTCCTTTTTGTAATTATAATAGTCAGAAATCTTGATGGCAGATTTATTGATACACTTTCTCATTTTGAATTCCTTTTGTGGATTATCAAGTAAATAATTGAAAGACTTATGCTTGTCAGAATATTAAAGCATTATAGATCAATGACATGAATAAAATATAAAAGCACCGGAGCCATTGGAGGCACAGTTAATTTGTGACAACTTACTCACAGGTCGAGCCAGTTAAGGCTTGAGACTTCTGGAGATGAACTCCGGTTCTCGAAAGCAGCAGCATTGGAGAATCAGTAATTTGAATCAACTTACTCTAGGTCGGTGACTACCATCTTACTGATACGCGACTTCTAGAGACGACAGCTGTTTTCAATAAAATTTATAAACCATGCACTATGTTTTAAGCTTCAATATATAAGACACATCCCCATCAAAGCCATCCCCCATTTGAATACGAGGATGAGGGCATGTTCTTATATATTCTTTGATTTTTGCAATTGCCGAAATAATGCTCCCTGCATATTGGTTCTTATCAAAAGTGTATGTTTTATATTTAACTTCGTCGTCCTCATTATAATTCTCATCATCAGTGTCGATTGATATTGGATCTGGAACTTTCCAGATAATATGATTTTCTTCATGGATGACAATTACGCCATTAAAAATACCTGCGCATCCTGGTGTTCCGCAGCTACAAGTAAAAATATAATATTCTCCATCTTTTGATATTGAATCAAAAAGAGATGTAAAGCTATAACCCCAAGAAGAGTACTCAATATTATCGATCATAATTTTTAAAATAATATGTCTTGTTGTTGTTTTATCCCAGGTGCTGTCTTTGTATGAAATTTGAAAGTTAAGTTTGTTTATCATATCCAATAAAACCTCTTGTAAAAATTAGAATATTTTGACTCTTTTAAAAAGGGAAGGAATACACATATCGAATCTTTTGAGTTTGTTATCTCTGACATCAAAAAGAACTACGGCTTTCAAATTTACATGATCAGAGCCTTGACACATACAGGCGCAGTATTCGTCTGTATGAGGCCCTTCAGCGATATATCCTAATTCGGCTGTTACTGGTTGGTTTTTAGAATATCTGACAGAATCAAATTTACCTTTTAAGTAATCTGTAATAGCCGATTTGCCAACTAGTTCGTCAAAAACCCATTGGGATGAATAGCGAGTATCTTCAGAAAGAAGTTTAATGAAGTCCTTACAGCTAAGGTTTTTCCATGCTTCAACATAAGCTCTAGCTGCATCTTCTTGAGTTAGGATATACATATGATTTTTAATTCTTCAAGTTTAGTGATTTTCTAAAGAAATTATCAAGTTTTTCAATATCCATATCTTTATTGAAATGATATTTAGATAGATAGTTATTGAAGTATTCAATTTTACTTTCAAGGAAATCGTTAATCACGGTAACTTTTGGTTCTAAAGCCAATTCTTCTCCAGCCATTTTCCTTCGTAAGAGTTTATCAACTTCAGCCTTGAGTAATGGGTCTTTGATCTGAGTTTCGACCAATGTGATAAATTCCATTGGGGCCATAGTATCTCTTTCTTCGATCCACATGCAGGCTAGAACTGGCCTCAGGACATAGAAGTATTTCTTCATTATAACAAAGTCGTCTTTCAGATATTGTCTAAAATTCCTTTCAGCCATATGCAAATAGTGATACATAGTTGACTTAGGATTAAAATACTCCTGAGACAATTCTCTTATTCCGTTGATGAATCTAGAGTCTTCATAATAGACAATTGGACTTCTAAGCCATTCCAGAAGCGGAGGATTGGATTTCCTGAAGAGGTTAAGAGATTTTCTTAGTTCCCAGCCTCCAAGATCTATGTCATTTGGCAGAATCTTAGCGTAGTTGTCCTTCCTTTCCTGGATGGACAAATACCAGTCTAACGGATGAACATAGATGAATCTTACATCCCAATCGCTGTTAGTTGAAGCAAAACCCCAGGCTCTGCTTCCCGATTCAACAGCGTATAAGACTTTTACATTTTGCTCTTGTTCAATTCGTTTCAGCTCAGTTAAAATTTGTTCTTTCATGTTTTTTCTAACTCATCTTTTGTTTTTGCCCCATACTGTTCAAGAAGGTCAATAATAACTTTAAGGTTTTCATAATATTGCCAGTCTAGCGAATTAACATCATTACAGAATTCAAGTTTATGATATCCTTTGTCCATCATTGCCCATTCCAGAGGAGTTCTATATCCGTCAATAAGAAAGTTAGGATCGGCACCTTTTTCCAAAATCAATTTCACAGGTTCAGAGTAATGAGTCATGCATGCGTCGAGAAGGACGCTTCCGCCATCCTTGTCTCTGTAGTTAACATCTGCGCCAAGATCAATAAGAAACTCAATTAATTTCAGATCATCTAGGTTCTCATAAGAGAACAACAAGTCCTGCAATAAAGATTCTCCATCTTCTATAGCGTTGAGATCAGCTCTTTGTTCGACAAGTTCTCTGATTCTAGACTCATTAGGATTCTCAGAATTGACTTCCTGTCTCAGCAACTTATTTAGTTCAATTTGCGTTTTCATTTGTCAATTCCTTAGTAGTTTTAGCTCCATAGTTTCTTAACACTTCCACAATTTTTTTTAAATCTTCTGCAATCTCTTTATCTTCAGGATCGACATTGTTACAAATTGGTATTTTTGATTCCTTCTCATAGTCAATCTGTTCATTATTAACATAATCAAGAAATGATTCGTTATAATCTCTGAACAAGAAATTAGGATTTGCACCGCTGTCTAACAGTAGTTTTACAGCATCAGCCGATCTTGAAACATATGCAGCAAAGAGGACTCCGCATCCATCATAAGGTTTCCAGTTTACATCAGCTCCAAGTTCTATAAGAAGCCTTATGTATTTCAAATCATATCCATCTAGAACTTCATATAAAATATCGGATAAAATTGAGTCGTCATAACTATTAACATGATTTATATCAGCACCTTCTTTAACTAACCTTCTGATTTCTTCTTCTCTAGGGTTTTTAGAGTGTACTTCATTGATAAGGAGCTCTGTTAATTCTTTCATAGAACAAGTCCAGATAATTAAAATTTATAGTCCTAAAACACAAATCCAGTCATTCTTCCTGTAGCAATCAAGAATAAAAATTGAAACTTCAGAAAGCATTTCTTTGATTTCCTTACGGTGTTCTTCTAGTTTCTTAGCTAACCATGATTCAAAAGTAGGTTTCAAATTCAGTCTCTTTGTTATTTCAATAGCCGATATAGACAAGAATTCTCTGGCTATATCTGAAAGTTCATGAGCGTAACTGAGTCCAATGCTTTTATGTATATTATTCATCTCATAGTGATCATAATTTTTCACATACTTATAGAGAAGTCCTTCTGCAAAAAAGAACCCATCTTCATCTAGAAAAATAAAACTATCCTGGAAGTGTTTTCCCTTATAACGGCCTGCGCCAATTTCGATATAGGCTGTTCCATCTAAGAGAGCTTTATCTTTAATTACTTGAAATAGATTAGAATACATTTACTACACCATAAGTCTGATGACGGGGGACACGATTCGAACATGTTTCTTTCTGAATAAATAAATCCAGAACATCAGTGCCACCTGACCACCCCGTCTCTAAAAATATTATTTTTATGCTTAATTTTTCTTTCATATATCTTTTTTGACATGAAAACTTTTTCAACAGGAGCATAGGGTTTTCTAGTCTTTAATGCCAGCCTGTTAAGTTTTGATACTGATTTTCTATTACTAATCCTATTCATAAATTTCTTTAAAAAACTCTGCTTCTTCCTTAGCTGTATCAGCATAAGCCATATATGCTTCAGGATCTTTTAATAATGAATTAAGAGCTAAAAGCTTCTCAATATCTATCATAGAAGGGAAGTAATCATTTTCCCATGCTGAACTTAAATGCCATTTGTTTCTTAAGCCTAAAAAACCATGCATCCGAATGGTTTGTTTAACATTTCTTAATGTCTCAGCAACTAAATCAATTAGAAGAATCTTCCCCGTATATAATTCTTCCCATTTGATACTATTTGCCTTACCTGTAAAGGAGTCATCTGATGATAATATCTTTAAGTTCAGTTCATGTTCTTTTATTTTTTGACTTTCATTAATCTCTTCATAATGGCTGAGTTCTAATTTTATTCCCCTAGGCTCACTTTGAAGATAAATTTCATTTTCCTGTAATTTTTCAAAACCGCCTAAACTTGAGAAATATAACCAAGCATTAAATACAGCGTTAGTGAATTCTGAAATAGGATGATTCCCAAGATATGAAGACTGAATGTTAAATTCCTTATCTTTGATCGATATCTTGATATCACTCCATCCATGGTAAGTTTCACTAATTTCAATTTTCAACCTATCTATTTCCATAATTTTTTATCCCTTCAGTACTCCTATAGGATACAGCTTAATAATTGGTTCAATCAGATCCAATTCGGAGCTGATCACATCCTCGATATTCTTATATGCCAAAGGCGCTTCACTGAGGTCATATTTGCCTTCAGCGTTAGTCTTCCATTTTACTTTTACTTTACTCCATCTGTCAAAGACGATCCCTTCCATAGCTTTATCACATTCTTCCATAGTCAGCCTGTCAGTGGCCTGTTGTCTTCCCAGGCATCTTCCTGCACCATGCGAGCAAGACATAAAGGATTCAGTGTTTCCTTTACCTTTTACTATGTAGGAAGGAGTTCCCATGCTGCCTGGAATTATTCCGATTGCATCTGCCTTGGCAGAAGTAGCTCCTTTCCTGTGAATCCATACATCTTTTCCGAAGTGATTTTCCATTACGGCATAATTGTGATGAATATTTACTTCTCTCAGAAAATTCACTTTGCCTTCTACAAAGTCATACAGTTTCTCTTTAAAGACTTTCATCATCCTCTGTCTGTTTTCCAGAGCATAATCCAGAGCAAAGTTCATATCTCTTATATAGCTCTGTCCTTCTTCAGTATCGGCAAAAAGAAAGGCCAAATGCCTGTTAGGTATCTGTGCTTTTTCTCTTTCATTGATCTTTTGAGCTAACTGACCATAGTGCTTGGCTACTTTCTGCCCCAGGTTCCTGGAACCAGAGTGGATCATCAGAAATATCTTTCCATCCTGACTTTTCTGAAGTTCGATAAAGTGATTTCCGCCTCCCAGAGTTCCAAGATTTGCCCTGTCAAGTCGGTCTGGCCAAGCAGTTTCAGCTATATTCTCCATGTGCTTTTCAAAGCCATCCCATTCTTGTGCCCTTTTGTGAGCATGGCCCTCTCCCATAGGTATGAGAGATTTAATCTGATCAAGAAGCTCTCTTCTTTTCTTCATCGCCGAAAAAACTTCACAGTCTAAATCAGTTTCAACGGAGATCATTCCGCATCCAATATCAACGCCGACTGCATTAGGTATTACCGCATTCTTGCAGGCTATAACTCCGCCAATGGGCATACCGTAACCTACATGACAGTCAGGCATCAAAGCTACATGATCTACAATAACAGGATGTACTGCAAGATTGTCCGCCTGCTGCATTGCTAATTCATCCACATCAGAACACCAGGACTTGATTGGTATCTTGCCTTCTTCGTTTTCATATCTAATCCATTTCATAATTCCACCAACACTATTTTCATAAATTTAATCTTTAGTTTTGTACCATTCTTCAGGACTGTTTATTGTAAACGGATAATCACCAACTTTAACACTATCACAAAAGCATGATATATGATTACTTAATTCAGGATGCCTGTCAGTAAGGTTATCCTTGATTATTGAAAGTGTTTCATTCAAGTCTTCTTCATCAAAATCATAAAAGTGGCCTCTATTAAGGCAGCTTTCATCTTTTTCGTCTAGTAGAGTTTTGTATTTTCCTATCGATTCAAAAATTACCGAACAAATCTTATCTGACTGCAGTTTATCAAGATCAATAAATTCTTTTCCTATTTCAAGTATCATGTCGTTAATATCTTTATCCCTGAATTGATATCGCTTATCAAAAATTATTATTGGGTAATCTCCATATGTATCTACCAAATAGGCATGCTTTTCTAATATCTCTTTTAATTTCATGTGTATCTCCATTTGTGCCTTTTTCTAAAATTCTATACTCTAGACTAGGTCATATCGCGTCTTAGCTTGCTTTTTTTATTGGATATTTAAGAATTTTGTCCGATTCTTTTCTCGATTTTACTGCTTCCAGGAGTTCAAATTCTCTGAGGAACTCCTTTGTTTCAGGTCAGAGCTCATGAGAAGGAGTATAATCCCAGACGATTACCAGCATTGAATCATCCTGAAATACGCACTGCCCTTTCTTAATGGTTGTTTCTTTGCCGTACTGATTTTTATAATTCATTTTATTCTCCTTCTTCCAAATAGGTTTAGAAATGGCTCCGATGCCTGGATTCGAACCGGGACGAACAGATTAACAGTCTGTCATGCTACCGTTACATCACATCGGAGTGTACCTGGCCTAAAGTAGGCCAGCAATTTTATTTAATAGTTGTTTGTTATCACCAATATTTAGACTGAAATTGGACTTCTCCGCAATCTTGATGATGGTTTCAAGTTCCTTCATCTTCATGAGAGTCGGGTTGTCCTCATACAGCTTAGCAGTATTGACCTGGCTTCTTGCAGCTGCGGTTTCCTCTCTTCTGGAGATCAAGTTTGCTTCGGCAGCTTTCTTAGCTTCAGTAACTTTATTAAGAAGCATCTTCATGTCGCCAGGAAGAATAATATCCTTAATACCGAGCTTATTTACTTTTACTCCATAGTTTTCAGCTTCCTTAACAATGATGTTTCTAAGCTCTCCGCTTAGAGTTACCCTGTCCTTGAGAAGTTGATCAAGTTCTTTCGTTGCTACAATTTCTCTTAAAGCGATCTGAGCATCCCTGTAAAGTACCTGAGTCGTATCCTCAGCAGTTTCAAAAGCCTTAACTGCATCAGTAACTCTAAATCCCAGAACAGCATTTAGTCTGATGGAAACTTTGTCAGAAGTCATAATTTCCTGACCGGAAATATCGATATATTGTTCCTTTCCATTGATCTTATAGACTTTGGCCTGTCCGATATGCTTCCAGAAATAGTAAGTACCCTGTTTGAGAGAGCCTCCGAATTCTCCATTGATGTATAAGAGACCTGAATACCCGGTATCAACTTCGATTTCTTTGATAAACTGAGCAGCATCTTCAAGTTTCATGATCGCATCAATATTTGGATGAATGATCTGGCTTTTCTGCGTATCAAGTACCTCTATTTCAATCTTTCTGCTTTCTTTCCAATATGCATAAGTGTCAGGTTTCAGAAGTCTCCTATAGATCCCGTCAATCTTAAGAAGCGCTATTTGTTTTTCCTGAACGCTAAAAACTTCAAGGTGCTCTTTCAGTGCATCATGTTTGATCAGTTCTTTC
>Ga0194039_1001041_pt1 | contig 15341 bp, 18 predicted proteins | sample JunL228m_MetaG_FD_148679 | JGI IMG/M metagenome (GOLD analysis project Ga0194039, IMG submission 148679) | Anoxic zone freshwater microbial communities from boreal shield lake in IISD Experimental Lakes Area, Ontario, Canada - Jun2016-L227-8m | ecosystem: Environmental > Aquatic > Freshwater >... | reverse complement strand
TCTCTATACCAAGATGGTTGCCGGCAGTTACTTAGGTGAAGCTGATACCGGGGAAGTCATTATTGGCAGACCGGTAGCGGGCGACGCCTCGATCCGGCAGGAGGACGAGTTTCAGGCCTCGCTCGGAGGAGTGCGCGTTGGCGATTCAATCACTATTGATTACGGCAACGGGTATGTGAAGGATTACCGTGTAAAAGGTATTTATTTCACCGGCTGGAGCCAGGCGGACAGCGCAGTGTACGTTACCTCTACGGATATGGCGCTGGTCGACCCAAAGGCGCTTGACAACGCAGATTATATCACTGTCAAGGCAAAACCCGGCTATTCCGAGCAGTTCATCAAGAACGAACTTCTTGCGTATGGGGTAGGTGGTAACGGGAAGGTCCAGACTACCGCAGACCTGCTGAGCAAGAGTATGGGACGGGCGCTCCAGAGTTTTGCTATCATCAACATGGTGTCATTGGTTGTCAGTATCATCATTACAACCGTCGTTTTGTTCATCGTCATCACCATCAAGACCATCAGCAGCCGCAAACAGATTGGGATCTTAAAGGCGATCGGGGTGGATAAGGAAGTAATCATGCATAACTATGGGTTCCAAGTGATCATTCTCGGCATACTTGGCATTATCCTGGGGATCTTCTTAACCTTAGTTCTCGCAGCGTATATGGCAGTTAACCCTATCGTCACTCCGGAATGGTCTGCAACCCTGTATGTCACCCCATTGGACCTCTTCATCAACTCCGTGATCCTATTCATTGCAGCAGTTGTTGCCGGGTATGTTCCCGCCTACCAGATCTCCCGTGAGGATATCCAGACTGCGATGAGGTCCTGATATGATCGAGATATCAGAGTTACGGAAAACCTATCGTATGGGGGATGTCGAAGTCAATGCCCTTGACGGGATAAATCTCGATATCGCCAAAGGTGAGTTCCTTGGCATCATGGGTGCAAGCGGCAGCGGCAAGACAACCCTGCTGCATATGTTGGGATTACTGGATGAACCTACCTCAGGGAAGATCACGATTGACGGTATCGATGTCGGTCGGCTCAATGATTACGAAAAGACCCAGTTCCGGCTTTACAAGCTGGGCTATGTCTTTCAGGACTATGCACTCGTCCCAGATCTCACTGTGATGGAAAATGTCTCTCTGCCGGCAATGCTACGGTTGGACCGTACTGATGAGCAGACTCAAGCCGGCAGTTTTGAGGTGCTGCAAAAGATCGGTCTGTGCGATCGCCGGGATCATCTCCCGCGTGAATTGTCGGGTGGACAGCAGCAGCGGGTCTCGATTGCCCGGGCCATGGTAAACAAGCCGGATATCCTTTTTGCCGATGAACCCTGTGCCAACCTTGATTCGGAAAACTCTCGTCTGGTTCTTGATCTGTTCAAAGAGATTAACGAAGAGTTCCACCAGACAATTGTGATGGTCTCGCATGAAGACTGGCACAAGGACTATTTCCACCGGATCATCCGGCTCAAAGACGGGAAGATCATCAGCGACGGGACGAATGGATCAGAAGCACATTAGTTAAGTGAATGCAGAATCCTGCACTTTTTTTTGTTCTCACCTCATAGTACTTGTAACCTTACTGTTGCCATGGACGATATCGCCGTTGAAAAAATTATCCGCTCCCGCCGCCGGACCATTGCTCTCATCATTACACCGGATGGACAACTAATTGTGCGAGCCCCTCTCAAGGCACCGGCTGCCCTGATCGAAGAGGTTGTACTGGAAAAACGAAATTGGATCAAAAAGAAGGTAGCGGAGATGCGAAAACGCCCTGCTTCATCCGTTCATACCTATGAAGAGGGTGAGATTTTCTTCTTCCTAGGGCGGGCCTACCCCCTGCATATCGTTGACTTCGCAGGTTCGGGCATTGAACGTACCGATCGGTTATGCGTCTCCCGTACATTCATACCCGATATCCGCAACAAGTTGAAGTATTGGTACATTGAGGAAGCACGTAAAGAGATTCTCGCCCGTTGCATGTGGTTCTCAATGATGACCGGGTATTCCCCGACATCGATCCGCATCACGGATGCCCGCCAGCGCTGGGGATCCTGCACCCACAAGGGCGGTCTTAATTTCAGCTGGCGGTTGATCCAGGCACCGCTCGAAATTGTGGATTATGTGATCGTCCACGAGCTTGTCCATCTCCGGCAGCCCGACCACTCAAAAAAATTTTGGGCGAAGGTAAAGGAGATGATGCCGGAATACGAGCGGCGGAGAGAATGGCTGAGGGAGAATGAGCGGTTGCTGAGGATATGAATCTCAGACAGCAGTCCTTTGTTTTTTTAATAGTGAGTAATTCTGCTGGCGATGTGACCTCTCCCTTGTGCCATCATTTCCACCATGGGGATGGGGCACAATACAATGCATCAGTCCCACCTATTCTTATTTTGAAGAAAATGCGCATGCCTGTACGGTGTAAGGCAATACCCGACAGGGAGCCTTACAAATATTATAAAAAGTTCAAGGCCAATCTGAACATGTAGATTATCATGACAGAAACTACTGACATATCTGACAAGATGATGAGCTGGACGAGCCTTTTGCCATGGTGGGTAGTGCTCCTGTGGGGATTACTCTCCTTAATTATCGGAATCATGTTCCTGACAACGCCTGGTATTACCACAATCATTCTAATAACATTCATTGGGGCATACTGGCTGGTTGGCGGTTTCTTCACTCTTGGCAGTCTCGCCGTTGATAAAACCAACATGGGATGGAAGATCTTCTTATCTATCATAAACATTATTGCCGGAATTGTCATCCTTCTGTACCCGCTGTACAGCACGGTGTTCATTCTCTCATTCTTTGCGATCTTCGTTGGATTCTGGGGAGTGTTTATCGGTGCTGCCCATTTGTTCCAGGCATTCAAAACAAAAGATGGCGGCAGTGGTGTGCTCGGGGTAATCAGCATGATCTTTGGTATCATTATCCTGATCTACCCGCTTTACGCCGCAGCGCTCATACCATTTATCGTGGGCATCCTTGCTATCGTGTGCGGTATTGGTGCGGTTATTGCATCATTCCAGGTAAAGAAGGCCGCGGCCTCTCCAGCGAATTAAGTAGCGGTATTAACTTATTTTTCTTTTTTAAGACCATAACTCACGGTATAAACTCGTGGAATCCTGATATACCAGGTACTACCAACCATGATTTATCCTCAAGACTCCTATAGGAGATGATGGGATCTTTTTTTATCCGCACAGAAACACCGTTCGATATAACGGATATTTTCGATATGCATAATGATGCCTTTGCGCAGGATGGCGAAGCACGGCTTGTCAATGCCCTGCGCAATGATGGTGATTTTACCGCGGATCTTTCCCTTGTAGCAGTTCATGATCACCGTATTATCGGGCATTTGCTCTTCCCCCCGATAACCATAGAGTCTCCCAATAAAAATCAGGATAGTGTTCCTGCCCTTGCACTGGCACCGCTTGGTGTGGACCCGGCGTTCCAGTGCCAGGGTGTCGGGGCGGCACTTATGGAAGAAGGTCTCAACACATGCCGACAGCTCGGGCACCGCGCCGTGATCGTTGTCGGTCATCCGGGCTATTATCCCCGGTTTGGTTTCTCCACAGCACGGACTTTTGGCATCTCCGCCCCTTTCCCCTGCCCGGATGAGGCGTTCATGGCGATCGAACTGGTACCAGGTGCTCTCAACGGGGTGCACGGAACCGTCCGATACCCCCCGGCGTTCGATGCTGAGGGTGCCCACACGGGATAAGAGAAAATAACTTTTTTGACAGCCGGTTTTTAGTCATTTTGTTTTTTTATCTCGTTTCCACCAGAGTGGATATACCTTTCAACACACAACCTGTACAGTATCATGGGATTAGAACCGAGAGGACCTGTCAGCACTGGATTTGGTAATACACTTGCAGGATTCACCAGTGATGCCGGCATTCCTACTCAGGTTGAGCCCTTGGATCCAGCGGAACCGGCACTCAAAAAATACACCAATGAGTTCTGGACCTCCCGCCAGCGTCAGGCATCCTCCATCCACGAGATATCATATCGTGCCTGTTTCAAACCCCAGCTCCCCCGTTTCTTTATCAATCTCCTGACAAAAAAAGGAGATCTCATCTATGATCCATTCAGTGGTAGGGGAACAACCGTAATAGAAGCGGGATTATTGGGGCGCAATGCGATTGCAAACGATGCAAATCCCTTATCCCGCATCATGACCGAGCCTCGATTCTTTCCCCCAGATTATCAGGCAGTAGAGAAACGGCTGGCATCCATCACACATGAGTGCGGTACAGCCGACATTGACCTTTCGATGTTCTATCATCCCGATACCGAGAAGGAGATAATAACCCTGCGGCAGTACCTGCTGGCACGACAAGCCGCCTCACGGGATGATATGATCGATCGCTGGATTGCGATGGTTGCAACGAACCGCTTGACCGGGCATTCGCCCGGTTTCTTCTCGGTCTATACCCTTCCTCCCAACCAGGCAGTATCTCAGCTGAGCCAGCAGCGGATCAACATAAAACGAAATCAGACTCCGGAATACCGTGACACCCGCCGGATCATCCTGAATAAAACAAAAAGTCTTCTGCGCAACCTGACTCCCGATGAGCAGAAGAACCTGAACCATGCAGGAAAAAACGTCCGCCTTTTGACCGGCGATTCCAGGAGTACCACGGGAATTCCTGATGACTCTGTTCAGCTTACCGTCACGTCACCACCCTTTCTCGATATTGTACAGTATAAAGAAGACAACTGGTTACGCTGCTGGTTCAATGGCCTTAATGAAACGGAGATTGGGAACCGGATCACTATGGCAAGAACGGTTGTGGCGTGGTCTGAGGTAATGGGTGCGGTGTTTAATGAACTCTACCGTATTACCCGTACCGGAGGATATGTCGCCTTTGAAGTCGGGGAGGTGCGGAAGCGTTCGATCCGGCTGGAAGAGCATATTGTGCCGCTGGGAATTTCAGCGGGATTTGCATGTGAATGTGTGCTGATCAACCAGCAGACATTTACAAAAACCTCCAACATCTGGGGCGTGGATAACATGGCACACGGTACCAACACCAACAGGATTGTCATATTTTCTAAAATGAAATAAAGTGAATGATCCTCCATTTTAGGATAGTCTGGTCACTTTAAAAACCGGATAACCGTAATTTCCTATGTGCTGTATTATTTTACCCCGTTCCATTATCCACGGCGTAAAAAAAGCACGCCTTTAAAGTATCCCCAACACCAATAGATATGCATGATTAACCGTATCAGGCGGTATGCGCAGATCGCGGATGTGCTGGGCCAGTACGGCTTCAGTATCGGGCTTGAAAAATTATTTCCTGGCAGAGCCCGGTTCCGGCTCCCCTCATCCGGGAAAGCCCCGGAGTCATCCACCATCTACGAGCGGATGCGGCTTACGTTAGAGGAACTGGGCCCGACCTTTGTAAAGTTCGGACAGATCATGAGTACAAGGACGGAACTGCTGCCGCCAGAGCTGATCGAACAGCTCAAAAAACTGCAGGACCATGCAAAGCCCATCCCATTTTCTGACGTGCGGACGGTGATTGAAGAGAACTGCCCGGATTTTTTCGAAAGTTTCTGCGAGATCGAAGAAACGCCAGTTGCTTCTGCATCTATCGGACAGGTTCACCGTGCTATCCTCAAAGACGGAACCAAAGTTGCCGTGAAGATCCAGCGCCCGGGTATTCGCGAAATCATAGAGACCGATATCACGATCCTGAAATCCATGGCAGAACGAATCGAGACGGTGTTTCCAGAGACCCGGATCTATAACCCATCAGGAATGGTGGAGGACTTTGCACACCAGATCGTAAAAGAACTTGATTACACCCGTGAAGCCCGCAATGTCGAGCGGATGGCCCGGAACTTCCGGGATGTCCCAGGTATACGGTTCCCGAAAATTTACTGGGATTTTGTCACTCCCCAAATGATGGTGATGGAATTTATCGATGGTGTCAGGATCGATAACCCCGAAGCAATCGCCGAAATGGGATCGGATCCGCACGAGATCGGTGTGCGGGGATTCCATGCCTATCTCAAGATGATCTTCGAAGACGGGTTCTTCCACGGTGATCCGCACCCCGGTAATCTGTTTGTCACTGCGGATGGAAACATCGTTTTTCTGGATTTTGGGATTGTGGGGATCCTGCGGCCCGAGAAACGGCAGAATTTTATTAACCTCCTCTTTGCACTTGTCAGCGACGACATCGAAATGATGCTTCGGTCACTTGAGGGCTTTGGGATCGTCATTGCCGAAGAGGACCGGGAAGCATTACGAGACGATCTTTATATCATGATGCACGACTTCGGAGGGGGAGATGAAGTTGCGCAACTGGACTTCAAACTTGTGGTAACCGAGCTCACCGAATCAATGCGCCGCTACCGGCTCAAGGTGCCCTTAAACCTGATGCTCCTCCTCAAGGTCTTTATGATGGTGCTTGACATCGGCGTCCGGCTTGACCCGAAGTTCAACTTAGGAAAAGAGGTCACACCCTACTTAACAAAACTTGCCGATACCAACACTTTCTCTGCCGGGTATGTCAAACGGGCATCCATGTCGCTCCTCGATGGTGTCGATGCCCTGCTGGATATGCCCAGGAATCTCAACCTGATGCTGCGGCGTTTGTCTACGGGGACGTTCAAACTTGAGATTGTGGACACCGATATCCAGAAACTTCAGATGTCACTCGATAAAGCCAGTGATAAACTGATGATCGGGATGGTTGTCGCTGCACTTGTCGTCGGGTCTTCTTTAGTTCTCCAGTCCTCTTCGTTCACCCTGCCAAAAGAGGTATCCTGGATTGCAATTCTTGGATACACCTCTGCGGTGCTGGTCGGTTTCTATGCCATCTACCATGTTATCTTTTTAAAGTTCCGTATGGAACGGTAACCTTCCGGTTACTTTTTCCCTCTCGCTGTTCTTACGGACAATCTCCCAGACCTTCACTTTTTCTACAAGGGTATACCGGGTGTTTGCCGGACTCGTTGATGGCAGAATACGGTTTTCGATATCAGGTGTCGTGTTCATCCGGTGGAAGTACCGGCCGGCTGTGGCCCCGTTCAGCACAATGAGCCGCACGGTGGGGTGAGTGGTGAGAAACCCACTGATATCATTGAAGAGCGGCTCCCGGATCTCTTCATCCGCACTCCCTCTCCTTGTACATGTCCGGACTACATCCCAGAGTGCGATATGGTGCTCGTTAAGGTGTGTTATCCGTTCATGGTACGGGAGCCGGTGATCGATTGCGAACAGCGCATCCATGATCTTCCAGAAATGGTTCTGCGGGTTGCCGTAATACTCGCAGTGACGGAGTGATTGTATGCTAGGATAACTGCCAAGGATGAGAACTCTTGGAGAATCACTGGTGATCGGAAGAAAACCAGATGAGTTAGCTGCAGGTAAATTGGGTCTGCACTGATCGGCCATTGCTGGGTATACCCGGAAAAAAAGGAGAGATCAGGCTTCTTTAAAATACAGATTGCAGTGGCAGTGACCCTGCTTTGCGACTTCCTCTTTATGGAATATGCAGGGACATTCGATTGCCCGGTCCTTCTCGTCGTCCCCGCTCCTGATGCGGCAGGGGCAGTAAGGACGGCCGAACTTTGTTTTATTGCGCACCAGTCCCTTGATCACGGTCATGAGCTGCTTCTCATCGGTATTGAGGGTCCAGCCATGTTTATGCGCATAGCCTTTGGCCCATTTGAGCATATCAGCCTGTTCTGCATTTTCTTCTGTCATGGTATCATAATCTCGTGATGTCTTGTATCGATAGTTTATGTATTCGAGACGTTAGTCTTTGCGCTCAACATCATCGCTTCTTTGCGGACTTTGTGATCCGCTGTGCCACACGGTTGTACGTGGCCATAACATCGCCTTTTTCAAAGCGGTACACGTCCTTATCCAGTGACTCCCCGCTCTTCTTATCCCAGAGCCGCATCGAGTCCATGCTGATCTCATCGCCAAGGCAGATGGACTTTCCCTGCCTGCCAAACTCGATCTTGAAATCCACAAGGGTGATACCTTGCGCTGTTAGAAGTGCAAAGAGGAGCCGGTTTATTTCCAATGCGACCTTTTTGATCTTTTTGAGCTCTGACGGTGTAACGAGTTTGAGCGCAACGATAAGATCGTCATTGAGCATGGGATCGTGCCGTGAATCATCTTTATAGTCGATCACTATAACCGGAGGATCGAGTTTTGTCCCTTCTTTGAACGGGTAGTTCCGTACAATCGAACCGGCTGCAACGTTTCTGACGATCACTTCGAGCGGGATCATCTGGAGTTCACGCACTACCATGTGGCGGGAATCAATCATACTGATAAAATGGGTTTTCACGCCATTCTTCCCAAGGTATTCAAAGAGGAATGCCGAGACTTCCGCATTGTAACTCCCCTTGTTCCTGAGCACATCTTTCTTTCCGCCATCAAATGCGGTGATATCATCGCGGAACTCAACAATGAGTTTCCCATCCATATCGGTGTTATATACCGATTTTGCCTTACCTGCGTATAGGAGTTTTTTCTGCTTCACGGTCCACTGCTCCTTAGCTTAACTGTTTGTGCGAGCCGGTTTATTAGGGGTTGCAAATCGGGATGGTACCAGCCCCGATCAATATACTGCGGATAGATGCAGAGTCGTTCTTTTAATTCGGCCTCACCGGCAATGATTTTGAGTTCTTCAAACGCAGGCCATGGATGTTCGGGATTAACGTAATCGATGGTGAGTGGCGAGACGCCCCCGAGATCGTCCACACCGCACGGGATGAGGGATGTGGCATCGATCAGGTTGGGGGGAATCTGGATCGCGATGTCACTGGGTAGAATGTCGCGTGCCATACGGATCGTTGTACAAATTTCATCGGTAGTGGGGATTGGCTGACTCGCCATGGGTGTGCCAGGTTTTGGGCAGAAGTTCTGGATGATGATCTCCTGGATGTGCTTATACTTCTGGTGAATATCACGGATTGCGCAGAGGGACTCCTCCCGGTCTGCCATTGTCTCGCCAATACCAAGGAGAAGACCGGTAGTGAAAGGGATTTTGAGTTTCCCTGCATCTTCCATCATCGCAAGCCTGATCTCCGGCTCCTTGCCCTTTGATGTTGCATGAGCGGGTATCCGCGCAGTTGTTTCGAGCATGAGTCCCATGCTGGCATTTACAGTACGCAGACGCTCCATCTCATCGAATGTGAGTATGCCTGCATTCGTGTGCGGCAGGATGCCGTATTCGATGCTCTTTCTGCACATCGCCTCACAGTAATCAAGAATGGTAGTATAGCCCAGTGGTTTGAGATATTTCTTAAACCCTGGCTCCTCTTCCGGGCGCTCACCGAAGGTGAAGAGTGCTTCTGTGCACCCCTTAGCCGCACCATGCCTGAGTGTCGTTTCGACATCATCTTGTGCCATCAGGCAGCCGTCCCTGACAGGTGTCCGGAAAGAACAGTACCCGCACCGGTTCCGGCACACCGTAGTGAGGGGTAAAAAAACATTTTTTGAGAAGGTGATGACCCGGTGCTGCATGAACAATGATGATTTTATTAGATATTGAAAGTTAATGCCATGTTCTGATAAACCGTGTTGTCAGGATCATTTTCGTGAAGGCGGAGGGTCGCAGGTATCGCCCTCTCTTTAAAAACAATGGTTAAAAAAATTACTTTTTTCAGAGCCACGCAAAGCGGATAACTCGTTTTGAACATGTATACACGCAACTCCCACAATATACTGTTGTATGTCATATCTCTGAAACGAGTAGATCCGCTTTCCCGTTAATCACTACAAAAAAGAGAAAATATGACAGGGGATGTTAATGCATATTTTCGATCTCTTCTTCATTCACCGCTACGTAGACGTCAACCTCCTTATTCTCCGGCCGGGTGAACCGTGCATCGTACTGTTCAAAATCGCAGGTATAGGTACGGGGAAGGTTTGTTCCCCAGACAGACATCCAGACCGAAAGGAGCGCATCCGGCATGGGCCCGGCTGCTTTAAAAACCGCATATGTCTGGGCAGGAATCCTTGTGATCGCAAGTCCCTCGGGAATCGTGTCTGCCTTTGTTACTTCACTTCCGATCAAGTAGGCATATTCCCCGGTCCAGTCACTCTCGTATTCAGAGTATACAGCAAACATTGCCGGAGTCTTTGAGCGGTTGATGATCTTTGTCGCCATGTTTTGTGTAAGAAATTCCTGCCAGCACGCAGGAATGTCATTAACGCTTCTGCCATCTGCGTTTGAGGTCCGGCGTTTGATGCCCATCACAATCTTTGCGGGCATCTTCTTTACAGCAAATCCAGGTCCATCCATTCCGGAATTATCAGCAGCTGGGATGTTAAACCTGCGGGATTTTTCATTGCGGGTAAAAAAGCATATCAGCATCTTTTTTTCCGTTACCTGCGTACACCTGTATGCAATGTGCCCGCACGCTCTTATCCCGTATAAACCCATCAACCCAAAGACACGCCTGTCCTGTATCCTCGACCAGACAGAACGGGAGGCATTTGCCCGTGCCATGCTGCAGGATGTTATCACCACCACTATTGACTCCCTCTGCACCCCTGTCATTGTCAGCACCGAGCTCTATGACAGTGAGGATGTCCAGATCACGATAAAAGATGCCGATCTCAGTAGTTCCTTAAACCAGATACTTCCGGATTGTGAAGGTCCGATTCTCATCCTCATGGCAGATCTTCCTCTCGCAGATCGTGCATCTATCCAACGGGTCACTAGTACAACGAGTGATATGGCGATAGTGCCCGGGCGTGGTGGGGGCACAAATGTGGTCTTTATAAAGGATACCAAAAGGTTCCATGTCGATTACTATGGGATGAGTTTTTTAAAGCACATGAAGATCGCAGCGGATGAAGGTCTATCTTGCGAAGTGATCGACTCGTTCCGGCTCCACACGGACATCGATGAGAAAGAGGATCTGGCAGAGTTGCTGATCCATGGCACCGGCAAGAGCAGGGCATATCTTGAAGGACTTGGCATCTCTTTAGTTGTTGAGAAGGGCCGTGTCGGGGTCGAGCGAAAACGATAATTTTATCCAACCGCTTGGCAGAATCCCATGATATGAACGGGCAGTCCGAACTCTCGTTTATAGAGCTCCTGCATAGCCCGGATCCTGACCACAAACCGATCTTCACCTGTCAGGTTTTTTTTAAGAAAGATCTTTTTGGGTAGGGAAACGGAGAGAGCAAGCAGCAGGCAGAATAGGCTGCAGCTAAGTGTGCGCTCCAAAAGTTTGGGCAGATTCCGCGGTGAATGGGTAAAAAAAGAGCAATTGTATGTTCAGCGGAGCGCTCACTCAGATGAACGGGTCCTCAGTACACCCATGAACAGGCACTCCTCCGCAGAAATTGACTCAATGCCCATCTGGTCCCCAATGGGAAGCCCGATACCCCTTATTATGGCCGCAGGAGTACACTCATCGGCTTCTCCCATCACCAGTTCGGCAGCAGATACGATGTTGTCTGCCACTGCCCGTTTCGTTACTTCGAGTTTGCGCCCGAAGAGATCGCTCCTGCCACGGTCATCGATGACTGCAGTAATTCCTGCACAGCCAATCGCAACCCCGCTGCACCCGAGACGCATTGCGTGCGTCCGGCTGTCAGCGATGATGACTCCCACCTTCACGCCGTACCTGCTTTCGATTGAAGATTTTATGGCAAGGGCACTCTGGTCAGGATTTTTGGGAAGGGGGGTTACGCAGCCCTGTGGGGCGTTGGACGCATCGACACCAGCATTGGGCAGCAGGGTGCCGGCTTTCATACACAACAGAAAACCGGGTATCCCGCCAACAATCGAATCACTCTCCTGCAGCACAACTTCTGCGGTGCAGGGGTCCATCTGGTATTTTATCGCCAGTTCCTCTGCCTGGGGTGAAGGGGTGATCGTAGAAAGATCTATGATATTTCCTTCAGCCGTTGCAACCGCCGTTTCGGCAAACACAAGGATATCTCCTTCATGGATACCCCCGCATTGCCGGTCCGCTGCATCGGCAGCACGTTCCGCAACAGAGTCACCGCTGCGGATAATTCCGGTTGAAAGTCCGAACACCTCAAACGAGATGTTCACGACCGTTTCACCATCCGCTCAAAGACCGATATGAGGTCCCGTGTCTGCGGCACATCGTGTGTCCGCACAATGGATGCCCCTTTCTGGAGCAGCACCATGGTGACTGCCAGGCTTCCGGCCAGCCGGCCTTCGGGCTCCCTGTTCACGAGATTTCCAATGAAGCTCTTCCTCGAGATTGCGGCAAGGACCGGGCGGTCGAACTTTAAAAAACGCTCATAACTCTGGCAGAGTTCCCAGTCATTGTCGAGCGATCGCAGGGGACTCCAGTACCCGACACCCGGGTCGAGTACATAGTTGTCAATCCCCGCAGACTCACACCGCCCAACCACGGTTTTAAGAGTCATCATCGTTGCGTCCAGTCCGACAGCATCCCCCGGATTGTAATTTGCCGCCATTAAAAATGCCGGCAGCCCGGATTCGGCAAGGCGTTTGGTGTATGCAGGCGATGACAATCCCGAGATATCGTTTGCAGCATGAATTCCATGCTTTAAGCAGACCTCAAGCACCCACGGGTTCATCGTATCGACAGAGATGGTAAAACCGGTCCCGTCCAGCTCTTTGAGTGCAGCATCGATACGGGATGCTTCTTCGCTCCCGCTGATCGCTTGTGCATTGGGGGCCGTGCTTCGGGCACCGAGATCAATGAGATCGGCGCCATGTTCTACCATCTCTACTGCCTTTTTGTGAACCTCGTTTGTCGGGATATACGAATCTGTATAAAACGATTCATAACTACAGTTGATAACCCCCATAATCCTGACGGGAGCATCACCCCCGATCGTGAGTTTGTTGATTACGCACTGGTGCATGTCTTCACCTTTGCTGCCCGGAACGTGTTCTCCATCAGGGTGGCAATCGTCATCGGGCCAACGCCGCCCGGGACAGGAGTGATTGCAGATGCAATTCCAACAACTTTTGCATAGTCCACATCGCCCACCAGTTTTCCGTTCAGCTGGTTGATGCCAACATCAATGACGACAGCACCCGGCTTTACCATTGCCGGCTGGATGAAGTGGGCTTTGCCAATCGCAGAGATAAGAATGTCAGCCCTTTTGAGTTCTTCCGCGAGATCCTTTGTTTTACTATGACAGATCGTAACCGTTGCATCAGCGTTCAGCAGTAGTGCAGCCATGGGACGCCCCACATCAATGCTGCGCCCGACAACCACTGCCCTAGCACCAGCAAGTGGGATTTTGTATTCTTTTAAGAGGGTCATGATCCCTGTGGGTGTGCAGGAGGTAAAACGGGGCCTGCCCGAGAAGAGGAGCCCTATGTTCTCCGGATGATACCCGTCTACATCTTTCACAGGGCTTATCGCTTCGATCACGCGTTCTGCATCTACCTGTTTCGGGAGGGGGAGTTGTACGAGAATTCCGTCAATATCAGTATCCCGGTTCAGTTGAATGACGGATTTAAGCACCGTTTCTGTAGTCGAATCAGCGGGCAGTTCAATTCCCACCGATCCGATACCGACCTGCTCACAGGCACGGTGCTTCATCCGTACATACATCTTTGAAGCCGGGTCACTTCCCACGATCACTGTGGAGAGCCGGGGATTGAGCCCGGAGTTACGGATCTCCTCTTTAAGGAGTTCAAGGCGCATCTCCGAGCACTTTTTTCCATCGAGGATAATGACCATATGAGTTCCTGAAAAATTGGGTGAATTATTCCGGGTAGATCGGGAATTTGCTGGACATTGCATGGACTTTTGCATGAACGTCCTTAATCGCGGCTTCGTTGTGGACATCCTTGACAATGGTTGCAATCCAGTTACCAATGTTGCGCATCTCTGCCTCTTTCATACCGCGCGAGGTGACAGCAGGTGTGCCGACACGAAGGCCGCTGGTGATAAACGGGCTCTTGGTCTCATTTGGAATCGTGTTCTTGTTAACGGTGATTCCCGCTTTACCGAGCGCGACTTCTGCCTCAAGACCGGTGATGCCCTGAGCGGTAAGGTCAAGGAGCATCAAGTGGTTGTCGGTACCCCCGGAGACGAGCCGCAGGCCGTTGTTCATCAACGTCTCGGCCAGCACCTTTGCATTCTTTACAATCTGCTGGCTGTATACCTTAAACGAAGGCTTGAGCGCTTCTTCGAAACAGACTGCCTTTGCCGTAATGGTGTGCATGAGTGGACCGCCCTGCATACCGGGGAAGATCGCCTTATCGATGGCTGCTGCATACTCGCTGTTGCACATGATTGCGCCGCCACGGGGTCCCCGTAGGGTCTTGTGGGTGGTGGTGGTAGTGAAGTTCACTACGCCGACTGAGTTCGGGTGGACCCCTGTTGCACAGAGCCCGGCGATATGGGCGATATCTGCCATACAGTATGCACCTACCCCGTCAGCAATCGACTGGAAGGCCTTGAAGTCAATGGTGCGGGGGTATGCAGACGCACCGCAGACCAGCATCTTTGGTTTTTCCTTCTTTGCCAGTTCCTCAACTACCCCGTAATCAATGGTCTCGGTCTTCGGGTCAACACCATACTGGGCTACTTTGTAAAACTTCCCGGTAAAACTGACCGGTGAACCGTGGGACAAGTGACCGCCCTGCGTGAGTTTCATACTCATCAGGGTATCTCCCAGACTCATGAACGCAAAATAGACCGCCATGTTTGCCTGGGTGCCGGAATGTGGCTGCACATTGGCATGCTCTGCCCCGAACAGTTTCTTCAACCGGTCGCGGGCGAGATTCTCGGCCATATCATGGAACTCGCAGCCACCGTAATACCGTTTTCCAGGGTACCCTTCGGCATATTTGTTGGTCATGATTGAGCCCATTGCCTCAAGTACCGCATGGGATACGAGGTTTTCAGATGCAATGAGTTCGAGCCCGTTGGTCTGGCGAAGCCGTTCTTTCTCGATAATATCTGCTATTTCTGGATCTGTTTTAGACAGATAAGACATATGGACTAGGGTTCGCTCGGATCAGGTAATACCTTTTCTTATGTCCGGATTTTGAGGGATAGGCACAAGTCAGCTGTATGTGTGGCTGGCTGTGCTCATTAACGTGGCAGCATATTCCAGTAGTGAACGGTCATCTGGGATAACCGGTTCCTGCCCGCTGCTGGTTATGTGATACTTGAAAAGAGATTAATACATAAAGGCAAACCCAGTGAAGCTACTCGATAGGGTGACAAACAATTATTTTCCCGCAATAGAGCACAAACCTTTTTTCCTAATCAGGCGTTCAATAGTATTATTTATAAGGCTAGCGCCTGTACACCACTGTACAGGCTAATTAAGACGCAAATTGATGCAAAGATCAGGTA
>Ga0194039_1001038_pt1 | contig 15353 bp, 18 predicted proteins | sample JunL228m_MetaG_FD_148679 | JGI IMG/M metagenome (GOLD analysis project Ga0194039, IMG submission 148679) | Anoxic zone freshwater microbial communities from boreal shield lake in IISD Experimental Lakes Area, Ontario, Canada - Jun2016-L227-8m | ecosystem: Environmental > Aquatic > Freshwater >... | reverse complement strand
GCCTTTTACAACATGGACAAAGTGGGATTGGACCTTCAAAATTCATACAGTGTTGTGGGAGGATGGAGAGTATGAACTCACGGCGTGTGCGGGGTGAAAGTAATGATTTTGTCTTTTATCTGTCTTTATTGATCCTTGCGATCTTTATTTATTATCGTAGATTCTGGCGTGGATAATGTGGGTTAGAAACTAAAACAGAAATAATATAACTAATTTCGAAGACATTAAAATATGGAAAAATACAAAACCTATTCATTTGTGCTGGTATTGTTCTTTTTTACCGTAATACTTTTTTCAGGCTGTACAAATATTACAGGAACAAAAATATCCCCAGATGCAAAGATGGATTTATCCACAGGGTCTAATGGTTCTTCGGCCTCATCAGAGAATTTTGGCCAGGAAATACAAAACCAATTCCAAAACAAGAACTATTCAAAATCACTAGAATTATTAAATGCATCTCTTTCTAAAGACCTAAATAACGTGACTCTCCTAAATGAAAAGGGCGTCGTTCTAATGATGATCGGCGATGAATACGCTAAATCTGGTTCTTCAACTCATGAAGCTTATGAAACGTACAACCAGGCAGCGTTCTATTTTGATAAAGCCCTAGATATCGATCCGACTAATGCTGAGGCTTTGAACGATAAAGGGGTTTTAGAACATCTGAAGTTTCAAAACCTTCAGCGTTCCATATATTGGTTTGATCAAGCGATTTCGAAAGATCCATTTTATGCGCCTCCATTGGTGAATAAAGGATTCGTTCTCCTATCACAACGCGATTATGGCATTGGAAATAATAATGCAGAAAAAACTGAAGAAGCTAAAAAGTGCTTTGATACTGCTGCCAAACTAGATCCCAATTGTTCATCTGCTTGGGTTGGAAAAGCTCTGACCTGCGCAGAAGGTTCCGATTTCCGTTTGTATATGGAAAATGCATGGAAGCTTAATCCTAACAAAAATGAAACTCCCTCATTAACACATTTAATTTATGGAAATTACAACATAGTTAAAGGGGATCCAATTCCTCGTTCTGCAACTGGAACATATATGATTGAAAATAATGGCAATTGGGAAAGGGTAAATTAGAGTGCCCTGATTAAAAAAAACCTCCCCCCATATATTAATTATCGCCAGAGATATAAAAAATGCGGGAAAATTAAAGAGGGCGTGGAATCCCGCGGGAATCGGGCATTTTCCCCCCCGGGATATTAACAATGTAACATTTTTTATAACTTAAAAAAATTATTGCTCTGCTGAAACACACATGAACGGGAGTTCGCACCCGAACCATGAAAATCGGTTAATCCAATTCGATTTTTATGTTCAGCAAATGTAGTCTTCTTCAGTATATCGTGGAGGATTCACCAATTTATACCCCGATTACAGATTCAACAATTATATTTGGTCCTTATTGGCTAAGGAACTTTCGGTCAACCGCGTAAGTCCTAAAAACATAAAGTAGATTTGAGGGTTAATATAAAAAACGTTGCGGAAACTGTCAGGGAATGTATTCCAATCGGATACTGGTAACTTATACTGAGTCATCACAAAAATATTATTCGATTTTTTTCCCTTTATCCCATTTTATTTTTTTCCCGAAAATACTATATTTCAAGGGAATTTCAATAATTTTCGGATTTTCTACACCTTTGTTGCAAATTATAAACGACCGGGGTCGAATATCAAAATAACTCGCTTTTGAAGGTACTATTGCAACTGCAAGAAATAGTGATTTTCCTCCATCTAATGTATAGGTTATACTCTGAATTAATCCATGTTCCGGAATGAAAAGCATACTTGAATCAGAAAAATTTAGATTGGTATCCCCATACTTATCTTTTCCCTTGACATTAAAAAAGAAATTATTTGAATCGGAAGAAATGGTATTAATTCCAAAAGAAATTCGTTTTTCCTCCATATTGGTTATTCTTAATTTATAATTTCTCCCTTCAGAATAAGGTGATTTTGAAAAAGCTTGAACTGTAAATTGAAAGTTATTCATTACGCCATCCGATCGGCTATGATTGTCACAGGTAACTATTCCGTGGGGACCTAAATACGCACTATATCCCCCAGGAACAAGTTGCATCCAGAATTCATCGTCTTCGAATTTCTTATCCTCTGTGGATCTAAAAATATTAGCCATACACCTTATAACGGAATTAAAATATAAATACTTAAGTTTTGATTCTGTGTTAGCCCCGGTTTACGCCTACTTATGGGGCTATGTGATGGAAAACACGGCCCAATGTTATAGGAAGCGTGAACGGAAAAAGACCAGCACAAACCCACATTCCCTTTTACGGTGATCGGAAACGAAAAGGTCAATGGCAACGCTGTTCTATCCTAGATTCTAAATATTGCCTCCAATTCAAACCTTTTTCCACGGTCCCCATCGAATGCCATGACTAGTAATACTCAGCATAAGGAGGGCAATGTCAGGCATGGCCGAACGAGACTCTTGCTTTTGAAATTAAAGATGGAGAAGAAATAAATAAAATTAACACAAGTAATTGCTAAATGGAGGATATATTTAGCGGCATTAAGAAATTTTTTTGTGGGACTAAACCTCTAACTAAAATTGAAGAAACCAAAGTCAGTGTAGAGTATGTAAAATTTATTTTATCTGAATTTCAAAACGAAATTAAGCTGTTTATTCCACATCAAAATAAAATTGATGTAGATGATACACAGGAGTTTTGCAGATTTTTAACGAATATTGCGAATTCAACTATTCCATTAACAATGCGTCCACTTGAAAGCAAATATGTTGCAGCAGCAATCCCCATATGTTGTTGTATATTAGCCAAAAGGGACCACACAATTGCGAATGGCATATTCTCTAACTATCTGAATCTTGTTGATGCAGAATCAATTGTTGTAAAAGCCGCGGATTCTGTTGAATTTATCTCCGATCTAAAGATCTGTCATCTTGCCAATAATAAATATAAAATTTGTGTTGTATGGGATTTATCAAAAGAAAATAAGTTAGATAATTTTTATACGATGGATAATGATGAATTTAAAGATACTATTTTTCTTTTCCAAAGAGGACCAGATAGGTTTAAAGATGTCATTAGTTGGTGGGAACCTACTGCTCAAAAAGGTACGTTTCGTAGGGTTGCTCCATACGTCGATCAAATGCAAAACGACATCCATATTCATTTAAAAAACCGGTGGCCGATTATCGAAGAAGGGGTGTGTTTTTCCTATAATGACTATCTTGCGAATAGGAAATACAAAACAATAATAACTTAGACTACTTCACTTCCCAACAAACATCACCCCTTTCCTGTTCCGGCCATCCAGCACCGCTAACACCGATCGCAACGGAACCGTGTAATAATACGGTGAAATCGCAAAATTCAACGCCCGGCCTGATGTCGATAACCGGGCGGACCCAACCAGGTCCACGGCATCGAGCAGCCGGATATCCCTTTTATCTCCATCGAGTACCGCGTCAATATCCTCATTGAGCAGGAGAAAGCCCCGTTCATCGAGGTCGGAATGGATCTCCATCCCATCATTACACATTGCAATCCTGCCTGCTTTCTCAAACGGTTCAGCATGCGCCACTTCAGTCTTCCAGTTGGGAAGTGCCGGTCCCAGGCAAACATTGGAACCTTCACCAGGCGAATCCCCTGGTAACCAGAAATATGACCGGAAAGCAGAAACGAACCGTGAAAAAAGGGTTACCATCAGGCCACCCCTTTCGACATCGTCCGTCGTTGTGCGTTTGTTGAGGCTGGTTTAGCCTTCCTTTGCAGCCGCTTCCTTTCCCGGTCTGTTAGCTGGATAACACCAAGATTCCGCACACGGTACGCCTTTTTCCGCAGAAGATAGGCGTCATAGTTACGTTCCCGCCATACCTTCCACCTTGGAATAGTGGCGTTCCGGGCCTTGACAATCTTGATCGCCGTGCTGATCGTTACCGTCACCGTTGTCATTTTCTCTTCCACCTCGGGCTTGATGAAGTCCCGGTATTTTCCCAGAACAGATCGTGGTTCATGTACCGGGTAATCCATAATTTCTCCTTGCTATACACCCCGCCTGTCACTTGACGGCCCGTGATCTGCACACCTGCAATGGCCATAATTCCCCATAAAATATCATCACGGGCCACGAATGTTTTCCCGGAAAGAAACACAGGGAGGTGTTGTTTCACATCTTCCGGGGTCATGGGGCCACCCCCCTGCGACCAGTCCCGTTGCACACCGGACATACCATTCTCCATGGGTCTTCCTTCTGGTGCGTGATGATGTATTCCGTCATGCTCCCTTCACCACCAGGGTGACCCGGCATTCATCCGGTTCCTGGATGACCAGGACGTCAATTCCGCATTCGATGCACTCGTGCCAATTGCCATCACCTTCCAGTTCGTTATGTCCCCATAACGATCCGCCACATACCGGGCACCGCAGCATCCAGGAACCATGCATGCAGGTAATGATGATATCATCCATTACCACACCCATATCGCCATTCCGGTACACCTGCTGCCATTTCTTCATGGGGTTTTCCTCTTTGGTACACCAAATGAGGTGAGCTCATCAAAGAGTGACGGGTCCTTGCTTACAATATCAATTTCTGCTTCTATCGCAGTGCCTTCGGGTGAACCAGGTTTCTGGAGTAACCAGACCGTCCCCGTTATTTGCGTCTCGTTGTTCCAGTGTTTGAGATATTTCCGGAGTTCTTTTACCGTTGTCATGGTTGCATCTCCCGGGTCGAGCAGAGTTCTGCTGTTTTGTCGAGGATTACACAGTCCATACTCGCTACATCGAGCTCTGCAAAAACCACGGCCTCGCCGTGAGAATCATTGGTCAGGAATAGCCAGACCGTTCCGGTTACTTCGATCTCATTTTTCCATGGTTTGAGAAATGCCCGGAGTTCTTTTACCGTTGTCATGGTTGCATCTCCCTGACCGAGCAGCGTTCTATGGTCTGGTCAAAAATTGTGCAATCCATACTTGCAACATCAAGTTCAGCAAAAACCACGGCCTCACCGTGAGAATCGGGGTTCAGGAATAACCATAACGTTCCTGTTACTTCGATATCGTTTTTCCATTGTTTGAGATATTTTCTGATTTCTTTTATCGTTGTCATAAAAACGTCCTCTGTGATTTCTGCATGTTCAGGAGTCGGCCATTGTTGCGTTCACATGCTGCCCAGGAAGGACAGCGATACAACGGATGTACCGGGTCCCAATATCCGTCCGGTGCACAAAACCCAAAAATAAAATATTTGTCCATCATTGCACACCCACTCCTCGCGGTAGAGATTCCGTTGCAATTTCCAAATACATCGGATCTTCACCCCAGTTTTCAAAATATCCCCTCTCTTCAAGGTAAATTAATAAAAACTGCACCTTTTTGCAATAATCCCGCTTGTTATTTTTACAAAATTTAGACTGGAATATTGAATATATCCAGTCCATTCCATACTCATCCACCGTTTTCCGGTTGCGTTGTGCGATAATTTTTAATTCTACAATAAATCTTTCTGTACTTCGCCGATAGTTCCTGTATCCTTGCCGTTTGATCAATTGACACCTGAAATTCACCGCATCCGGAAGTGTTTCAATAAGGATATGGGATAGTACGGTCTGCTTCAACGGATCGATCATCGGCCGGCACCCCCTTCGGCGGGCCCGGTCGCCCTGGCCTCCCGGTCGTAACATTGCTGGCAGACACGGGTGCCTGCTTCCGGGTCATGGTACACCGCTTTCCCGCGGTTGCACACCGAGCAACGGCCGATATCTTTCGATATCCTCACCATTCTGCCAATCGCCAGAATACCTGGGAGAGGCGGACGTTCGCCCTGCTCCCGCTTCAGTGCCGTTTTGTAACAGACCTTGCAGATCCGGAGGGCCGTCTGGTCAGCCCGGGCTTTCCGTTCCGGCGTAAGCTTCTCGATGTAATCAGATCCCTTCTGGCCACAGGCAGGGCACCTGGCCCGGTAATCGGGATGGTCGAGTAACTTGTAATCCCGGCTCGCGATGTTCAGCGGGACAGGACTTTGTCGAGCAGAATCCTCATGTTCACCGGAGGTGCTGTCAGTATTACCGACGTGTTGTGCAGGTATTTTTAAAATCGGGAGACAAAAAGCCTCATTAACAGTGACATGTTCAGCAGATTCACATTCACAGTCACACAGACGTGTTGACGAATCTTCGGTCACCGGGGGTGCTGTGTCCTCGAAACTGCTGTTATTAGTACTATTTATAATAAATATTTTTTTATTATATAGTCTATTAACGGTTTCAGCACCGGTTTCATCTCCAATCTTGTTCGCAGCAGGTCCAGATAACCTGCTGTTTTCTGCTGAAATGTTGTCAGTGTCGTGGTCGTCGTGGTCGTCGTGGTCATCGTGGTCATCGTCAGGCCGGAGCCAGACGGCCCCGCCTGAAGACCAGAGACGGTAGGTGGTCAGGTTGAACTGGTACGCATGGGCACGACGCCGGACACTCCGGCCGACATCATCATCGCATACAACGGTCCGGTCGGTGTAACTGATGGCAGGGCACTTATCGAGGAGCCCTGAGTACGTAGTACCCCGGCTCTGGTACCCGTGAAGGGTCCGGTGGACTGCCTGGTACGACAGGTTTGTTGCGGCCTGGAGTTGCTGGATGGTGAACTCTACATCACCACGGCGTAAGATGACACCAATCATCTCAGCCTCCCGCCGTGTCAGCTTTGACTCCTGCCCGCCCCCGGTCCCGTTCAACATCCCGAAAAGACCGGCGGCTGCCACGAAATCCTCAAGAGTCGCCTCAATAAAAGAATCGCCTCCTTCGATGGAATGTCGTTCACGCTGCATGAAGAAGAGGACCGCGTGGGCCTTGATCAGCGAGTAGAACATCTCCGGGTTCCTGCGGTTCGTCTTCGTCTGGAACTCAACACGGTTCGCGAAGGGAATGGTCACATGGACCCGTTCATTCCCGATAATCTCCCACATAGCCCGGCAGGTGATGACCTCCGGCCGCGTCGGGTTAAGAATTCCCGGCGATTCAGTCTCTTTCTCTGCCATGTCCGCGAGGACTGCTGCGTCCTGCTCGGAAGAATCATCGATCCAGCAGGTGAGCATCCGGTTGAATACCTGGTCGTCCCCCGACCCCTCAACCTTTGCGACCCACCAGATACAACGTTCGGGAATACTGCACACCATCGCCTTCCGGTCCTTGCTCACCGTCCGGTACTTAATGGGTTTCTTGAAGGAGGAGGTCGCCCCTTTCAGGATCTCCTGCATCTCCTCCGAGATGATCTTGTCATCGAACACGATCACGGTCCCGGGCCTCATATCGTCCATGTAGAAGAGGAACTTGTTCGACATCGCCCCCTCCAGCTTGAACTGCTCGGGGACCTGCAGGAGGATCTTGTTGAACGTATCGCTCTTGCCCTTCCCCGATTCGCCGCTGACCGAGACGTGGAGGCCGTTCGTGTTGTCCACCGACCGGGACGCAAGGCTCATGACCAGGCACTCGGCGGGGACTGCATCGCCAACATGGTCCAGGGCGAACGTAGTAAGCATGGCTTTCAACGGGTCCCCGTGTTGCAGGACCGCCAGCGCTTCATCGTAGTTCGGGAGGTCGGTAATAGTGGTACCAGATGACGGTTGCGGAGGGATTGGGGGAGGTTGCCCCGGCCCTTTTCGTGGAGCCGCAATTTTCCTCCGGTCTGCCGTTGGTTCGAATTTTTGCCGTAACTCCCGCCACCGCTGGTTGCCACCTCCGCAGGAACTATGCTTGCAGCCCGCGTGGATACCGCCGCTCGGGAACTGGATGGCGAATGCACCATCCTTATGAGCACCCGAAAAAGGACATTCGGCAAGGTTGAACAACACGCCGCCCTGGTATGCCTTCTCTTCGGCGATGTCAACCGAGTGGTCCCGGAGCCAGCGGCCGAGGTCAATGGACGGTCCTTTTATGGCTGAGGTTTTCTCTGCTTTCTCTGCGATCGGTTTTGCCGTCGCGGCAAGTTGCGCGAGTTGTTCCGTTGTTACCGGCAGGACCTTCTCCGGCTCTGATGAAAGTTTTGACCGGCGGTGTGGCCGGGTCTTTGTGCTGTCGCCCTTCCGCGATACCGTCCCGTACAGTTTCCAGATCCTCGACGCATTGTGGTTAGCCGTATCTACGGAGCTCGATTTGTCGTTGAACAACAACGCAAGGGCTTCCAGGCCCCGCTTCACGAGGTCTGTACTCTCCGTGTTATTCGGCAGGTCGATGGCATACAGGAGGTGAGCACCGTTCCCGCTATCACCGGCAACCGGGTCCGGCCACCCTTCATCCTTGAGGTACTGGACGATCCGGACAGCCTTGTCAAGAGCTGCCGTATGCTCTGCATCGCTGGATGATACACCAGACGGCCGTTTTGCATCGATGTCGACCGGGAACCACCGGCGCCGGGTAACATTCTCATCGCCGGTTGTCGGGTCCTTCTTCCCAAGCCGCATCTTGATCCGGTTCGATGACCGGGCAAGCAGGGCCGGATCGAGCTCGTTCAGGGTAACGTAAATTCCCTGTGAATTGGCCCCCTCTACTTTATCCGCATCGCCTGCGAGCTGTGCCATGTCGTCGTAGTAACCCGAGGCGATGTTCCCGTTATCGAGAATTGCCCGGAGTTCTACGACATTACCAGGTGAAAAGAGCAGGGCCAGGGCCCGCTCAGTATCGTCCGGCATCGTTCACCCTACGATAATTTCAGATGACGGGCAACGGGATTTGTTGAGACCGTCGATAATGGCGCAGTACCAGATAGTTTCGCCCATTGCACGGACCGGATAGGCCGCATAGCAATTTGAGCGTTGACAGAGGACAGTTTCATGTCCGTTCGTCATGATGGGGCAAATTTTCACATCCTCCAAAAAGGGATTTGTAGCGGCCCGAAACATCAGGACACCCCACGAGGATAGAGAATAATGCTTCCGCACTCCGCCCGGGCAACTTTTTCAAACCGGTCCCGACTGACCAGGTAAGTACCTCCCGGCAATGTGATGATAACACTACGGCCCGCCGGATGCATCGCACAACGTGCATTGGTACTAAAACCCGTTTGTGAAAGAATTACGGTGTTACCGAAACAGAGCAAATCGCGTATCGCTTCGCGATCGAGAGAATAGACCAGAGAATTCTCTTTTATGTCGATATGGCCATCTTCTGTCGGTGATAGTAATGCATATCTAAATGAGGCATACTTATTTTGCCTACCGTTGTCAAGCTTATAAATTGCTCCCTCTTCGTCCCTCCGTGGAAAGTCGAGATTGTTGGGGGGGCAATTAGTTACTTTTTTTAACATTCTGACTCCTCGCGGATCATAATCAGTCCCCGCTCCTGGTAGAAGTCCCCAATACCGAAAAAACCGGTCGCTTTTTCATAAGCGGCCACGGTATTGCGTGAATAGCAGTTTATTTTCTCCATAGTCTTCTTTCCTTTTTTTCCCCGGACTATGCCGGAGACGTAACTCTAAGCGGAGAGATAAATAAAAGAGATGGTTTGCTATTTTGCCAAAATAAGGCAAAAGCGCGGGGTGAAAGTGAAGGGTAGGATCACAAACCGGTACGGTTACGTTAGCATCGGAGTCTTCTTCCACTCCGCCTCCACCACCATGGCGATCTGTCTGGCCGTGATTTGTTGAATGAAGGCAGTCAGTGCCTTCGGGTTACCAATGACATCGTCCTTCAACAGGTCCATGGACATCATCGCGTCTTCGTTCAGGGGAGTGAGGCAGGCTGCGCAGAAGTCGTTTGTGTGAATGTTGAACGTAGCGCACGAGGGGCACTGTTTCGGGGCCATCATCTTCATCTTTTTCACTTCTGTTTCGTCGGTCAGATTGTAGAGTTTCATAATCGCCCGATCGAGGTCCTCCCCGGTCAGGTGAGCGTAGGTCGCGAACATGTTTGTCGTGATGTTACCCCAGATCATTTTCTTGATCATGCTCTCGGGCAGGCCAGCGATGATCAGGTGAGTGATCCTCGAGTGGCGGAAGACATGGGCATGGACCCTCTTTTCAATTCCTGCACGTTTCGCGATTATCTTGATGAGCTTCGCAATTCCTTCATGCTTTATCGCCTGTTTCCGTCCGGTCAGAAATACGGGGTAATGGGGTTTGACCGGCATCGGGTAATCAAGGAACCATTGGGTCAGAAGGGATTTTGAATCGATTAGCCTGATACGCCTGGGCCTTCCGGTCTTGTGGTCCGTATTCACGATGACTCCCTTGGGGTCGAAGACGAGGTCGCCCCAGGTGACCAGGCCTATCTCGCCGATACGGAATCCTCCTTCGTACATCATCGAGATCATTGCCCTGTCCCGGGACCGGGTGCAGGCCGCAATGATACGGTCGACTTCTTCAATACTGAACAAATCCCCGGCTACCTTGGTCATCATGTCTTTTGAGGGCGGCCGGATCGCACGGATCTTTAATTCTGTCTTCCGTTCTGCCAGCTTCGGGGCAACTTCGTTGTCAATCATCCAGATGAGAAAAGTTTTGAGGATCCGGACATGATCATACAGGGTATTTTTCGCGAACGGGGTCCCCTTGATACTCTTGCCTTCTTTGAGATTGCTGATACCTTCATACACCCCGAATACATCGAGTGAATCGAAGGGGGCGATGAACCTCCGCCACCCGGTCAGGGTCCGGGCAATTTTGAGACTCCGGATAAGGCCGATGTTTGCAGAACTTTTTGACTCAAGTAAAAACGCCTTAATAAGGGACGCATCTCTTTCGGTCAGTAAATTATCCGCTAATCCTTTTTCGATACAACCCTTTGCACAATTACTTTTTAATCCATAAAAGCTCTCGATTGTGTTTGCTTCGGGTTCCGTGGAAAGTCTGGGAGCCATAGAAGTAAGTACGTCATTGGACTGATAAATTAGCTACATGGGGCTCACTCGTTTTCGTAAATGATCCCCATAGCAGCATACCGACGCAAGGTTGGGAGCCCCTGTTTTTTCTCCATTTTTCGTCACTTTTTGCATATTTGAAAAATTTTGATTCATAAATTATCCACCGGTCAGTTTTATTCAATTATGAATTTTTTCTACATAACAAAAGCTTCCGGATATTTGAAATTGTCGGCAATACAGTGAATATCAGAGCCAGGTGTTGTAGTGTTTCTGTCTGAAGTCGGCTGCGAAGAGATTCACCCACATGATACACAAAAAATCAGGACGAGGATAATCGGAAAAATACGATGAATTTTGTTTATCATTCGACAACTGCCCGATTACCCGGTTAAATCAATTCCTTCATGCTGGTATCCTTGAGCAGGTAGCGGATAAGCCCCTCTCCGGGGAAATGTTTGTCGCCGTACATGGATTTGATGGCATTGGCAATGACCCGCAGATCATACTGGCTGGGATAGACTTCCGGTGGTTGTTTATCCAGGTTGAGCAGGGTGTAGACACCCATCATTGCAGAACGCACCGAGTATTCGACAGTAAAGACACAATCCCCTGGTATCTCCACAAACTGTCCCAGGAATGCAAGATTAACACTACCTGTGGGTACTACATCCGGCCGGTCACCTTTAACCCGTGGCATGAACTGGCTGGTGATGTACGGCATCATGCAGGGGATAACCTTGGACGTAGCAATGATCTCTTCCGTCTGGTCTCCGGCTCCCATGTGATAGAGGAGCTCGCGCAGCAACTCCTCCCCGGTGCAGTCTTCCATCTTCTTCCTGATGCAATCACCGAGGTTATCCGGCAGCAACCCATAGGCCCACAGGACAAGGGTGTTTTTCGGCTGATTGGTAAAATGGGGCTGTCGGTGACAGGTTACGCTCAACAGCCATGAGGAGTCGACAGCGGTCATGATTCCCCCGGTTACCAGCTTTCCCGAATACGGATCCCTGCCGGTGAGTTTCCTGAGCAGGTCCGCCATTCTGGAGTCTGTACAGGTGATGGTGAAAGATTCCCACTTTGTTTTATCAATATCGCCACAGAAGATGCCGGGCCTGCCAAAGGATGGATCTTTTGCAGCGACGAATTTCCAGAGTTCCCAAGCCGCCCCCGGTCCCCGGTTCACCCCTGCCGGTGTAGCCATGCTCCCCAGGGTCGAATTCTCCGTCATCGAACCGCAGGTAAAGAACACCAGGTCGTCTTTTGTCGTCTTTACAATGCCGGCCTCGCCATTCGTTACCAGGTGAATTGCGGTGACGGTCTTCCTACCCGGTGTAATGTCCATGTCCAGGTCCGTAACCCGGGTGTCCTTCCGGAACGTCACCCCTTGCTCATCCAGCCATCGTTGCAGGGGCAGGATCATCGATTCATACTGGTTATAGCGGGAAAATAAAATCCCACGAAGCCGGGAGAGGCCCGGCAGGTGATGGATGAACCGGTGCATATAGCGTTTCATCTCCACCAGGCTCTGCCAGTTCTCAAAAGCAAACATTGAACGCCAGTAATACCACATATCCGTTGCAAAGAACGAGTCGTCGAAGAATTCTTCGATGGTCATTGCCCCCAGTTCGCCTTCGGTGGCCATGACGAGTTTTTCCAGTTGTTTGATATGGTGACCGTTAAGCCCGAGGGTGTCACGCCCGATCTTTTCCCCGCATTTGTGCATCAGGCGACAGGCAGAAACGTTCGGGTCGATCCGGTTCACATCCCGCAAATCCTCTAATACGGTCCGGGAAGGGTCCTCGAGGGAAGGAATATGGCAAAAAAGGTCCCAGCTGCACTCGTAATGCTCCTCCATCTCTCGCCCACCCCGGGTGAGAAAACCAGTTTGTGCATCCCCGGATCCATCCATGCTCCCGCCGAGGACCTCCATGTTTTCAAAGACCGTGATATTCTTCCCGTCCATATGGCCATCATGGATCAGGTAAAATGCGGCAGCAAGGGATCCTATCCCGCCACCAATTAAAAATGCATGTTTATTTCCGATTCCTTCCGGTTTTCTCGCCCTGACATTGTTATAGGTACCCATAGTATTCACACCACAGTATTGTTGCCTATATGGCATAGCACTTAATAATGAATCACTATTTATCGGACATAAACATACGCCGGTCGGGATCCGGGTCTCCAGGAACCCGGATATTTCCGGGATGGAATCGATTTCGAATACGTCCTAGTCTAGGAACAGGATCTCTTTCATTTCGAGGTATTTTTTCATTGGGTATGATCATATCATCATCATCATCATCATCATCATCATCATCATCATCATCTGGCCTTTAGAGGTGGAACACAGGTGGTGTGAACGTGAAGGGTGTTTGGACAAGTCTGTCGTCACGTTGATCAAAGGACCCCTTGAAGGAATACCGTCTTCTGGCTAATTATCCAAATTCACGTTCAATTTTGTCAATTACAGAATGATAGTAAAGATCCCGGACGGACTAATTTTCTGAGCAACATGAGCATGATGAATATGAGAATAGGACACAGGTACCAGATTTCATTACCCAACGGAAAAGCTCGTAGCCGATATCTGCGATAAAATCGATCATGAGTCGGTCATTTTAAGGACTATGATAAAAAGCTGGGTCTTCTTACGGGATGATTTGAACAACACAATGATTGAGGAAATCTGAAGCCAGGAGTCTGAATCTGATTTTATTTAATCACATCAATTATTTCAAAAGTTCATTTTTTATTACATTAGGAGATCCGCCACATCCCCTTCGGCACCACCATCTCGAACCTAGCTCCTTTGCCAGGTTCCCCTGTTTCACGTATAGTGATGCCGGTGATATCAAGGATCTCCCGTGCAAGGAAAAGACCAAGGCCGGTGTTCTTACCAAAACCTTTCTTAAAAATTTTCTCCTTATCCTCAGCAGGAATTCCCTCGCCATCGTCTTCGCAAATAATGAGATGAACATCACCAGATTCCTCAACAGAGTACCTTATGGTCGTAATCTTCCCGCCGTACCGCACCGCGTTATCCATCAGGTTATAGAATACCTTGACAATTAGTGGATCGGCGAGCACTTCCCAACCGGCAGGGAGATCGTTCTTCACCGTGACCTGACCGAGCGGTGCTTCCTTTGCCGCAGTCTCAACGAGTGAGCGGATGTCCTGCCAGGCAGGAGAATTGACACCGATTTGTTCATATTCTTTAGTGAACTGGATCATGGTGGAGATCCTGTTACTTGCCTTTGTAATCCGGGTGAAATAGTCCCCGAGTGTTGGATCGGGAACTTTTTTGTGTAATAACTCAAGAAAACCATTCACTGACATCAGCTGGTTATTGACATCATGGCGGGTGATGCTTGAGAGCAGGTTGAGCTTCTTATTTGCTTCATGCAGCGCTTCTTCCGCTCGTATACGGTCGGTGATGTCCCGGACAATTGAGAGGGAAACATTCCTTCCCTTAAACGGGAAAATATGGGTGCTTACCTCAACAGGGTATTCACTCCCATCTTTTCGTGCATGTATGGACTTAAAAGTGATACGCCCCCCCTTGTGCATTTGGGTCATCGTGAATGGCAGAAGACCTTCGAGAATATTCCTCGGTACGATATCCCATGGAGACATTGCCTGGAACTCTTCCCGGGTATATCCTAATGATTTTACAGCGATATCATTGACGAGGATGTACTTTCCAGGACCTTCCTGTGTCATCTCATGCAGGAATATCGCATCATTTGCATTGTTGAAGACCTCGCGGAAGAGTTCCTCGTTCTCCTGGAGCGCCCCCTCTGCACGCTTGCGCTCGGTGATATCAGTCCCGGTTCCCATATAATAGAGACGACCCTGTGCCTCAAATCTGACACCCGTGAGGAAGAACGGTATCGTATGCCCATCTTTCGCCAGCAGGGAACTTTCAACCGAACTTTGACCCGTTTCCATCACGGTTTTCGTAGCTCTCATAACTGCATCCCTGGCCTCTGGCGGATGCCAGTCCATAGCAGAACGGTTTTTCATCTCTTCAGCCGTGTAGCCCAGAATGGTCTCATGCTGCTTATTCCAGCGTACCAGTTTATGTTCGGGATATGTATAGAGATAGAAGATCCCGGGAAGGCTGTCTAATAGTGATTTTGAAAATTGTTGCTCTTCCCGGAGCAAGTTCTCTGCCTGTTTCTGCTCGGTCACATCCTGCAGCAGGACCAGACGACCCTCCGGTTCTCCTGAATGGGTAAGAATTTGTTCAACAGAACCTGTGTAAAACCGGGTATCGCCGTCCTGACCACGAGTGAGATCGGAATGGATCGTCCCTTCCGATCGGCATAGCACGAGAAAATCCGGCCAGTCAGGAGCAATCCCGTTTACCGGTTTGCCAACAGCTGCTGCGGAAATGGTGGAAAATAGGTATCCACTCCAAAAAGGAGGGGAATATATATAACTGAGAACCATAATATTATAGGATGTGTCTCTGCCTAATCAGGACTTAATTTTCTTAAATTCTA
>Ga0194039_1001036_pt1 | contig 15410 bp, 14 predicted proteins | sample JunL228m_MetaG_FD_148679 | JGI IMG/M metagenome (GOLD analysis project Ga0194039, IMG submission 148679) | Anoxic zone freshwater microbial communities from boreal shield lake in IISD Experimental Lakes Area, Ontario, Canada - Jun2016-L227-8m | ecosystem: Environmental > Aquatic > Freshwater >... | reverse complement strand
TATAAAACTCCCGTTCACCAACCCAACTTATATACTAAACTTATCACCTGCTTTATCACCTAAGCGACAAGATTATAATTTTTCATTCTTGGTCGGTAATACTTCTCCATGGAAAATTAAAACTTTAACACCAATCAACCCGTAAGCTGTGTGGGCCTCGATAAACCCATAGTCAATGTCGGCGCGCAGAGTGTGAAGCGGGACCCTACCCTCACGATACCATTCTGATCGGGCAATTTCAGATCCGCCCAATCTGCCGGAGCATGATATTTTTATCCCCTTGGCTCCAAACTTCAGTGCATAACCGACACACTTTTTCATCGCACGCCGAAAAGCGACTCGCCTTTCCAACTGGCTGGCAACATTTTCAGCCACCAATTGTGCGTCTATTTCCGGTTTACGGACTTCTAAAATATTGATTATAATTTCAGCTTTCGAAAATTTCTCAACGTCCGCTTTCAGTTTCTCAATTTCAGAGCCTTTTTTACCGATAATAATACCGGGTCTTGCCGCATATATATTCACTTTTGCTTTATTAGCGGCTCTCTCTATCTCAATTTTAGAAATGCCTGCATTATAAAGCTTCTTCTTAAGGAACTTCCTAATCTTCACGTCCTCATGCAGCATTTCGCTATAGCTTTTTTCGGCAAACCATATTGATTGCCACTTTTTAATATAGCCTAGTCGTAATCCTACCGGGTTAACCTTCTGACCCAATATCGTGCCTCCTTACTTTTCATCCACTACTATTGTAATGTGTGAAGTTCTTTTCTTTATTCCCGCCGCTCTTCCTTGAGCCCTTGCTCTCCAGCGCTTTAATGCCGGCCCTTGATCTACGAATATCTCCTTAACGTAGAGAACATTTTCATTGATACTGGGATTCTGAGAGGCATTGGCAACCGCTGATTTCAGAAGCTTCGCAATTATGGCCGCCGCATATTTTCGAGTATAAAGAAGTATATTACGTGCTTCCTGTACTTTCTTGCCCCTGACCAAATCAGTCACCAATCTTACTTTCTGTGGTGACATTCTTATATATTTTACAATAGCTTTTGCTTCCATAATAATTAACTCCAAAAGTATCCACTCTGGATTGAGGATTTACTTACGCACTTTCGTTTTACGATCGCCGGAATGTGAATAAAAAGTCCTTGTCGGCGCGAACTCACCGAGCTTGTGCCCTACCATATTCTCCGTTACATATACCGGGATGAATTTTTTCCCGTTATGCACCGCAAATGTGTAACCTATAAGTTCCGGTGTTACGGTTGAACGCCGCGACCAAGTCTTGATAACATTCTTGCTACTTTCAGTCTCCATCTTTCTGACCCTGGTTAGCAACCTATCCTCAATATATGGACCTTTTTTGATCGAACGTGCCACGCTTATTTAACCCCTTCTCTTTACAATATATTTATCTGTTCGTTTGTTTGTTCTGGTCTTATGACCCTTTGTCGGCACACCCCAAGGAGTACAAGGATGCCTTCCACCGGAAGATTTACCTTCACCACCCCCCATCGGATGATCGACAGGATTCATAACAACACCGCGAACGTGAGGCTTTTTGCCCAACCAGCGATTTCTGCCTGCTTTGCCTATGCTGATATTTTCATGTTCATTATTACCCACCTGACCGATTGTGGCCATACATTCAATAAAAACTTTGCGAACTTCACCTGACGGAAGTCGAACTTGAGCATAACTTCCTTCTTTGGCCATCAACTGACCGTAAGCTCCAGCAGATCTAATTAACTGACCGCCACGACCAACCTTTAATTCGACATTATGAATTAATGAGCCAAGCGGAATATACTTGAGCGGAATAGCATTCCCTGGTTTAATATCAGCCTTTTCACCACTGATTATCGTATCTCCAACATTAATTTGCGCCGGCGCGACAATATATCTTTTCTCACCATCTCGATAGTTGAGCAAAGCAATCCTTGCCGATCTGTTTGGATCATATTCAATCGCGGCAACCTTTGCCGGGATATCAGTTTTATTGCGGCAGAAATCAATGATGCGGTATTTACGTTTATGACCACCACCAATGTATCTTGCTGTAATTCTGCCATAACTATTACGACCACCAGATCTCTTCAATGGCTTGAGTAAACTTTTTACAGGTTCTGTAGAAGTGATCTCCGCAAAATCTGCAACACTTTGAAATCTTCTGCCTGGTGATGTCGGTTTGTACTTGATAATTGCCATTAGCCTAATCCTTAATCATTTCTTAAACGCCTTCGGTAATTTCTATACGGCTGCCAGCAGCTAGCGTAACGATTGCCTTTTTCCAGGAACTCTTATGACCTGTAATTCTGCCTGATCTTTTTACTTTTCCTAAAACATGCAGAACACGGACAGCATCAACTTTAACTTTAAATAATTTTTCCACAGCGTCACCAATTTGAACCTTATTGGCCTTCCTGTCGACTTCAAAATGATATTTATTGAACTCTTCTTTTGCCGCCGTGCTTTTTTCTGTAACCAATATTTTTTTTATTATTTTATGTACTTCCATTATGCAAGCAATGCCCCCTCAATCTTTTTTACAGAGGGTTCAAGAAGGATTAAATGCTCATGATTTAAAATATCGTAAACATTAATTCCTTCCGACCTGATCATTTTAACGTTTCTGAGGTTTCTTGACGACTTCAGCAATACTAAATTTTCACTATCTATAACAAAAAGCGCCTTCTTAAAACCAAACAGATCAACAACACTTTTGAATTCACGTGTGCTTATTTTCTCCATTGGAAAATCCCGAAGAATCAGCATTTTTTCTTCTTTGAGCTTCATGCTGAGCGCACTGATTACAGCTTTTTTACGAATTTTTTTTGGTATGCTGTAAGAATAATCCCGCGGGTGAGGTCCAAAAACAATTCCGCCGCCTCTCCAAATAGGCGATCTTGTCGTTCCTGCTCTGGCTCTGCCTGTTCCTTTTTGCCGCCAGGGCTTTTTCCCGCCGCCACTGACATCATGCCTGGTTTTGGTAGAAGCAGTTCCGGAGCGCCGCGCCGCTAATTGCATTTTGACTACATCGTAAAGGATTGCTTCATTGATTTCAGCGCCAAAAACAGCGTCATTTAAATCGACTTTAGCGACTTTATTATTTTGAATATCGAAAACATCTGCGACTGCCATGTGTATAACTCCAGTTACTTAAGCACTTTTTTTCTTGGCTTGTTTAATTATCACAAATCCATTTTTACTACCGGGGATAGAACCTTTCAACAAAAGCAAATTTCTGTCTGCTCGAACCTGCCAAACCTGCAGATTCTGAATAGTTTTCCGAACACAACCCATGTGGCCGGGCAACTTTGTTCCTTTAAATACTCTCGACGGATCAGCGCTGGCACCGATGGAACCAGGTGCTCTATGGAACATGGAACCATGTGTTGCTCTACCACCGTGGAACCCATGCCTCTTGATAACACCTTGAAAACCTTTACCTTTGGAAGTGGCGGCAACATCAACAAAATCACCTGCCTGAAAAATATCAGCACTGATTTCCTGCCCTACTTCATAGGTTCCTGCTTCTGCCGGAAATTCTTTGAGCTCCCGGAAATAACCCTTGTTTGCTTTATTAAAATGACCCTGCAGCGGTTTTGTAACATTCTTTTGCTTAGTCCTGCCGTAACCAATCTGAATTGCGTCATAGCCATCTTTTGCTTTAGTCTTAACCTGCAAAATAACTGACGGCTCCACTTCCACAGCAGTTACTCCGACGGCAGCTCCATCATCCGCGAATATCTGTGTCATTCCGAGCTTTTTCCCGATTATTCCTTTGTTCATCGCTTCATCCAACTTTTTCGATAACTATACAGCAAATATCTTTCGTTTTGAAGAGTGGTAAGAATTATTGCCACATCTTCACACTTAAAACGCATCTACGCTTTTATTTCCACATCCACCCCGGCGGAAAGATCCAGTTTCATCAACGCATCTACCGTTGCCTGAGTGGGCTCGACAATATCAATCAGTCTCTTATGTGTTCGAATTTCAAACTGCTCTCGGGATTTTTTATCTACATGCGGTGAGCGGTTTACACAATACTTATTGATTTCTGTAGGCAGGGGAATAGGACCGGCGACACGAGCACCGGTTTTTTTTGCCGTTTCTACAATTTCTTCAACAGAACGATCCAACAGTTTATAGTCGTAAGCTTTAAGGCGAATTCTAATCTTTTGTTCTTTCATTGATCTGATAACCTATCCTCTTTTATGCAATAATCTTGCTTACGACTCCGGCACCTACGGTTCTTCCACCTTCACGAATAGCAAATCTTAATTGCTCTTCCATTGCTATGGGCATAATCAGCTCGATGCTCATTTTAACATTATCACCGGGCATAACCATTTCAACGCCTTCCGGCAAAGTGGCAACACCGGTTACATCCGTTGTGCGGAAATAAAACTGTGGACGATAGCCGGAGAAAAATGGCGTGTGACGCCCGCCTTCTTCTTTTGTTAAAACGTAAACAGCAGCTTCAAATTTTGTATGCGGAGTAATTGATGCGGGCTTTGCAATAACCTGCCCTCTTTCCACTTCTTCACGCTTTATACCTCTTAAAAGCAAGCCAACATCATCGCCGGCCCTGCCTTCATCAAGTATCTTGCGGAACATTTCTATTCCCGTAACAACTGTTTTAAATGTAGGTCTGATGCCGATTATTTCGACTTCTTCACCAACTTTGACAATACCTCTGTCCACTCTTCCCGTCACAACTGTACCACGTCCGGAAATTGTGAAAACATCACCAACCGGCATCAGGAAAGGTTTTTCTGTATCACGTTTCGGTTGCGGAATGTAGGTATCAACAGCATCCAGAAGTTCCCAAATCGATTTTGCGTCAGCGGAAGCGGAATCATCTGTCTCCAAAGCCTTAAGCGCCGAACCACGAATAATAGGAATATCATCACCGGGAAACTCATATTGAGTTAAAAGTTCTCTTAATTCCAATTCAACTAAATCAAGAAGTTCAGGATCGTCAACTAAATCAACTTTATTGAGGTAAATGACAACATAAGGAACCTGAACCTGACGGGCAAGGAGAATGTGCTCTCTGGTTTGGGGCATGGGACCATCGGAGGCGGCAACAACTAAAATAGTTCCGTCCATGTGTGCGGCTCCCGAAATCATGTTCTTAATATAATCGGCGTGACCGGGGCAATCCACGTGAGCGTAATGCCTTTTTTCCGTCTCATATTCCACGTGAGATATATTGATGGTTACTCCACGTTCTTTTTCTTCCGGAGCATTATCAATAGAATCGAAAGGTCGAAATTCCGCAAATCCTTTCTTGGCCAAATGCTTGGTTATTGCGGCTGTTAACGTTGTCTTACCATGATCAACGTGTCCGATTGTTCCTATGTTAAAATGCGGCTTAGTCCTTTCAAATTTTTTCTTTGCCATGTCACCTTTCCTCCTTAACTTTGAATGGTTAGTTCGTTTATCTTTTAAATTATATTAAAACTTATAATGTGCAAATGCTTTATTTGCTTCAGCCATCTTATGCACACTTTCTCTCTTTTTTATTGCTCCACCGCGGTTACTTGCCGCATCCATTAGTTCACCGGCAAGTTTTTCTCTCATCGTTTTTTCCGTTCGGTCCTGGGCATTTGTAATCAACCAGCGAATTGCCAGTGCTGTGCGTCGTGCCGGCGCTACTTCTGTCGGAACCTGATAGGTAGAACCGCCAACACGTCTGGACTTTACTTCAATAACCGGTTTAACATTACTAACCGCTTTTTCAAAAAGTTCAACCGGCTGCTCTTTCAATTTTTTTTCCATAATATCAAAAGCGCCGTACAAAATACTTTCAGCCACACTTTTCTTGCCCCGTTTCAACAACGAATTTACAAATTTTGCAACTAGTTTATTATTAAACTTAGGATCGGGCAAAACATCCCTTTTTTCTACTTCTCGTCTTCTCGGCATTTAACTATCCCCGTTCAGCTCGGCTTTTTAGCGCCGTACTTTGATCTACTCTGTTTGCGATCTTGAACACCTACAGCATCAAGTGTACCTCTGACAATATGATACCTGACACCGGGCAAATCTTTAACTCTGCCCCCACGTACTAAAACAACTGAATGCTCCTGCAGATTATGACCAATACCTGGAATATAAGAAGTCACTTCATATCCGCTGGTTAAACGAACCCTAGCCACTTTCCTTAAAGCTGAATTTGGCTTCTTGGGGGTTGTCGTATATACCCTGACACATACACCGCGACGTTGCGGCGAACCCGCCAGCGCCGGTGTATTTGTCTTCTTTTGTATCTTGGTTCTGCCTTTGCGAACCAATTGACTGATTGTCGGCATTTTCCCTCCCGATCGAAATCTCACCACTACTTCATAAACAGCAGCAAATCTGCGGTAACTATCAACTCAAATCATTTCTGTCAAGCTTTTTTCTCAGTTTTTTTAATTTATTCTATAATCGCTTCAGCTTCAACATCTCCGGCTTGTATACCGAGCTTCCGGTACATAACAAGACCCGTACCTGCCGGTATCAACCGGCCCATAATAACGTTTTCTTTCAAGCCCCTGAGGTAGTCTGTCTTACCTGCAAGCGATGCTTCTGTCAGTACTCTGGTGGTTTCTTGGAAGGAAGCGGCAGAAATAAAACTTTGGGTACTGAGCGATGCCTTGGTAATACCTAAAAGTAATGGTTCACCTACAGCCGCGCGTCCGCCTTGAGCCGTGACTTTTTCGTTTTCTTCTTGAAAACGGTAGCGCTCAACTTGTTCATCGGTAATGAAAATTGTGTCACCAGGATCGTTTACCTTCACCCTGCGCAACATTTGACGAACAATTACTTCCATGTGCTTATCATTAATCTTAACACCTTGCAAACGATAAACTTCCTGCACTTCATCAACCAGATATCTGGCCAGTTCCTTTTCACCTTTTATCGCTAAAAGATCATGAGGATTGTTCACACCATCCATCAAAGCATCACCTGGTGTAACACGATCGCCTTCCTGAACGCTGATGTGTTTACCTTTAGCAATAAGGTATTCTTTTTCTTCGCCGATTTCCGGAGTCACAATAATTTTACGTTTACCTTTCGCATCTTTGCCATAGGAAACAACACCATCAATTTCACTAATGACAGCAAAGTCTTTAGGCTTACGGGCTTCAAACAATTCCGCAACCCGTGGCAAACCTCCCGTGATGTCCTTCGTCTTTGTTGTTTCGCGCGGGATTTTTGCGACTATGTCACCGGCGAGAACCGCATCACCTTCGGATACAACCAGATTTACTCCTACTGACAAGAAATAGCGTGCCGCGGAACCGGTACTGGCAAGTTTTGCTGTTTTACCCTTGCTGTCTTTGATCGAAACTCGCGGCCTCAAATCACCGCCTTTGAACTCAACAATAACTTTACGGGATAATCCGGTGACTTCATCAAGTTGTTCCTGCATCGTTTTGCCTTCGTTGATGTCACCGAATTTAATTGTTCCATCCACTTCAGCCAGAATAGGAATGGAGAATGGATCCCATTCCGCGATTAATTGTCCACGCTTAACTGTATTGTTGTCGCTTACTTTCAGATGGGCGCCATAAGGCACTGTATATTTGCCACGGTTGCGTTGCTGATCGTCTAAAACATGAATTTCGCCATGTCGGTTCATAACAACAAAATCATTATCCCTTGTTTTAACCGTATTCAAATTAACGAACTTAATTAAACCATCATGTCGCGCTTCCAATTTGGAATGTTCGTCAAATTTTGCAGTTCCACCAATATGGAATGTTCTCATTGTCAACTGCGTACCCGGTTCACCAATGGATTGAGCAGCTACAATACCTACTGCTTCACCAATATTAACCAGATGGCCATGAGCCAGATCGCGACCATAGCACATGGTGCAAACACCATGCTTGGCGCGACAACTTAAAACTGATCGAATATTAACTCTTTCGATGCCGGAACGATCAATCTTTTCCGCCAGCGCTTCATCAATAGCTTCGTTGGATTTAACAATAACTTCTCCGGTAAAAGGATCTTTAATTTCCTGCAGGGCGACTCTACCCAACACTCGCTCTCCGGCTGTTTCTATCATTTCTCCGCCTTCCATCAGAGCGGAAACATAAATACCGTCAACCGTTTCGCAATCCTGTTCGGTGATGATACAGTCCTGAGCCACATCTACCAGTCTTCTAGTCAGATAACCGGAGTTTGCTGTTTTCAGCGCCGTATCAGCCAAACCCTTGCGGGCTCCGTGGGTGGAAATGAAATATTGCAGTACGGTCAGACCTTCACGGAAATTGGCTGTAATAGGCGTTTCAATAATTTCTCCAGATGGCTTAGCCATAAGTCCACGCATACCGGCCAATTGCCGCAACTGCTGGCCAGAACCTCTGGCACCGGAATCGGCCATCATATAAATCGGGTTGAAACTTTCAATGCTACGCTTTTTACCACCGGCACCGGTAATATCTTCCGTACTTATACCACTCAACATTTCGGCAGCAATTTTCTCTGTTGCTTGCGCCCATATATCAATAACCTTGTTATAGCGTTCACCATCGGTTATCAAACCATCCATGTATTGTTTGTGAATCTTGAGCACGTCTTTGTCGGCTTGCAAAACAATGCTCTTTTTATGTTCCGGGATAATCATATTGCCAACGGCAAAAGAAAGTCCGGAAATAGTGGCATACTTGAAACCTAAATCCTTCAGCCTGTCCGCCAGCAATACTGTTGTCTTATCACCGCATAGACGGTAGCAATGATCAATAAGGTTTGCGAGCTCCTTCTTGTTCATTAATTTATTGACTTCATCAAAAGAAATTTCTCCAGGAATTATTTCTGCAAGAATAATTCTGCCTACTGTCGTATCTTTTAATTCCGAGTTAATACGTACTTTAATGCGCGCATGCAAATCTACTGCTCCGGAATCAATTGCCAAACGTACTTCTTCCGGACAGGAAAATACCATGCCCTCACCCTTAACTTCGTTTTTGGCGCGGGTTAGATAATAAATCCCCAAAACAATATCCTGACTGGGAATAATAATTGGCTTTCCATTAGCCGGTGAAAGGATATTATTAGTGGACATCATAAGAACACGCGCTTCTGTTTGCGCTTCAATGGACAATGGAATATGGACAGCCATCTGATCCCCGTCAAAGTCGGCATTGAAAGCAGTGCAAACCAGCGGATGCAGCCTAATTGCCTTACCTTCAATTAACACCGGCTCAAATGCTTGCATCCCCAAGCGATGCAAAGTTGGCGCACGATTGAGAATAACCGGGTACTCGCGTACAACCTCATCTAGCGCATCCCATACCTCAGCTGTTTCTCTTTCGACCATTTTCTTGGCACTTTTTACAGTAGTAACATATCCCTTATCCAGTAGACTATTATAAACAAACGGCTTAAAAAGTTCGAGGGCCATCTTTTTGGGTAAACCGCATTGATGCAGCCTCAAATCAGGACCAACGGTAATTACCGAACGGCCTGAATAATCAACTCTTTTACCCAGTAAATTCTGGCGGAAACGTCCCTGTTTACCCTTCAACATATCCGATAAGGAACGCAGAGGTCGCTTATTGGTTCCGGTAATGGCACGGCCACGGCGACCGTTATCAAAGAGAACATCGACCGCTTCCTGCAACATGCGTTTTTCGTTGCGAATAATAATTTCCGGCGCGTTTAATTCCTGCAGCCTTTTCAGACGATTATTTCTATTGATAACTCTTCTGTATAAATCATTAAGATCAGATGTAGCAAAGCGACCACCATCGAGCGGAACTAACGGCCGTAAATCAGGCGGAATAACCGGTAACACAGTTAAAATCATCCATTCCGGTTTATTACCGGACTTTCGCAAGGCCTCTACAACTTTTAATCTTTTGACCAGTTTCTTTTTCTTTGTATCGGAAATAACTGTAACGACTTCCGCGCGTAACTCTTCGTAGAGTTTTTCCAAATCGATTTCTTCCAGCAGTTTCCTGACAGCCTCGGCACCGATCCCCGCGACAAAGCCTTTCTCGCCGTACTGGTCTGTGGCTTCACTATATTCTTCATCCGTGAGCAATTCCTGCTTTTTCAAGGAAGTTTCTTTGGGGTCTAAAACTATCCACGATTCAAAGTAAAGAACCTTCTCCAGTTCTTTCAATGTCAAATCCATCAAATTACCGATGCGGCTGGGAAGGCTCTTCAAAAACCAGATATGCGCAACAGGAGTTGCCAGGGTAATGTGCCCCATTCTTTCCCGGCGGACTTTCGATTGAATAACTTCTACTCCGCACTTTTCGCAAACCACTCCACGATGCTTCATCCGTTTATAACGCCCGCAAAGGCATTCATAGTCTTTAACCGGTCCAAAAATCTTTGCACAGAAAAGTCCATCTCTTTCCGGTTTAAATGTCCGGTAATTGATGGTTTCCGGTTTTTTCACTTCACCACGAGACCAAGAAAGAATCTTGTCCGGCGAAGCTATGGAAATCTTCATTGCATTGAATCTGATCGGATTTTTTGGTTTTTCAAAATAACTGAAAACGTCTTCCACAGATTTTCTCCTGTTCGATTAAAACTTAAATGAGTACAATTAAAAATTACTCTTCTTCAACTAATTCCACGTCTAACCCGAGACTTTGGAGTTCTTTAACCAAAACATTAAATGATTCTGGCAACCCCGGCTCAAATGTATGTTCACCTTTAACAATTGATTCGTAAATTCTCGTTCGGCCGGCGACATCATCAGATTTGACCGTGAGAAATTCCTGTAAGGTATAAGAAGCGCCGTAAGCTTCCATTGCCCAAACTTCCATTTCTCCCAATCGCTGTCCGCCAAACTGAGCTTTACCGCCCAATGGTTGCTGAGTCACAAGCGAATATGGACCAATTGAACGTGCATGAATTTTATTGTCAACTAAGTGGTGCAATTTCAGCATATAAATTATGCCTACTGTGACTTCCTGATCAAAAGGCAAACCTGTTCTGCCATCAAAGAGAACGGTTTGTCCTGATTCGGGCAAACCGGCATTATTCAACAATTCTCTAATTTTATTTTCAGGGCAACCGTCAAAAACTGGACTGGCTACAAGCATACCTTTTTTCAAACGCCCCACAAAGCGCTTGATGTCTTCGGCAGAAGCTTTATCAACAAATTTATCGAAATCAGGTGATGAATATGTTTTTTTTAATTCATTTTTAGTTTCGTTTAAATCTGATTTTCTTTCCAGAAGTTCATTTAAGCCTTCACCTATTGATTTCGCCGCCCAGCCTAAATGCGTTTCCAGAATTTGTCCGACATTCATACGTGAAGGAACGCCCAAAGGATTCAGGACAATATCAACAGTTGAACCATCAGCGAAATAAGGCATGTCTTCTTCCGGCAATATTCGAGATAGCACGCCTTTATTTCCATGCCTTCCGGCCATTTTATCACCTACGGAAAGCTTTCTCTTAATAGCAATATAAACCTTAACCATTTTAATTACGCCGGGTGGAAGCTCATCACTTGCCTTAACTTTCTCCAGCCTTTCCTCGAAATGAGCCCGGACAAAATCAATTTTCCTTTCATAGGAAGAGATTATATTAATCAGTTTTTCTTCCGAACCGTCGGTCTCAGCAATAGTTATATCCTTCCAATAGCTTGCCGGGATATCTGCCCAGACATCTTTAGTAATCTTATCACCCTTCTTCAAAAGAGTTTTCTTTTTGACATCAACTACTTTGGTTGCCGCAGTTTTTCCGACAATTAGTTTAGTAATATCTTTCTTTATCGTTTCGCTAAGGATACGAATTTCGTCATCCCGGTCTTTAGTTAACTGCTCAATTACGTCACTTTCGATAGCTTGCGAACGTAAGTCCCTGTCCGCTCCCTTCCGCGTAAATATTTTTGCGTCAATAACAGTGCCTTCAACTCCAGGGGAAACTCGCAGGGAAGTATCACGCACATCGCTGGCTTTTTCTCCAAATATTGCCCGCAGAAGTTTCTCCTCTGCAGATAACTGGGTTTCTCCTTTGGGAGTAATCTTACCGACAAGAATATCTCCTGGCTTAACGGAAGCACCAATGCGGATTATACCGCTCTCATCTAAATCTCCTAGAGCTTCCTCACCAACATTAGGGATATCTCTTGTAATTTCTTCCTTGCCCAGCTTCGTATCGCGGGCCATAGTTTCGAACTCTTCAATATGAATCGATGTATAAATATCTTCGCGAACTATTCTTTCGCTGACTAAAATAGAATCTTCGTAGTTGTAGCCACCCCAGGACATAAAGGCAACCATTACATTTCTACCCAGGGCCAACTCTCCTGTATCCGTTGCCGGTCCATCGGCCAATATATCTTTTTTATGGACAAAATCGCCAACATCAACTATTGGTTTTTGATTAAAACAGGTATCCTGATTAGACCTTTGATATTTAGATAAAGAATAAATATCAACTCCGGTATCAATTCCATCTTCTTCGGGGAGCTCAGCACGGACGACTATATGGGAGGCATCGACACTCTCTACAACTCCTGCGCGCTTGGCAACCAAAACAGCACCGGAATCACGGGCAACAATTGCTTCCATTCCGGTACCCACAACAGGAACCTCAGGACACATAAGCGGTACAGCCTGTCTCTGCATGTTTGATCCCATGAGCGCGCGGTTCGCGTCATCATGCTCTAAAAATGGAATCAACGCCGCTGCCACGGAAACCAACTGATTAGGAGAAACATCCATCATTTGAATTTTTTCCGGTACAACGGAAATAAAGTCGCCACCCTTTCGAACTGAAATTAATTCTTCGACAAACTTGCCGGCCTTATCTAAAGGACGATCAGAAGGGGAAATAATTTGATTTTCTTCTTCGATTGCTGTCATGAACTTGATATCTTCAAGTACCTGTCCATTTTCAACAAGCTTATATGGCGTTTCAATAAAGCCAAATTCATTTACTCTGGCGTATGTACTTAAAGAAACAATCAAGCCGATATTTGGCCCTTCCGGTGTTTCTACCGGACATATACGGCCATAATGAGTGGCATGAACATCGCGGACTTCAAAACCAGCTCGCTCACGTGTTAAACCGCCCGGTCCCAACGCGGACAAACGTCTTTTATGAGTAATTTCAGACAGTGGATTGGTCTGATCCATAAACTGAGAAAGCTGACTGGAACCGAAAAATTCATTAACAACCGCCGAAACAGGCTTAGCGTTAATCAGATCATGCGGCATCATTGTTTCGATATCCTGCAAGCTCATTTTTTCTTTTATCGCCCGCTCCATGCGCACAAGACCAATGCGATACTGGTTTTCGATTAGCTCACCTACTGACCTCACTCTGCGGTTTCCTAAATGGTCAATATCATCAACACTGCATTCGCCGATACCGTTTTTCAAATCAATTAAATACTTGACTGCGGCTAAAATATCATCATTGCGCAACACGGTAACATCGGTAGACACATTTAAACGCAGCTTGTAATTCATTTTTGCCCTGCCGACATCGGACAAATTATAAGTCTCAGACTCAAAGAAAAGACTATGGAAAAATTTTGCCGCGGTTTCCGGCGTAGGTGGATTACTGGGACGCAATCGGCGATATATTTCCATTATTGCATCTTCAGTAGTATCAATTTTATCAATTAACAGGGTCTCCCGCATTGAGGCATTATCCAAATCTTCATCAATGTGGATGAATTTTAACTCCTTCACTCCCTTTTCTTTGGCTATTTCCAGCCCATTGAACGGCAATTCTTCATTGCAACGGAAAATAATTTCACCTGTTTGCGGATCACGAACATCCGAAGAAATGATCTTTCCGGCAAGCTCTGCTTCTTTTATGGCGATGCATTTAATCCCCGCGTCCATAACCTTTTTCAGGAGAGGCTTTGTCAGCTTACGTCCCTTTTTAACTATTACTTCACCACTTTCCGGATCTTTAATATCATCCGGGGACTTTTGTCCGGTAAGAGATTCATCAACGGAAAAAGAAAGCTTTTCACCATCAAGTGTAACTTTCTCTATATTGTAAAAATAATTTAAGATAAATTCAGTTGAAATATCCTTACCCATAGCCTTAAGCAGTATGGTAATGGGCATTTTACGGCGGCGATCAATCCGGACATAGAGCAGATCTTTAGAATCAAATTCCAAATCCAGCCAGGAACCTCGAATAGGAATAACGCGCGCGGAATAAATCAGCTTACCGCTGGCAACGGTTTTACCCTTGTCATGATCAAAAAAGATACCGGGGGAACGGTGGAGCTGGCTTACGATAACGCGCTCCGTACCATTAACAATGAAGGTACCGTTTTCAGTCATCAGCGGAATCTCGCCGAAATAAATTTCCTGCTCTTTAATATCGCGGATTGGCTTGTTCTCTGACGCTTCCCGATTGAATTTGCCGTCAGCAAGACGATCCGTCTCGAATACAACCAGCCTGACCACAATTTTCAAAGGAGCCGCAAAGGTCATTCCCTTTTGGATACACTCCTTCTCATTATAACGGACATCGCCAATTTTGTAGCTGACAAACTCCAGAGAACACTTCCCGCTGAAATCAGAAATAGGAAACACACTCTTAAAAGCTCCCTGAAGCCCGCTATTGCCTCTCTTTGCCGGTGCCAACTCCTGCTGAAGGAATTTTTCATAAGATCGTGTCTGGATTTCAATTAAATTGGGAATATCCAGGAATTTCTTTACCTTGCCAAAATTCTTTCTAAAATCGCCCATAATTTCCTTAATAAAATGACTTATTAGAGATTATGCCAAGTTGCTATCAAACATTAAACGGTTGATTTACCTGGCATAATACCAAGTAAGCTTTCAAAAATTCATAGTTTATTTTTTGAAAGCCACTTGGTATAATGTTATTTAATCTCGACTGTCCCGCCAACTTCTTCAATCTTCTTCTTAATATCAGCGGCTTCATCTTTAGAAATGCTTTCTTTGATTGCCTGAGGCACACCCTCTACCAAATCTTTAGCTTCTTTAAGACCTAAGCTGGTAATGGCTCGAACAACTTTAATAACCTGAATCTTTTCCGCTCCAAAACTTGTAAGAACGGCATTAAACTCAGTCTGCTCTTCTGCTGCCACAGGAGCTCCACCGGCAACGGCTACCGCAGCCATCATCGGAGCGGCAGCGGAAACACCAAATTTTTCTTCCAATTCTTTGACCAGAGCTGAGAGCTCCAATACCGTCATTGATTCAATAAATTTAACTACATCTTCTTTAGTAATTTGATTTGACATTTTTATATCCCTCTCTGTATGTTTTATTAATTTAATGTACTTTTCTTTTCACAGTAGGCATTAAGCACTTGCACGAAACTTCTCGGAACTCCGCTTAAAACGGTAACAAACGAAGTCGGCACCGCTGCCATCACTGAAACTAGCTTGCCCAAAAGAACATCTCTGCTTGGTAATTCGGCCAAAGCGCTAATAT
>Ga0194039_1001035_pt1 | contig 15422 bp, 12 predicted proteins | sample JunL228m_MetaG_FD_148679 | JGI IMG/M metagenome (GOLD analysis project Ga0194039, IMG submission 148679) | Anoxic zone freshwater microbial communities from boreal shield lake in IISD Experimental Lakes Area, Ontario, Canada - Jun2016-L227-8m | ecosystem: Environmental > Aquatic > Freshwater >... | reverse complement strand
ATAATTATAAAATTATTAAATTTAGTAAATATGAAATTTAATAATTTTATAATATTTATAAATATTATAATGGCACGAAATACACCTAGAAGTCAAAATGGAAGATCTGCCGTTGCACGAAGGGCTATATTTAGTGCAACAGGAAAAACGGATGGCATGTACACCAATACGGATAATGGTGGCGGGATGAGAAAGGGGGGCGCGCAACCGTCAGCAACAGGATTTATGATTCCTTTTGCACGCAGGAACATAATAGCCACGCCCGCATTGAATGCAGATTATTTATTTAATTGGACACCGTACATTAATGCGGGTAAGCGCGCATACGGCACGTCGCTTGGATAAAACTAAATCTATAAATAAAATATGGATACGGATATAGAGAGATAATGATAATGTAAAATAGTCAAATACTGCAACACACATTATCATAATTAATTACATATCATATCACATCAGATGCTTATTAAAATCGATTACAGAGAAAAAGAGTTGATTGAAATTGTTCAATTAAAAATGATGCAAACGGAATCGTCAACTAAAGCGAAAATACAAATAGAAAATTTGAAATTAGGCGACATTATCATAGTTGATGATTCACAACAGGAAAATGAATTAATTTTATTTGAACGAAAAAGTTTGAATGATTTAGCATCAAGTATAAAGGATGGCAGATATGCGGAGCAGTCGTTTCGTTTAGACGGGTATCAGTCCGTTCCGAATCATAATATTGTCTACATCATTGAGGGCGATTTATCAAAATGGAAAGAGAGAACGAATTGTAGGGTAAATAAAAAAACATTGATATCATCCATGTGTTCCATGCTTTATTATAAGGGGTTTTCAGTAATAAGAACAATGAATATTTCAGAGACATGTGATTTAATTTTAAACTGGACAGATAAACTTCAGCGTGAATCTTCATCTTCGTCTCTAAAAAAATCTTATTATTGCGTTTCGAAAAAGGAAGAGACGAACGAAGCGTCAATCCATAATGATAATGACAATAATGACAATGATAATAATGTAAATGGAGGAACAAATGCGGCGGGACATGCGGGACCACCGGACGAGTCACACTATTGCGACGTGTACAAGATAAAAAAAGAAAAAAACGGCAACATCACTCCAGATAACATTGGAGAGATAATGCTTTGCGCGATTCCGGGAATAAGTTCAAAAACAGCGATAGTAATTATGAAGGAGTTTAAAACCATTAGCGGATTAATAAAATCATTTGAAAATGATGCGCATTGTTTAAATAATATTTATATTGAGACGAATGGCAAGCGGCGGAAAATTAGCTCGGCTTGTATAGAAAACATTCGAACATTTTTAGTTGGAGGCAACAAGGGTAATAAAGATGAAGGCGAATCGATAAATGCAATTTAAGGCACATATAAACTTACCTGATCGCCTTCATAGTATCCAGAGTCAATCAGGTGCTGCGTAAATTTTGGACCTCCCCAATTTGGATCCATCGGATTTGGACTCATTCCAGAGTCTTGCTGTATAAAATTGAGAGCATCGAGTGGCGTAAAGTCGCCCATATTGAATCCTGACGCGTCAAATCCGGGATACGAATTTGTATTGTATGGCGGGTCATTGTGATTTGAGTCCATTAGTTTGGTAACGGTGGGCATGCGAATGCCAGATGAGGCGCCAGTGTCAACTATTGGCGGCAGTCCGCCCTGCAAATCGACGGGAGACGGTCTTATTTTATAAACATCTTTTCCTTGCGCGTCGTTCATGTGCTGTAGAAATAAAACGGGACAAACAATGCCCTGACTTTTTTGCCAATCCATAAATTCAACATAATCTTCTAAATTATTAAATTTTGTTGGATTTACTCCAGGCACTTTAGCTATTTTTGAATTATATAGATATATTTCTGTACCTTTTTGTATTAAAAGATTGGGACACCGATGTTGTCCGGTTGTGGCAAACCCTTCAACTGCGTGTAACGACGAGTAGTTGAGAACAAAATACAGTCCGAGAAGGAAAACTGCGATTGAAAATATTAGTTTGTTAGAAATGTTTGGAATGTTTGGAATGTTTGGAATGCTCATAATATAATAAATAATATTTAATATTATTGTTTAATATTATAGGTAAAGAATAAAATATATTCATTATATATTATTAAAATTAACGTTAATAAAAATTAAAGATTAATAATGGTTAAGTTGAATCATGAATCCGATATAAAGACCCCGAAAGGACCGCACGTTGTAGTTATACATGCAAAATGGTGTGGTCATTGCACCGAGTTAATTCCAAAATGGGAAAAAGATGTCATTACATCAGATCAATTTGATCCGGAGTTAAAAGATATATTAACTCTGGAATCCATAGAAGATAAAGTGTATAGCACTGTAAAAGATGTATTTGGTGAAGTTGATGGGTACCCGACAATTCGATACATTGATTTTGATGAAAATGGGAAACCGATAAAAGACAATAATGGAGTTATTATGATAGATGCAAACGTTCCTAGAGAACCCAAAGATATTATCAAATGGATTAACACGGTTGTCAAGGGTGAAGTAATGAAGAAGCACAATCAGAAGCACAATCAGAAGCACAATCAGAAGCACAATCAGAAGCATTCAGCAAAAAATCTTTCTAATCATAATAATAATCATGTTGGAGGAAAAAATAAAAGTAAAACAAGAAGAACAACAAAAAATAGAAGCCGAAGAAGTCGGTTAATTAAAAAAACGAAATCTATTAGACGAAAATGAAAATAATAAAAAAATAATAAACAAATAAATGAATTATTTTTTGTTTATTATTTAAATATTTAAAAACTTTTTTTATATTTAAAATTGAATTTTAAATTGGTATAAAGTTAAACGTAAATATATTCCATACCTTGACTTGATGTCGTCGTCGCCAACCTTGTCAAATGCGAAGAAGAAGAAAATTATAATAAAACGTCCCCAATGTCAAGGACCTTTCCGTATTGATGTTCCGCCGCTATCTTCAACATTATCATTCCGTCTTTTAGATTTCAACATCTATGATGCGACCGCGAGTGAACCTTGCGACCCCGGATATTATTCGCATATGAACAAAAGAATGGTAATTCAAATGTTTGGAATAAATGAACAGGGGGGAACGTGTGCCATCTTTGTAGAAGACATGAATCCATTCTTCTATGTGTTGGTTCCTTCCACCTGGACTGAATACACGAAAAAGCGATTTGTCGATGACACTATAAAAAAAATGGGATTTTCAGAGGGTTTAATTCTAAAGGAAAAATGCGCGCTTGTAAAAAAGAAAAAGCTGTATGGATTTGATGGTGGAAAATTGCACAACTTTGTAGTATTATATTTTAAAAGTCTGACAATTATGAACAAGGTGAAAGACATGTGGTATATTTCTTCAACATTTGAATCGGGTGGTGCGGGTGCTGCTGCGGCTGGTAATGCGGGTGCAAGTTCGGGCAAATATTCGACATCATACGATTTGAATCCAGAAGGATATAATTATAACGGATCGTGCCTTAGAATTTACGAATCAAACATTCCTCCGCTTTTGCGTTTTTTCCACATGAATGAAATTAGCCCATCAGGATGGGTAGAATTTTCAAAAGAAAGTGCCACCGAAATTCCATCAGAACAAAAAACAACCACATGCACACATGAGTTTGTAATAAGCATGCAGGACATTCATGCGCAACCGACAAAAGAAGCCCGCGTTCCTTATAAGATATGTAGTTTTGACATTGAGGCAAGTAGCAGTCACGGAGACTTTCCACTAGCAATAAAAACCCACAAGAAGCTTGCGATGAACATTGTGGATGTTTGTTACCTTATTCAAACTGATGGAGGTATTATTTGCGACGAATTGTTACGAAAAATGATTCATTCAGCATTTTTGAGCAGAAAAAGTGATAACGAGTATATTGACGGACATGTGCAAAAAATATATTCAAAACGGAAGTTGTCGACAAGTCAAGTCGATTCTTTATTTTCAAAATTCATTTCGGAAAAAATTAAAAATTTAACAATAGAAAGTCGTGTGAATTATGCAAACACGATTGAGGCAATGTTTGAATCGATCGGGAAAAAAATGGCGTCGGCGGCAGCAGCACAACAGGCGAATGATGATGATGATGAGGGTGGTGGTGATGAGAGCGGCGACGAAGAAACATCTGAAAACGATAATGGAATTACCATGAATATTGTGGAAGAGGTTACTACTAAAACAAAAACAAACGCCAATACTGTGCGCGTCGCACCAATAGATGAAGACATGACGGTATTGAAAATGTTACAATCAACCGCTCTGAGTCGAGAAGTGAAAATAACTCATTTAAATGCGGCATTATCAGGCATGTTTCCAGAAGTAGAGGGTGACAAAGTTACATTTATTGGGTCGACATTTTTAAGATCGGGAGAAGATCGCCCGTATTTAAATCACTGTTTAACCATTGACACGTGTGATGACCTCGATGTTGTAAATTCGGAAATACAGGTGTGCGGAAACGAGCATGACATGTTGTTGGAATGGACTAGTTTGATACAACGCGAAAATCCCGACATTATAATCGGATATAATATTTTTGGATTTGATTATAATTTCATGTTTCATCGCGCGCTCGAGAAGGGTTGTGCGGAAGAATTTTTGAAACTGTCTAGAATTAAAGGCAAAGTTTGCGGAGAAGTCGATCGAATTACAAAAAAGCTCAAAATTGAGGAGAGCAGCATCGTCATTGCAAGCGGTCAGCATGATTTGCAGTATATAAAAATGGTCGGCAGGCTGCAGATTGACATGTATAATTATTTGCGACGAGATTATAACATGTCGTCGTATAAGCTGGATTATGTTTCAGGGTATTTCATAGGCGATGCAGTTACAAAAATCGAGCACTCTGTGACTGGCGTGACCGCAACCGATGTTGGTGGTGAAGATGTAACGATTGTACATACTGGGAATGTAATGGGATTAGATGTGGGGAGTTATGTGTGTTTTGAAGAGACCAGTAATTCAACAGAATCGTACAAGGACGGTGAGAAATTTAAAGTGGTTCGTTTGAATGCTGAAACCAAAACGTTTGAAATCGCGGGTAAGGAGATGCCAAACATGGAAAAAAAGGTGCGCTGGGGATTAGCAAAAGATGATGTTACGCCGCAAGATATTTTTAGAATGACGAATGAAGGACCGGCAGAGCGCGCAATCATTGCAAAATACTGTATTCAGGATTGCAACCTCGTGCACCACTTGATGCGCAAAATCGACGTTTTAACCGGATTTATTGAAATGGCAAACATTTGCAGCGTTCCAATTAGCTTTCTGGTATTTCGTGGACAGGGAATTAAACTCACGAGTTTTATTGCAAAGAAATGCAGTGTAAAAAATACGCTTATCCCGGTTTTAGATCGGCGATTCGGAAATGAAAGTTATGATGGGGCAATCGTGCTTCCCCCTAAATGCGATTTATATTTGGATAATCCGGTTGCGTGCGTTGATTATTCATCGCTATATCCGTCCTCTATGATTAGCGAAAATTTGTCACACGACAGTAAAGTGTGGACCAAGGAGTATAATTTGGACGGGGTATTGGTTTGTTCTACAGGAGAAACCAATGATGATGGCGTATTCATATACGACAATTTGCCGGAATACGACTACGTTGATGTGGAATATGACACATACGTCTGGAAACACAACGCTAGAGGAAAGGCGATAAAGACGGTAAATGGTAAGAAGGTGTGTCGGTTTGCACAGCCGCAATTAAATGGCGAAAAGGCAATCATGCCGTCGATTTTGGAGGAATTGCTGGAGGCTAGAAGCGCTACGCGCAAGCTTATTCCGAAGCAGACGGACGATTTCATGAAGAACATTTTGGATAAGCGCCAGCTGGGTTATAAAGTAACGGCGAATTCGCTATACGGTCAATGCGGAGCAAAAACGAGCTCGTTTTATGAAATTGATGTGGCAGCATCCACAACTGCAACAGGAAGAAAGCTGCTGCTGTATGCCAAACGAGTTGTGGAAGAAACATACGGGAATGCTGAATGCCAAACGAGCAAGTACGGTGTTGTAAATACGCGGGCGGAGCATGTATACGGGGACAGTGTGGCAGCATGTACTCCAGTGTATGTTCGGTTTGGCGGCGTTATTGATGTTTGTCCCATTGAGGCGCTTGCAGAAAAATACGGAGCTAGTTCAAATGACTGGACGTATTGCAAAGAAGATGGAAAACAAACCAAGCAGGTTTGCGAAATGATGTGCGGTGTGGAAACATGGTCAGAAAAAGGATGGACCCGTCTTCATCGCGTAATTCGACACGTTCTTGCCCCTCATAAAAAAATGATGAGAATTGTAACTCACACGGGTATTGTTGATGTTACCGACGACCATTCTTTGATTCTAGACAATGGCGAAGAAATTTCACCAAAAAATGTGGAAATTGGAACAAAATTATTACATTGTGCATTGCCACAGCCGACGGCGACAAATACAACATTATCAGTAACTGTTGAACAAGCTAGAATCATGGGGTTCTTCTTTGGAGATGGAAGTTGTGGAGATTATAATTGTGATTCTGGAAAAAAATGTTCGTGGGCATTAAATAATGCATCAATGGATTTTATCCATAAATATTTAGAGTTGTGTAAAATTGCTTATCCAGATTTAGAATGGGTATATAACGATACTCTAAAAAGCTCAGGCGTGTATAAAATTGTTCCAAAATCAAAAAAATATGGGAGCATCGTCGAATTTGTAAAATTTTATAGGAACATGATGTATTATAAACAATGTAAAATTATACCATCAATTATTATTAATAATACGCAAGAAATTCGAGAAAGTTTTTGGAATGGAATGTATGATGCCGACGGAGATAAAGATAAAAATGGATACACTCGCATTGACCAAAAAAATCAAATCAGCGCTGCTTGTATATCTTTGTTGTCCCAAAGTCTTGGATGGAAAACATCATTGAACACGCGTTCAGACAAGATGGATATTTATAGAATGACAATGACAAAACGTGTTCAGAGAAAATGTAGTGATTCTATTAAGAAAATAATAACATTACCCGTTGAAGATAATCAATATGTTTACGATTTAACCACAGATAATCATCACTTTGCAGCTGGAATTGGAAACATGATTGTGCACAACACGGATTCTGTATTCTTTACATTTAATTTGGCTGACAAAAACGGAACACCGATACGTGGAAAGCAGGCACTGGAAATTACGATTGAGCTTGCGCAGCAAGTGGGCGAGCTGGCTTCTTCATTCTTAAAAGCTCCGCATTCGCTAGTATATGAAAAATCAATCATGCCATTTTGCCTGCTTCGTAAAAAGGGGTATGTTGGAATATATTATGAAACAAATGCAAACAAGGGATCCAGAAAAAGCATGGGCATTGTTTTAAAGCGCAGAGATAATGCGCCAATTGTTAAGGATGTGTATGGAGGAATTATAGACATTTTAATGAAGGAGCAGGATACGGGGCGCGCCATTACATTCTTAAAAGATTGTTTGCGAAATTTGGTGAATGAAAAAATTCCGCTGGACAAGCTTATCATTACAAAGTCTCTAAATTCGAATTACAAAAATCCGCAGCAAATAGCACATAAAGTGCTTGCAGATCGAATGGGTCAGCGAGATTCCGGGAATAAGCCTAGCGTCGGAGATAGAATTCCGTTTATATATGTTCACAATCCGGATAAGAAGGCGCTACAGGGCGAACGAATTGAACATCCTGCATACATTAGAGAAAACAATATACGACCGAATTATACCTTTTATATTACGAATCAAATTATGAAACCAGTTCAGCAGTTGTTTGCGCTAGTTTTAGAAAAGATTCCTGGATTCAAGCGACGCCAAGAGGCATTTAAAGATCGCATAGAGTTTGAAACCAACAAGATTGGACTCGGACCTGAAAATCACGAGGTGTTGCAAAAAAAGATTACAGATTTACGCCAAAAGGAAGTAAAGGCACTATTGTTTGATGAGTTTTTGATACAAGCAAACAATTCTATAAATAAAAATCAGAGTATCAAGACCTTCTTCAAAACGAAAGAAATATAAATATGAATGAAATGAAATGATTTAATGATTTAATTATTTTTTTATTATTAAATAATTAAATCATTAGTTATATGTATTTGCAACCAAACATGCAGAGTACGCAACTTCCAATAATACCACAAAAGTATGTTTTAACGCATCCGCTAGTTTCAAAACTTTGTATACCTTGTCTGTCCACTTCATCGATGTCATAATTACCATAGTCAAAATTTGCATCCGCTGCTCCATCAACATATGTGTCATTTGTAATCGTGTGATATGTATATGGCTTTGTTACGTCTTTTACAAAGTTGTATTGTTGTTGGTGTTGTTGATAATTTTGTATATTTGCATTATTGGTTGCATTATTGGTTGAATTAACGGTTGCATTAATGGTTGCATTATTTGTATTTGTGTATAATTCTTGATATTTGGAGGGTGAAAAATACAATATATTATCGTTATTTGTATAATTACTTGCATTTGGGTCAAAATATTCATATTCATATACAGGGGGGAGACTCATTATTTATATTATTTGATTGTTTGATTGTTTAATATAGATAGTATGTATATAAATATAAATACCTATTTTTATATTTATATTTTATTTTAATTAATCGTATTCTGAAGTATCAGAATCGTTGTCATAATCGGAATGATTCAAGTCGTGTCTGCACATGGGACATGTTGAATGTGTTTCAAACCATCGAAATAGGCTATATGGATTAAAATTGTGTTTGCAAGCGTTAATTTGCATAATACAGTCAATTTCTTCAAATTGAATTTGTGAAATTGGACAAACTTCGTTTATAGGGTCGACTATTGTGCAGAATGGAATAAGTTTGGTTGCCATTTGAATTCTATCATAGTTATTATTACTGTTATTAGTATTCTGACGCGATTGAAAAGTTCGCGACTCTCGAGCTTCGTGAGATTCATTAAAATTTAATTCCCTATTAATAAAATCTCTATGTAAGTCTCTAGTTAATTCTCTGTTGATAATTTGAGTAAAATAAATAAGCGAATCAGAAGACGCGGAGGGTTGTGTGTTTATTATGTTGTTGTTGTTTGGTTCTAAATGTATCAAATCATCACGTCTAATCCTTGAAGAAATTGGCAAAATTGGCGATAATGATTGTAATGATTGTAATGGTGGAATGGGTGGCGGTGACTGCATTGGCGATAACGGCGCAGTTGTAAGTCTTGTCGAAGGAACTGGCAGCCTATATTGAACAAAAGGAGATGTAGTAGTTAGAGGCGGCTGAAGCTGTGGCGGTTGAGGTTGTTGTATTTGACGCGGGAATACTCTTGGAGGTGGTGGTGGTGGTATCTGAAACAAAAATGATGATGTCCGAGTGGGTTGTGTTGTCGGTATTGTTGCCGGAGCCGTTGCCGGAGCAGTTGTTGGTGCCGTTGCCGTTGCCGGAGCAGTTGGTGGTGCCGGTGCCGTTGTTGGTGCCGGTGCCATTGTTGGTGCCGTTGCCGTTGCCGCTTGTAATTCTGCAATTGGGTATCTAAATATAATACGGTTATTTATAATTCTAATTAATCCACGTTCAAATGTCATAAATCCGTTCAATATCTCTCTAGTTGTTGTCAAATAAGATTCTACTAAATTATAATAACTACCGTCTATATTTGTGTTAATGCCGCCGTTTGTGCTATTTGATCTATCGCCGCTGTTAATATTCATTATATTATTATTAATATTATTAATATTATTATTAATATTAATATTATTAATAATATTTTTAATAATATTGAACCTTGCTGAGATTTTAACTTAATTGTAACTGTATTAAAGATTTCACATTATAAATAAATAGACCCCATCCCATAATCACATCATACAAAATGTCCACGTCACAACCGATTCAACCAGAGGCACCGGCACCAGAACAAAATGCATCGTCAGTAAATATTTCAATTCAACACCAAGTATTAACTTCTTCTCAAGTAGAAAAATATAAAAACAAAGGGCTTACAGGACTTGCAAATTTGGGGAACACCTGTTTTATAAATGCATTATTGCAGATTATTTCACACACGTATGAGTTAAACGAGCTATTGGATGGGAATTATAAATGCAAATTAAATAAATGCGTTGATTCAGAGTTGCTGCTGTCGTGGGATGAATTAAGATTATTGATGTGGAGTGAAAATTGCACAATCTCTCCGGGTGGTTTTATACACTCTATTCGTAAAATTTCCAAGATAAAAAACAATAATATGTTTTCAAATATGTCTCAGAACGATATGCCAGAATTTTTAACATTTATATTTGATATTTTTCATACTGCGCTAAAAAGAAAAGTCATGATGACAATAGATGGGCGTCCAAAAAACAATCGAGATAAAATGGCAAAAATATGTTATGAAATGATGAAGAATTCATACACTGAAAATTATTCTGAGATATTAAACATGTTTTATGGCATACATGTATCAACGCTAACTAGTATGAAGGGCGGACTCGAATCAAAAGCCGAACATCTTAGCATTCGACCAGAGCCATTCATGGTAATTAGTTTGCCGATACCACCCCAAACCTCGTCTCAAACGCCGCCATCTTTAATGGATTGTTTTGACTTAAACTGTGAAAGTGAATGCATGGAGGGTGATAACGCGTGGTTCAATGAAACTTTAGGAAAAAAACAAGATGTGTATAAACAGTTGGTATATTGGAGTTTGCCAAATATCATGGTATTGGATATAAAAAGGTTTGAATACAACCCCGAAACAAATTCATTTGTAAAAAATCAAACAAATATAAAAATACCAATTGAAAATGTCGATTTTTCAAAATATGTAGAAGGTTATAATAAGGATAGTTATGTGTACGATTTGTATGGAATTTGTAATCATCATGGTGATGAGAATTTCGGTCATTACACATCTACTATAAAAACGGCAGACTCAAAATGGTTTAATTTTAATGATTCACATGTTAAAGAAATTACCGTTAAGGGTTCTGATATTATTGGAAATACACCATATTGTCTATTCTATAGAAAAAAAACCTCATATAATATATAATATAATATTCAATAAATATAAATAAATGGATTTAACTTATAACTCTATTAGCGGAATAAATACAGATCCAACTGTATATTTAAAAGAATTTATTACAAAAAATGGGAAACAAGACAATCAGATGGCAGCTGACACAAAAATATTTATGCTGATTGCGCTTGTGGTTATTATTATAATATACGGATTATTGTTTGCAGTTTTAGGTGGTAATACTAGTAGTAGTAGCGGCAGCGAAGGTGCTTCTAGTGCTCCGTCAAAAAATTTAGGAATTAGGTTTTTAGAAATATTATTATGGTCCGTGTTTATTATGTTGATTTTATTGAATGGATTTCAATACTTTTTTAATGTAAATCTTACGACAAAATTTATAAATTTTTTTACTGATAAACCGAAACTAGAAATTACAATGCAGGTGCCTGAAGACGAACCGGTTCAAGAATTAAAGATTAAGAAGGAAGTTTTCAACATTCCTCAAAATGAATATACATATGATGATGCGAAATCAATTTGTGCGGCATATGGTGCAAAGCTTGCAAATTATGATGAAATAGAGTCGTCATATCAGAACGGCGGAGAATGGTGCAATTATGGATGGTCTGATAACCAAATGGCTCTTTTTCCAACACAAAAAGAAACTTGGGACAAGCTGCAGAAAATCAAAGGGCACGAACATGATTGCGGGAGACCAGGCGTTAACGGCGGATTCATCGATAATAAAAGTGCACAGTTTGGTGTAAATTGTTACGGTTATAAACCGATGATTACCTCGGCTGAATCACAAATAATGCAGACTGCATCAATTTATCCTCAAACGATGAAGGACCTTGAAAATCAAAAACGCGTTGATTATTGGAAGAAAAAAATTCCTGAAATTTTATTATCACCATTTAATCGTTCATCTTGGTCAATTATTTAATCATCCGTCTCTCTCCAATTTGTCGCTTCTTTTGTTGTATTTTATAGTTTTTTTTCGTGCATATATTTTTGTATGATGTTTGTCATCGCGATGTATGTTTTGAAGACGTCGTTTCCGAGTAGTTATTCTGTCTGCTTGCATTGCAGAAGCATTGGAAACATTAGGCGCAACCCGCCCTAAAAGTTCGCCAATTAATTCATCGTCTTCTATATATTGAGACACAATATCTCTAGCATCTTCTGACGATTTATTTTCGAGTAGCGGAGAAGGCAAGACAAGTACAAATGGATCATTAGACGAGTTAAGTGAACGTTCTGGATCTGGATCTGGATCGGGATGTATTATATACTTGTTTGATTGTTGTAAAAATAAAAGACCAAATGGAATTCCGACATTTTCATTAAACTCTCCCCCCCCTCCTCCGCCTTGAACGCTTTGGTTTGAAGATTTACTGTTTCGTTTTTTTTTCCTGCCAAATATTTTGTTTATTCTATAACCACCACTTGTTATTGTGTTGCTATTGTTGGATGAATATACAAGGTCTTTTGCTGCATCAAACATTTAATTTTAAAGATATTATATTTATATTAAATATATAATATCTCTTCATATTTTAATTGTTATAATATCGCTTAATTTCTGCATTTGTTTTAATCTCTCTTTTTTGCTTAATGTACTGTAAAATCTGATGCGCTTGAGATTTATTAGGTATAATTTCATGTAAACATTTTTCTATAAATGTTAGAGAGATGGGATTCGTTATTTTGGATTCTACAAATCGTATTTTTCCGTCTTGTGTTGGAATATGCGTGTTTAATAATTTTCGATTATTTACGGTGGTCATAATAGAAGTTTCTAATTCATTTTTTATGTCCCTCAGTATTTTAACATCGCCGTTTATTTTTTTTAGTTTATTATCACATTCAATCCATTTTTGAATTTGTTTATCAAATGTTGTTACTGGTGCAGCAACATTTGCAGTAACAAGCGATAAAGACGATGATGATGATGGTGTGGATTTTATTGTATTAATGTTTGTTGTTGTGTTCATTTTTATTCGTTTGTATAATATAGTATAATATAAATATATAACTAAATAACATAAACAAGTTTATAAATTAAACTTTTTATAAACTTGTTATAACGTTGTTGTTATATAACCTTTGTTAAATCATCTCATCATCACATATACATTACAGACTGATACAACCAAGGCAATGCTTCGCGCGCAGGGACGCTCACAAGTGTTAATGCACACAATACGAAATTTGATCCTAAACACCGATCGGATTCAAGTGCTGCGGTTGTTGTGAGTCGCTGGATTAATGTCATGTTAATACTTATAATATTTTCAATTGTAAAGTAAGTATAATATTGTTGTGTTGTCCATCCCATTATATAATGAGGAAACGGATTACCGTATGGCGGATAGATAACCGCTCTAGTTTGATATGACAGTTCTGCTCTATAGTTCCAAATATCCATAAGTTCTCTTAAAAATGTAATGTGTTGAACGTATGTTAAATTCAAAAACCACTCCGGGTCAGAATAGTGTCCGAGTAAATTAATAGTTTGAAACAATTGTAGCACATTTTGATGGTATCTTTGTTGAGGTGTTAAAATATCTTGCGGAAGTTCGATTATAATTCTTCCGCTTCCGCCAAATTCATTATCGAAATTATCAAAATCATTATCTATTATTATATTATCGTTACTGTAAGTGTGATTGCTACTACTTTTATTTTTATTATTCTTATTATTTGTTTCTTTTTTACAATTTATAATTTTATCCAATTTGATAATTCTTAAAATGTTGCGTATTATATTGTGCGGAATAACGTTTCTATTATATGGATTTTTCGATTCTACCCAAATTAAACGTCGATTCAGATTTATGATGCTGTCTGACATATTATCGCTGAGTATCAAATTATATATGGATGCAATATCAAAACCATAACAACACGTATTTACTCCACAATTTTCTTCATAGCTGAAAAATTGGGTATTTGGAATATCTCGAACGGGATCAAGTGTGTAAAAATCTGTGTCATTAATACACCTCGCTCGGTTATTCAGAGCCGGACCCCTTAAACTTGTCAATTTACGACGCAAGAAACTCCTAAATTTTAATTGTATTTTTATACAATTAATTGTGTAGTGGTAAAAATTATAAATATTTTGTTTCATTTCACTTTTTGTTCCTGATGTTTTCATTTTTTTATATCCATAATCTTTTTGTATTTTGCTGCACATTTTTTTTAATTCTGTAACTTTGTAATCAGATTCGGAGCCGCACAGCATTAATGTATAATTATTTATTGATATTTCCTCATTGTTTGCCGTTACCTTTGCCTTTGCCTTTACCTTTACCTTTAAATTAACCCCCTTGTTAACATTATTATCATAATCATTATAATCATTATCATTTTGAATTGCGTGTGCATGTGCGTGTGCATGTGCGTGTGCGTGTGTGTCTGTGTGAGATTTATTAATAATTTTTGGCATAGTTCGCTGGTATGGGTTTGTGTTCAATCTATAATATATATATTTATTTTTCTATATTCATTATCTAATGATTATGGAAAAATCAAATCAATCAAATCATTTAATTTAATTTAGCGGTTTTATATTATTTATTTACAATATATAAGATAAGATAAATTAAACGAATGGATAATATATTATATGTGATACAAGTCTGTGCAGTATTATCTATAATTGGAATACTAATTAAAATTACAATATCTTCGGATCAAGCATCATTGATTGGTTTGGGTTTGGTGTCATTATCGTTATTTGGAACAATGATGATGGTATTGAAATATTATTATAGCACGGGAACTAGCGTTTCGTGTTTTAAAGGTGCAGTCTTGCCGAGTTTAGTTCAATTGCTATTGATTTGTGCAATAGTTGGAATATTAATGTATCAGGCAATAACATCATCCACTCAAAATATAACATCGTCCGAGTATACGACATTTTCAACGATTTCATCCGGATTAACATTTATGCAAATATTTCTCACATTTTATTATTTATTTTTGAATATGAAATGTTTGAGTGGTTTTAAATCCGGTAATGATGAAATTACAAGTCTCGGACTCATGTATTTAAATGTAATTCTAACATTATTAAACGTCTGTGCGCTTGGAATAATTCAAGTAATCCTAAATAAATTTTATATTTGTTAAATTATTTTACACATTTTTATATTAAGTCGGCAGCGGCGGCGGCGGCGGCGGAGAGTCAATAAATTTAAAAGTAATTCCAAATTCCTTGTTATTCTCCCATATGCCCGATATTTTTAATATAATGTCACATTCTTGTTTACGCTTATCAATGTCCGAAAATATTTTAATGTTACACAATTTTAATTGATTTGATAAGTTATATATTGGGATTTTTGGAGATTTATTATGTGAAT
>Ga0194039_1001033_pt1 | contig 15429 bp, 2 predicted proteins | sample JunL228m_MetaG_FD_148679 | JGI IMG/M metagenome (GOLD analysis project Ga0194039, IMG submission 148679) | Anoxic zone freshwater microbial communities from boreal shield lake in IISD Experimental Lakes Area, Ontario, Canada - Jun2016-L227-8m | ecosystem: Environmental > Aquatic > Freshwater >... | reverse complement strand
CCCGCTGACTTTCAACACCGCCGCCAACAGCATCACCGGAACAAACATGAACCTCACGCTCGGCGGCGCGGGCAACGGCACCGTCGTCGGCACCATCACCACCGGCACCGGCACGTTGACCAAGAACGGCACCGGCACATGGATCCTCTCGGGCGCGAACACTTACAATGGCACGACCACGGTGAATGGCGGCTTGATCGGGCTCAACGTCGCGGAAATCGCGGGAACAAGCGGCCCGTTGGGCAACTCGACAGCAGCCAACAGCATCGTCCTCCAGGGCGGCGGCTTGCAATTCACAAGCGCCAACACCTACGACTACACCACGTCCGGCCGCCTGCAGTTGGCGGACGCCAGCACCGGCACCATCAATACGAATGGGCAAAACGTGACCTTCGCGAATGCCTTTGGAGTAGGGACTTTGAAGACAGGAGCGCTCACCAAGGCCGGCACCGGCACCTTGACCCTCTCCAGAGCCAACACCTACAAGGGCACGACCACGGTGACGGGCGGCTTGATCGGGCTCAACGTCGCGGAAATCGCGGGAGTCAGCGGCCCGCTGGGCAACTCGACAGCAGCCAACAGCATCGTCCTTCAGGGCGGCGGCTTGCAATTCACAACCAATAACGCCTACGACTACTCTGGCCGCCTGCAGTTGGCGGACGCCAGCACCGGCACCATCGATACGAATGGGCGAAACGTGATCTTCGCGAATGCCCTGGGAGTTGGGGCCTTGAAGACTGGGGCGCTGACCAAAGCCGGCACCGGCACCCTGACCCTCTCCGCCGCGAACACCTACACCGGCACGACCACGGTGACGGGCGGTTTGATCCAGCTCAACGCCGTGGAAACCCCGGGAACAAGCGGCCCGCTGGGCAACTCGACAGCGGCCAACAGCATCGTCCTCCAGGGCGGCGGCTTGCAATTCACAACCATTAACACCTACGACTACTCCGGCCGCCTGCTGTTGGCGGACGCCAGCACCAGCACCATCAACACGAATGGGCAGTCCGTGACCTTCGCGAATGCCCTGGGAGTTGGGGCTTTGAAGACTGGGGCGCTGACCAAGGCCGGTGCCGGCAGCTTGACCCTCTCCGCCGCGAACACCTACACCGGAAATACGACGGTGAGCGCGGGCACCTTGATGGTCGGCAACGCCACCGCCCTGGGCACCGGCTCGGTGAGCGTCGCAGCGACGGGAGCGGCACTCGATTTGAACGGCACGGTGATGACCAGCACCAATGCCCTGACCCTGAACGGCACGGGAGTCAACAGCGGCGGCGCACTGACCAATAGCAGCGCGACAGCGGGAACCTACGCCGGGCTGATCACGCTCGGCAGCGCCAGCAGCATCATGGCGCGCACCGGGAACATCACGATCTCGAACCCCGGCACGATCACCGGCGCCTTCGGGTTGACGCTGGGCGGCACGGAAATCGGCAGCATCTCGAGCATCATCGGCACGGGCGCAGGCACGCTGACCAAACTGAACTCCGGCGCATGGACGCTCGCCGGCAACAACACCTACACCGGCAGCACGACGATCAGTGCGGGCACGCTGAAGCTTGGCATTGCCGGGGCGCTGGGCAACGGGACGGCTAACACGTCCGGAGTGACAGTGAGCGCAAACGGGGCGGCGCTTGACCTGAACGGGGTCACGCCGACGGCGACCGTGGCCTTGACCCTGAACGGCGCGGGCGTTTCCAACACCGGCGCGCTGACCAACAGCAGCGCGACAGCGGGAACCTACGCCGGGCAGATCACGCTCGGCAGCGCCAGCAGCATGGTTGCGGGCAGCGGGAACATCACGATCTCGAACCCCGGCACGATCACCGGTGCCTTCGCGCTGACGCTGGGCGGTGCCAATAACGGCAGCATCGCGAGCATCATCGGCACGGGCGCCGGCACGCTGACCAAAGCCGGCGCCGGCACATGGACCCTCTCGGGAGCCAACACCTACACCGGCACGACCACGGTGTTAGGCGGCTTGCTCGGGCTCAACGTCACGGAAATCGCGGGAGTAAGCGGCCCGCTGGGCAAACAACTGGCGACAGCGGCCAACAGCATTATCCTCAAGGGCGGCGGCTTGCAATTCACAAGCAATAACACCAACGACTACTCCGGCCGCCTGCAGTTGGCGGATCGCTTCACCGGCACCATCGATACGAATGGGCAGTCCGTGACCTTTGCGACTGCCATGGGAGTTGGGGCTTTGAAGTCCGGTGCGCTGACCAAAGCCGGCCTCGGCACTCTGACGCTCAACGCCGCGAACACCTTCACCGGCAAGACCCTGGTGAGCGGCGGAACCCTTGCCCTCGGGAGCAATCTTGCCCTCCAGAGCAGCGCCATCGACACCTCCGGCGCGGGCGTCATCACGCTCACCGGCTTGACCACCCCGACCTTCGGAGGGCTCATCGGCAGCACCGACCTCACCTCGGTGATCACCACCGGCTACGGCAGCGTGACAGCCCTGACCCTCAATCCCAGCGCCAGCATCTCCAATTCCTACTCCGGCGTCATCGCCAATGGGGCCGCCGGCATGACCCTGACGAAGTCCGGCGCGGGCACCCAGATCCTCTCGGGCAACAACACGTACACCGGCTTGACCACCGTCAGCGCGGGCGTCCTGAACATCCAGAATGCCACCGCGCTCGGCACCACGGCGAACGGAACCTCCGTGACCAGCGGCGCCGCCCTCCAAATTCAAGGCGGCATCACGGTGGGTGCGGAATCCCTGGCCCTCAACGGCGCGGGCATCGCCTCGAATGGCGCCCTGCGCAACATCAGCGGGGATAACGTCTGGCAGGGCGCGGTGACGGTCACCAGCTCCGCTCGCATCAACTCGGACTCCGGCTCGCTGACGTTCAACACTGCCCCTATCAGCATCAACGGAACCTCTAACCTGGCCCTCACGCTCGGCGGCGCGGGCAACGGCACCATCGCCGGCACCATCCAAACCGGCGGCACAGGCACGCTGACCAAGGACGGCACCGGCACATGGACGCTCGCCGGCGCGACTAACCTCTCCGGCTTGACCACCGTCAGCGGCGGCACGCTCAAGGTGGATGCCGGAGCGGGCGGTTCCCTCTGGGGCCCATCTCCGTATTCAGCTCTCACATTTGGCGGAACCGGCACGTTCAACTATGACAACACGACGGCTGCCGGTGCCAAGTCGCAGAATATGGGCACGCTGACGTTCTCGCTCGGTGAAGGAACGGTCGCCGCCACGCGCACCGCGCTGCAGACGGTCGGCTTGACCTTCAGCTCCCTGGCCGCACACGTCGCCGGTACCACCAGCAACTTCGTCCTCGCCGGAACTCCCGGCACCAACGGCACCGACGACAAGATCACCCTGACGGGCCAAGCAGCCGGCTTCATCAACCAGAGCACGTTCTTCGGAGGCAGCAACTACGCCTGGATGAATGCCGCGGGAACGTATGTCCGCGGGATCAACTACAACGGCATCGAAGGCATGACGAGCGGTAACGCCACGACCCTTGCCAGCGCCACATATCAGCAGATCACCGGAGCGATCACCGGCCAGAACAATGCCACATTCACCACCCTGAATATTAGCGGCAACAACGATTTCACGCTGGCCGCGTCGCAGACGGTCTCGGTCAACGGCATCCTCAAGACGGGCAATGTGGTGGGCGGCGCGACGATCAGCGGCGGCACGGGCATCCAAGCGGCAACGAGCGGTGCCGAGCTGGTCATCCGCACCGATGGTGCCAATGATGCTTTGACCATCAGCTCTCCGATCCTCGCCAACGGGGCCAGCATGCTCACCAAATCCGGCGCGGGCACGCTCACTCTCAGCGCCGCGAACAACTACACCGGCGGCACCTATCTCAACGCAGGAACGCTCAACATCAATAATGCCGCAGCCCTCGGCACCGGCAAACTCACCATCAACGGCGGCACCATCGACAACACCAGCGCCGCCGCCCTCACCACCGGCAACAACACGCAGGCCTGGAACAACGACTTCGCCTTCACCGGCACCAAAGACCTGAACATGGGCACCGGGGCCGTGACCCTCGGCACTGAGGTGGGCACGTCGCGCACCATCACCGTCAATGCCGGCACCCTCACCGAGGGCGGCATCATCTCCAACGGCTCGACGGCCACCGCCCTCATCAAAGCCGGCGCGGGCGCGCTCACGCTGGGCGGCAACAACACCTACACCGGCGGCGTCACGCTGAATACCGGCACACTCAACATCAACGCTGCCGCCGCCCTCGGCACCAGTGCCGGAACATTCACCATCAACGGCGGCACGATCGGCAACACCAGCGGCACCTCCATCGCCATGACCATCGTCAATCCGCAGACTTGGAACGGCGACTTCGCCTTCACCGGCGCCGGCCTGATGACCACCGCGCTCTACGACCTGTATATGAACACCGGGGCCGTGACCCTCGGCACGACGGAGGGCGCCTCGCGCACCATCACGGTCAATTCCGGCACCCTCGCCGAGGGCGGCGTCATCGCCAATGGCGCGACGGCCAACAGCCTCATCAAGGCGGGCGCGGGCGCCCTGTCGCTCTACGGCGCGAACATCTTCAGCGGCGGCGTCACCCTCAACGCCGGCACCCTGAACATCAATAACGCTGCCGCTCTGGGCGACGTGGTCACCAGCACCCTGACCATCAACGGCGGCACCCTTGGCCAGACGGCCAATGGCGGTAGCGGCGGCAATGCCGGCATGCTCACCGCGGACTACGTGCAGGTCTGGAATGGCGACTTCGGGTTTTCGATCGCCCCTGTGACATCCGGATTATTCATGGGGGTCAATATGGAAAGCCTGAACCTCGGCAACGGCACTGTCAGCCTGGGCACCGTGGCGGGGGGTGCCGCCACCCGCACGATCACGACGGATGGTTATTACGGCAACCTCGCCGTCGGGGGCATCATTTCCGACGGCGTCACGGCCAACAGCATCACCAAGAACGGCACGGGCGTCTTGACCCTCAACGGCGCGAACCTCTTCACCGGCGGCGTCACGCTCAACGCCGGCACCCTGCAAATCGGCAGCGCGACGGCTTTGGGCAACAACGATGGCATCCTGACCATCAACGGCGGCAGCCTGGCCGCCAACGTCGCCACGACGTTGGCCAACAACAATCCGCAGGTGTGGAATGGCTCCTTTTCCTTCCGCCCCAGCATCCCTGGTGCGACTGGCTTTGCCCTGAACATGGGGACCGGGGACGTCACCCTCGGGGGCAATGTCACCGTCACCGCCATCAATAGTGCCCTCACCGAAGGCGGGGCCATCGGCGATGGCACCAACACTTACGGCGTCACCTGGGTCGCGGGCTACAACGGCTACCAACCCACCATCACCTTGAACGGCACCAGCACTTACAGCGGGCCGACGGTCGTGCAAAGCCAGTCTGGTTATACCAATTCCCAAGTCTATGGGACCACCCCCGCCAACGTCACGCTGGCCACGGGTGCCCTCCTCAACACTTCCAGCGTGACCGTCAACGGCAACGGCTATTTCCTCGTGGGCAGCACCACTCAATCCAACGGCCTCATCAATTCCGCGGCAACGCTCACCATGGGCGGCAATGGCGGCGGCTATTACAACTTTGTCAATGCGACTGGCTCCGCCAACAAACAGACCTTCGCCAGCCTGACGATCGGCTCGGGTGACGACGTCCTTTTTACCTCCACCACCCTCCCCTCCCAGTTCACCTTCACGGACCCAAACCCCTACTTGCGCAGCGTGGGCGGCGTGGCGCGGTTCATCGACTTCGACTCCAATACCACATTCACTTACGCCCCCAGCGGCACCGGCAACGTCATCGGCTCGAACCCGGCAACCGCCATGCTCGTCGGCGCGACCTGGTCCAACGAAAACATGATCTTGGGTGCGACCAATTTCGTGTTGGCTCCCGCCGCCGGTGGTGGCTTGACCGCCCTCACGAGCGCCCCGAACTCATGGGGGACGGGAATCAATACCGATGTGGCTGCTTGTTCCACGGCCTCCGGCACGGTAAGCCAGAGCCTCCGGTTGAATGCGACCGGCAGCCTCACCCTCCCTGGCGCGTTCACCGTCGAGTCGGGCGGCATTTTGATGACAAGCACCCCCACCGCACCGGTGACCATCACCGGCGGCACCATCACCACCGGGATTCCCGGCGGCGACTTGTGGGTCGTCGAGGGCGGCAATGGGATGGCCGGCAGTCAACTCGTGGACCCGACTCATGGGCTGATCATCAATTCCCAAATCCTGGACAACGGCGGCTCGAGCCTCACCAAGGTCGGCATGCGCGCCCTCTACCTGACGAACACCAACAACACCTACACCGGCGGCACCTACCTCGCGGACGGCATCCTCAATGTCGCCTCGGAGGGGAGCTTGGGCAGCGGCGCGTTCAACTTCACCGGCAACGCACAACTCCAGGCCGCGGGCAACGTCGCGCTGGGCACCCGCGCCGTCACGATTGGCCAAGGCCTAACCGCAACCTTCGACACCAACGGCAACAACATCACCGTGGGCGGCGTCATCAGCAGCACCGGCAACACCGCGTCCCTGACCAAAACCGGGTTTGGCACGCTCACACTCACCGGCCAGAACACCTACACCGGCATCACGACGGTCAATAACGGCACCCTCAAGCTCGACTTCAGCGCCGCCGGAGCCCCGACCTCGAACATCATCAACCCCAACAGCATCCTCAATATTGGTGCTGGCGGGTATACTGACTCCCTCATCATTCAGGGCGCGGACGGCGTCGCCAACACCCAGACTTTTGGCGCCACCCCCAGCCCTATTCAATCCGTCGGCGCGACGAATGTCTTGGGCGGCATGACCAACATGGTGTTTAATGCCGGGGCCGGCGGCTCGCTCATCGTGAACCTCGGCAACATCACCGGAGGACCCAACAACGGCTCCTGCTTGGACGTCACCACCAGCGGCAACGTCACCGTGGCCGGCGTCAACAACACCTCGTCGACATTGACAGGGAATCTGGGTTACCTCGACAAGGGTTTTCTGAATAACGGTGGCAATAATGGCGTATGGGCCACGGTCAACAAAAACACTTGGGCGACCGTCAATACGTCGGGCAACCTCGTGGGCTTTGCCAACTCCGACTACAGAACCAACAATACTGGCGGCATGGCGGACATCGTCACCAGCGGCAACCTCACCGGCACTTCTGTCGCAGCCTCCACGTTGCGTTTTAACGACACCCTTGCTTCCGGCGTCGGGAAGACCTTGACCCTCTCCGGCACCCAAGTGACCCAACTCTCCATGGGGGGCGGCATCCTGGTGACCGCCAACGTCGGCGCGCAAGACTCGACGATTACCGGCGGCTTCCTGACTGGCGCCAACCTGACCCGACTGGCCATTTTCCAAAATAACACGGCCGCCAACCTGGTCATCAATTCGCAGCTCACGGATCAAGCGGGGGCGAGCGCCGTGTATAAGAATGGAGCCGGCACCCTGATTCTCAACGCCGTGAATGTGAACTCCTCCGCGTTTGTTGTGAACGAAGGCAAGGTCATCGCGACCGGCGATTACACGCCGAGCTCGATCAAAACCATCACCACCACCACCGGCTCCAAAGTGGTGGCCATGTCCGATACCTCGGGCCTCTTCGTTGGCCAGGTGATTAGTGCGGCTACCCCCGGCCTGCCGGTGATAAACGGGGGCCTCCCCAACGTCGTGACGGCGATTAATCCAGGCGTGAGCGTCACGATCTCCAATAACGCCTCGGCCAGCAACACGCTGAACGCCACCTTCCAAAGCGGCGGCGCCATCGGCGGGTTTAGCTCCAGCGCCATAACCGCATCTATTGCCAACGGCGCGACCCTCCAGATCGGCAGCGCCGCCACCGGCAACGCCGGCAGCATCGACCCCAACGTGTATATCTCCAACCTGGGCACACTCATCCTCAGCCACAGCGGCAACTACACCTTCGGCAACACCATCACCGGAGCCGTCGCCATCAACAGCCTGAGTGGCACCAACGCCACGAACACCCTCGAAATCACCGGCGGCGGCAACACCACCCTCGGCGCCTCCGGCGTTGTCAATGGTTCCGGTGCCGGCGGGCAGGGTAATTACACCCTCACTACCGCCGGTAATGTCTATGCCGGACAGGCTGTCACGGGCACCAACATCGCGGCGGGAACGACTGTCAACCGGGTGGATGGATTGAATGTGTATCTCAGCGCCAACATTTTGACCGGCGGGGCGACGAACGCCACCTTCTCGACGAACGGCACCACATTCAACGGCATCACCCGGATCACTGGCAACAGCACGCTGATCCTTGGCTCGGCACTGGCCCTCCAGAACAGCACGCTCGATTACACGAGCACCGGCATTTTCTCCTTCGGCAGCTTGACCTCCGTCACCCTGGGCGGGCTCAGCGGCACTCAAGACCTCCCCCTCACCAACTCCTCCTCCGCCGCTGTCGCCCTCACCCTGGGTGGCACGTATAATAGCAACACGGTCACCAACAACTTCAACACCACGTATTCGGGCAACCTCACCGGCAACGGCTCCCTCACCAAAAACGGCATCGGCACCACCACCCTCACCGGCGTGAACACCTACTCCGGCAACACCACCGTCAGCGCCGGCACGCTGCAGCTCGGCAGCGCGACGGCGCTGAGTGGCAACTCCAGCGCGGTGAGCGTCGCATCAGGTGCGACCCTTGATTTGAATGGCCAGACGCTGACCAACACCAACCCCCTCACCTTGAACGGCCCAGGCTTCATCGGCGCTGCGCTGGCCAACAGCAGCGCCTCGGCCGCTGTGTATGCGGGCACGGTGACATTGGCGGCCGACAATAGCAGCGTCGGCGGGAACGGTGCCGGCACCATAACTCTCAACGGGATCGTCTCGGGGGCTTTCAGCCTGTATAAGGGCGGCACGGACACGCTGATCTTAAATGCGGCAAACACATTCGGCGCTTCGAACAAGACCTTCACCATCGGCGGGGGCACGGTGCAATTGGGCAATGCCGCCTCGTTGGGCAATGCTACCAGCGCGGTCTCGGTGATGTCCGGCGCGGTTCTGGATTTGTCTGGCCAGACGGTTGTGAACACGAATCCTCTGACCATCAACGGACAGTATAGCTCGACGATCGGCGCGCTGACCAACAGCAGCTCGGCCGCCTCGTATGCTGGCACGGTGGCCTTGGGGTCGGACAGCAGCATCGGCGGGAACGGCGCCAGCACCTTAACTCTCAACGGGATCGTCTCGGGGGCATTCAACCTCACCAAGATCGGCACCGACACGCTGGCCTTCGGAAATGTGACGAACACCTTCGGCGCCAACAAGACGTTCACCATCAGCGCCGGCACGGTGCGATTGGGCAATGCCACCTCGTTGGGCAATGCCACCAACTCGGTCGCGGTGACTTCCGGCGCGGTCCTGGATTTGTATGGCCAGACGGTTGCGAACACCAACCCTCTCACCATCAGCGGACAGTATAGCTCGACGGTCGGCGCGGTGGCCAACAGCAGCAGCGGCAACGCCTCGTATGCGGGCACGGTGGCATTGGCATCCGACAGCAGCATCGGCGGGAACGGTGCCGGCAATATGACTCTCAGCGGAGTCGTCTCGGGGGCTTACAACCTCACCAAGGTCGGCTCGGGCACGCTGGTTCTCAGCAACGCGGCGAACACCTTTGGCGGCGCGGGCAAGACGTTCACCATCAGCGCGGGCACGGTGCAATTGGGTGTCATTGCCGGATCGTTGGGCGATGTCAGCACTGCGGTCTCGGTGACTTCCGGCGCTGCTCTGGATTTGAACAGCCAATGGTCTGATGTTGCTGCCAACCCCGTGACCATCAACGGACGGTATAGCTCGACGGTCGGCGCGTTGACCGACAGTGTTGGCGCGGGCCAGTATGCTGGCACGGTGGCATTGGGTTCCGCCAGCAGCATCGGCGGCGCGATGAGCTTCACCCTGAGCGGCGCGATCAGCGGGAACTACGCGCTGACAAAAGTCGGGGCCGGCCAATTGACTCTCTCCGGCGACAACTCCTTCACCGGCGGCGTGACCATCAGCACCGGCGAATTGAGGCTGGGGAGCACCGGCGCTCTCAACGGCACGGCGGGATCGGAAAATGCAGTGGCCTTCGGCTCTGGCGTCTTGAACGCTTTCCTGTCGATCAATGGCAACAACGTCACGATCGCCAACCTGACCACCGATCCCACCACCCCGGGATCCGCATTTGTGCAGAATAATGCGAATGGGGCGGCGACCGCCACGTTGACCGTGGGCAACTCCCTGAACTTGAGCGGCACCTACGCGGGGATCATCCAGAACCGCAGTAATGCCTCTTCTGTTAAATTAGCACTGACCAAGGCCGGCACAGGAACGCTCACGCTCACCGGCGCCAACACCTACAGCGGCAAGACGATCATCCAGAACGGCACGCTTGCATTCAACACCGGCAACGCCAGCTCCACGGGGACTCAGTCGCTGGGAGCCAACGCCACGGTTGACCTCGGCGTCGCCTCGACAAGCTCGGGCATCCTGAACTACATCGGCACCGCCAGTGCCAGGCTGGCAAAAAACATCAACGTCCTCGGCAACGGCGCCGACACGATCCAGAACAGCAGCGCCACCGGCCTGCTGACGCTTAGCGGCATTCTCACCCAGAACGGCACCGTCCTCATCCTCAAGGGCGGGACGGGCGGCATCACCGTCAACGGCACGATCTCGGGCACGGGTCCCGGTTCCAACCTGATCGTGGACGGCGGCACCACGACGCTCACCACCAATTCCAACACCTACGCCGGCAAGACGGTCGTCCAGAGCGGCACGCTTGCCTTCACCATCGGCAACGCCACCGCCACCGGGGCCCAGTCGCTCGGAGTCAACACCGACCTCGACCTCGGCGTCGCCTCGACAAGCTCGGGCTTCCTGAACTACACCGGCGCCGGCGCCAACACCCTCGCCAAGAACATCAACGTCCTCGGCAATGGCACCGACACGATCCGGAACAGCAGCGCCGCTGGCCTGCTCACGCTCACCGGCACGATCACCAAGAACGGCACCGTCCTCACCCTCAAGGGCGGGACGGGCGGCATCACGGTCAGCGGCACGATCACGGGCTCGAACTCCGGCTCAGACCTGGTCGTGGACGGCGGCACCACGACGCTCGCCACAGCGAACACCTACAACGGCCCGACCTCGATCATCAACGGCGCGACGCTCAACGCGAACGCCACCGGTGCCCTGCCCACGGCGACCCGCTCGGCGGTGAGCCTCGACCAGTCGGGCACCGGCACCTCGACGCTGGCCCTCGGCGCAAGCCAGTCGGCCGGTTCCCTCACCGGTGCCGCGACCTCGAAGGTCACCCTCGGCGCCAACACCCTGACCCTCGGCACAACCGGCAACGCGACATCCACCTTCGCAGGCGTCATCTCCGGCACAAATGGCAACGTCTTCAAGGACGGCACCTCGATCCAAGTCCTCACCGGCAACAATACCTACACCGGCACGACCACCGTGAACGCGGGGACGCTCGAAGCGGCCGCGGCGGGTGCGCTCGGCAACACCTCGGCCATCACCGTGGCCACCACCGGCACCCTCCTGCTCAGCGCAAATGCGACGACCAACAGCAATGCCCTGACGCTGTCCGGCGGCACCGTGGCGCTCATCAAAACCGGCACCGGAGTCAGCAACACGCTCGGTGCCCTGACGCTGACCGAGACCTCGATCATCGATTTCGGATCCATCTCCTCGGGCAACAACATCCTCACCCTCGGCGCCGTAACGTGGACATCCGGAAAATTCCTCGCTATCTGGAACTGGTCCGGCACCCCGCTCATGCCAAACGGCACCGACCGGCTCATGATCAACGGCGACCAAACCACATGGACAGCGAACCTCGGCAACATCAATTTCTACTCGGGCAGCGGCGGCGCAACACTGATCGGCACCGCAATATTTTCCGGCAACGAGCTGGTCGCCGTCCCCGAACCCGCCACATGGACCTACACCGTCCTCGCCCTCGGCGCAGCAGCCCTCCTAGTCACCCGCCGCCGCCGGCTCACGGGAAGGATGAAGGATGAAGGATGAGGGATGAAGTGAAGACCTCCAAACACGCCAAACCTTCTGCCCTTAAACCTTAAACCTCAATCCGGCCGGAGGAATTTTCACCACGAAGGGCTCGGAGTCCACAAAGTGAGGAGCTTATAAAGCCTTACAACTGCTGCCCCCATACGCCGAAAGGATCTCCTCCTGCTTCTCTCTCGGCGTCCTCACCCGGCCCAGCGTGTCAACTTTCAGAACTTCGCTCCTGCTTTCTGTAATCGTCATTACCGCAGGCTACGACACTTCTGCTATTTCCCGATAGATGTGCCAGAAGTACCGCTTACTTTCAACGAGAACGGCAACCACTTATTTACACTTATCTGGCCGGGCCAACAGCCCCGTCCGCCGGTTTGATGCAGAAGAGAGGAGGCGCGGATCACGGAGTGATTCCGGGTCTGCTGCGAAAGCCGATCTCGCAAGCAGGCTTGCAGAGTCGGCTTCCGTCGCAGACCGCCGAACCGGCCCGCCGGTTCTCGCCTCCCTCCCCACCGCCATTGCGGTGGGAACATTTCTTTCATTAGTGGTTCAAAATATTCGATCTAACCCCGCCGCAGGCGGCTTGACCATTGTTTCATCTCTTCTGTAGGTCAACAAGCCGCGTCCGTGCCGGACGTGCGCCCGCCAACCCTTCTACCCTGCTGCATCCGTGTTGATCCGGTGCGCCAGCACCGCCAACCAAACCAATGAACTGAAAAGTGTTCATCATGCCAACTGAATATCCAGCATGTAGAGAAGCGGACAGCGACGGGAGCAATCCCGGCGCTGAAGCTCCGTGGATCGAACCTGTGAGCCGCAGCGCAAGCGAACCCGAAACAGCCTCGTTACACAAAGTGAGAACGGCCAATCCGTCGGATGTGCCGAAGCCTGAAACTCGCCGTGAAGAGATATTCACGAACAGCGGCGGGGTTCTCCGGGGTGAAAGGGGGCAGCGCGCAGGGAAGGTGAGGTTGGGCAGGCTGGGAGACCCCTGCCACCAGCCACGTGAAGAACGAGGCGAAACATACGCCGAATCCATAAGGCGAGTGTTGGGGGTAGGGGAGTCGGAGAGGCCCGTAGTAGCGAGGAAGCGGGGTAACGCCCGTGGAGCGAAGGGGCCTTGGCCATGCGGCACGAACTCAGAAGCCGACGTTGCTGATTGGAGAAATCCCATTACAGCTCACGCGCGTCGGATTGAGAGCGCTGTTGCTGGTGGATGCCAAATCGCCTCCGGCGGTGAATGCTCTGCCCAAAGCGCATGGCTAAAGCCGGATGCAGGAAATCTGCCCGTCCGGTTTGACGAGGGGGAAGGAAGTCGGCGGTCATTGGATTCGTCCTCTCATTCCGTGGCTTCCCTCCCTACTCTACTGGGTCCATTGTATTTTCAGGATTATTTCTGGAAAATCCATTTGCGTTTGGTAATGCCATGCGCTAATCAAGATTCATGATTCAACGAACGTGCTGGGTTGATCGGATTGAGGAGGCATGGAAATCCCGCCGGATCGTCTGGCTGGCGGGACCACGGAGGCTGGGGAAAACCACGCTGGCGCGGCAATTGGAGGGGGTGGAGTATTTCGATTGCGACCTGCCATCGGTTCGCCGCGATGCCGAGGATACCGAAGCGTTCCTTTCCGCTCACCGGGGCAAGCGGCTGGTTCTGGATGAGATCCACCGGCTGGCCAATCCCTCGGAGCTGCTGAAAGTGGCGAGCGACCACCATCCCGACACGCGGATCGTCGCAACCGGCTCTTCGACACTCGGTGCGGGAGCCCGGTTTCGGGACACGTTGACCGGCAGAAAGCGGACGGTGCATCTGCATCCGGTTCTCTGGCGCGAGATGGCCACCTTTGATTGCGGATCCCTGGAGAGACGCCTCCTGCAGGGAGGCTTGCCGGAAAGCCTGATCCAGGAGACCCCGGACGAAGCGGAATTTTCCGACTGGCTCGAATCGTTTTGGGCCAGGGACATCATGGACCTGTTTTCCGTCTCGAAGAGGTATTCGTTTCTGCGCTTTTTAGAAATGCTCTGGGCGCAAAGCGGCGGGCTGTGCCAACTGACATCGTTCACCGGGCCGTGCGAAGCCAGCCGGCAGACACTCGCCAATTATCTGGACATGCTCGCCTTGACGGGAGTGGTCACCGTGCTGAGACCCTACTCGACAAATCCCCGAAGGGAGCTGGTGGCCATGCCGAAAGTTTATGCGTTCGACACGGGATTCGTTTGTCATGCCCGCGGCTGGGCTTCCCTCCGCCGCGAGGATTGCGGGAACCTCTGGGAGCACCTCGTCCTCGACGAACTGGCTTTCGAACTGCCTGGCGGCGCTGTCCACTACTGGCGCGACAAGCAGAAGCGGGAAGTGGATTTCGTCATCAGCCGGCGGGGTTGTCCCCCGGTCGCCATCGAGTGCAAATGGCGTTCGTCCGCCGCTGACTACGCCGGGCTTGATGCCTTCCGCTCGCTTCACCCGGAAGCCATTTGCTGGCTGATCGCCGCAGACCGGAAAACGGTGATCCGGCGGAAGACGCGGGGAGGAACCGTGTGCGAGGCGGGCTTGCAAAACCTCCCCGGGCTGATCGCCTCACTGCCGGGTGGCAGGGGAATTCCCATGCCGGAGACCCCGAGCTCCCACCGGGACGCAGCAGGGGGTTGAGTAAATCTGGCAAGAGGACACGAAGAGAGGAGCTCATACCATTTTGCATAAATAACGTGACACAACGAGGGTTGTGTGATACAAGCGTTGATGGCTGCACCTAAAATAAAACTTGGAAGACCGGACATAGCACAAGTAATCGACGAGCGTTACGCACAGGAACCCGATGGATGGCGCAAGCGGCGGTTGCTCGCGGTGAAACTTGTCTCGCACGGTGAAATGACTTCGGGACAAATCGCCGATCTCTGCGGCATCGCACGCGGGCATCTGTTTGTATGGATGAAGACCGTGAGGGAACAGGGATTGGAGGCGCTTCTGGAGCGCGCGAAGCCTGGCCCGCAGGAGGGGATCTGCCGGGGGATCAAACCGGAGGTCATTCAAGAACTGAAGGGGAAGCTGGAGGCCGGTGAGTTTGCTACCGTGCAGCAGGCCCGACGCTGGTTAAAGAAAGTCCATGGGATTGAACGGCCCTATGCGAGCGTCTGGAACTGGCTAAAAAAATTCGGTGGAGTGCTGAGGGTTCCGCGTCCCAGTCACTCCAAAAAGGATCCGCAAGCGGAACAGACGTTCAAAGATCAACTGTGCGAAAAGCTCGAAGCCCTCGGCCTTGAGGCTGGCAGCAGAGTCAAAGTGTGGGTGATGGACGAAGCGCGCTTTGGCTTGCACACGGAACTGCGCCGGGTGTGGACGCTGCGCGGCAAACGGCCAGTGGTAAGCCGACAGATCAAATACC
>Ga0194039_1001028_pt1 | contig 15488 bp, 15 predicted proteins | sample JunL228m_MetaG_FD_148679 | JGI IMG/M metagenome (GOLD analysis project Ga0194039, IMG submission 148679) | Anoxic zone freshwater microbial communities from boreal shield lake in IISD Experimental Lakes Area, Ontario, Canada - Jun2016-L227-8m | ecosystem: Environmental > Aquatic > Freshwater >... | reverse complement strand
AAATGTCAATTATATTTTTTTATTTCTCGCTTTTCAATTAAAAAAACCTCTGCTGATACACAGAGGAGTCATTGTTGTTTATCGCGTTTTTTTTAAATAATTACTAATTGTTTTACTTTATAATAAGTACAATACCTACTACTACAACTATCATACCAATTATTTTTGTTATAGTGATCGTAGGTTGTCCCATAATAAAGAAGCCTAATATTAAGGCTAATGCTGGCATACTCGCCGATATAATACTGACGTATAGCCCAGGTTGATCTGTTGTTATGAGCTTGCTATATATGTACATGCCAAGCCCATTTACTAGTCCTATTATGAGAGCTATTCCTATGTGTTTTATAGGAAGGTATAACTTATGTTGTCCCATCACACTAAAGAAAAGCGGCAATACTGTAGCTATCATGACCCATATTGTAGAAGCAACTGGGTTTGGACTGCCGGACTTATTTACCAAGATTGGCCATGCAGCAAAGCATAAAGCCGTCATTATACAATATATTATGTTTTGCATATTTTTTTGTTTTATTTTTTATTTTTTATATATATTTTACTATATAAGTCAACTATATTTCCTTTTTTTAAACTTTTCGTAAGAGGAGAAATGGTGGCTTTGTAGCTTGATTTGGAAAAATTCGTTATTCTGTATATAATAAGATGGTATTTTACTTCATGTTTTTTTCAATGAGTGTACATAGACTTCATTCCAAATGGAAAATATATTTTCAGATATTGCTTGTGATTTTGTGAGTATTACTCCTTGCTTTCGCTTATCTCAAGGTAGATATGTTTTTGATGAACCAAACAATCACTGATAAACGTCAGGTTTTGTCCTGACAAACCGCACAATTAAAATCCTATACACTTCTTACGGGATATAATAAATTACAGGCAGTTAAAATTCTTGAAGAAAAACAAACTACTATGCCGTGGTCTGATCATATTTCTAAAATGATTGCTATGTTGGAAGATCTTAAAAAAGTTGATACGAGTACGACAGATACTATTGTCCTTTCTGATTTCAATGTCAGTATGGATAAAATAACCCTCAAATGACAGGTTTCCAATTTGTTGCTTTTGTATTATTCTAATCCAACCAAAGGTATTACTTCACTTATCGATAGATTCTCTAATTTGGATTTTATCCAGAATATTCGTATCCAAACCTATGATAGAGTGGGCGATAATAATTATTATGAATTTGTTTTAGAAGCTAATATTATCAATGATGCAGGAACAGGCAGCACAACAAAATAGTCAAATCATCGATAGGTTACTCGGTGAGCAACAACAAAAAAAATCCACGGAAAGCAATACGCTCGCGGAAGATAATCAGGTATTGATTACAACCTCTAGAGTGGTAGGTATCAGATATAGAATTTATTTCATTATCTTGTTACTCGTTCTCGTAGTTTTTGGTAATAATATTCTCTTGCCTGCATTGGATAATTTCCAATCTATACAGACACAAGTCGGTGATATCAATCTCCAAATTTCCAACTTTACCACCAAAAAATTACAATCTGATGCTGATCAAAAATTGATTCAAAAGATCGAAGCACAACAGTCAGATATTGTTTCCTGTCTCAATACCAGAACCAATTGTGATGTTATAGATCCTGCATTGAGAACAAATTTTTCATTTGCTAGATCGTATATTCAACTCAATAATTTGACTGATCCCAAAATGTTTGTCAATGAAAAGATTTTACTCGCAAATATCAATGAATATTTGCTAAGAGATCCAGTGACTCAAGTAAAAAATGGTTTAATCAACCAGATTGCTATTTGAGAACCAAAACAATTTTTCTGAAACCTCTATTATGTTCCTCTCAAACTCAATATTACCTTTGATACCAAGGATGCATTACTTTCTTTTATCGATAATGTAGAGAAGAAAGTGCTTGCTGATATAAATTATCGTGTTCTCTATAAAATAGATAAAGTAAATTATGATATCGCCAATTATACAACCCAACAAAAAGTCGATATCGATTTAAATGCTTACTACTATACTAACTAAATATTCATACTGAAATTCAAGTAATTACCTTCATGTTTTATTTGTGCGTATGTGCATATATGGAAGAAAAACAAATTATAGAAAATGAATATAATCCAGGTCCAATCGATAGTATGATTGTATCTACTTTACAATCTCTTGATAGATGAAGTTTCTGAACCAAGGATAAAATTTTGTTTTTCAAAGAATTGGCATATTTGCTCAAATGATGAGTTTCTCTGTTTGCTGCAATACAACTTATCTGAGATACTTCTGAAAATTATGCGCTCAAAGAGATTTCCAAAACCATTTCTGCATTTCTTCATAGAGGAAAAAGTCTCTCTTATGCACTCAATAGACTCCCTGATTATTTTGATACTGGTGATTATTCGCTCATCAAAACTTGAGAAATGTCTTGAGAACTTCCTATGATTCTCCAATCTCTTGCTACAGAATATGTCTATATCAAAGAAATGAAAAATAAATATATCGGTGCACTGATTTATCCCGCTATTCTTATCGTAGTAGCTATTGTAGCTGTATTTGCTTTGTTTTTGCTTGTTTTACCAAATATATTTTCTATTGCAGAAAGTTTTCAAAACCTTCAATTGCCGTGGATTACTAGAATGCTTCATGATGTTACTATTTTCTTTCAGACTCAATGGAAAACTATTCTCTGAACGGTTGCCTGACTTTCTTTGGTAGGATGAGTATTTTTTTCTACTGAATTTTGAAAAAAAAGCTGGTTTACCATCTTGCTCAATATCCCTATGATTGGGAAGATGACCAAATATTTCTATATTGTAAAGTTTTGTAGATATATGAAGCTTATGATGAATGCAGGTATGAGCTATATCCAGACGTTTCAACTCTTGAGAGATATCTTAGATATCCCTGTATATCATGATATGATTGAACGTATTTTAGTCTGATTAAATAAGTGAGAAAGTATTTATAGCGTATTACAATATGAAACTGAACTCATTCCTTCTGATGTATCAGTAATGATTAAGGTAGGTGAAGAAACTGCAAACCTTTCTAATTCATTGGATAATGTTCTCGAGATGTATCAGGAGGATCTCAATACTATTATTATGCGTTCATCCAAGATTATTGAGCCAGTTATGTTGATTTTTGTCGGATGAATTGTTGTCGTCATTGCACTTGGAATTTTCTGATTAATTCTTCAAATCATGGCATGAGCAGGAATGTAAAATTATTTTTCTAATTTTCAAACATAAAAACTGTCCTTTTAGCAGTTTATTTTAAGTATTGTGAATATTTATTTACATTTGTCAACAAATCGATATAAGATAGCTATGCTTATAACCTATGAAGATTCTAAAGAACCTGTTATAGTGTATAAAGACCAATTATTCGTGCAAAATCGACATAAGGATCATATACAATTTAATCCTCGTAATTTGCTCTTTCTTACGCTATCTTCTCCTCAACTTTGACAACTGACTGACAAAGATGTTTTTGTGCCACATCAAAAAATGACGCAGGATTATCAGGTGTACAAAAAATTACAATTTGAAAAAGAAAAAATGCTTCCGCTTCTCAGGCAGACATTGCTTGATTCGTCGCTTCCTGATATAAATTATTTTCCTATGGGTGATTATGAGACCTCTCCTGGTGTTTCTCCACAGACAATCACTCCTTACGGATGAAAATCAGAATTTCTTCGTTGGATTTCCTGGCTTGGCGACAAACAAGCAATTCCTCATATCAGAGAATTGTTATTTCATACGGAAGATCCATTGTATTATAGAGACATGCCTTTGTGAAAGGATAGTCCATATATCAAGGATGAATGTATTAAGGTATTAGGAGATCTATGAGCAAAAAACGTTCTGTTTGAATATCTTTTACAGGAAAAAAATCCCAAGTACAGATATATCCAAGGTACGCTTACTGCACTTATGCAATGATGATTGACTGATGCTGATCTGCCATTGTTTATGAAATTATGTGAAAGATATGAATCGCTTGATAAACCGGCACATGAATTGTTCGAATATTATCTGGAAAAACTTTTTTGGGAGTGATGGAGTTTATGATCTATGAGAAATCAATATTACAGATGAGTTTTACATGATTATGATACCGACGCTCCTGTACAATGGCTTGTTTGTAAAGCAATAGCCCGTATGTGAACTCAGAAATCAGTAGAATCTTTGGAATATGTTTACCAACATACTGTGTATTATGAATTACGTAAATCTGCTCTTATCGGTATCAGGCATCGAGCTTTTTTACAACAAGATGCTTTCAGACATAAGACAACACAGGTACCAGCTACTTTTATAGAAAAGATATATAAACAATATTGTGATTTTGATAATCGGGAAATGCTTACTATTCCGATGCAACATGCTTTGACAGATACTGCTGATCATGAATATCAAGAAGATTCTCGTAAACGTAAAAAACAAGAAAAAATAGAAGCAAAAAATGAATTACTAGAAAGAGCTAATTATTTCAAAACACTTAAACCATGAGATACTATAGGTATAGATTCTCCGTTTGTGTATTATGATGAAGAGAAACTGACGTGAATAATTATAGAAAATGATTGAAAGACTTTGCTTATTGAATCTCAATTCAACAATACAACTAAAATAGGAAGAAGAAAATTTCTTATAAAAAATTGATTATCAAACTGACCAGCGTGTTTTATTGATGATGATGGATGGTGAAAAAAACCATATTTTTATTCGTTAATTATTCCACAAACAGAAAAGAAAGAATCTCATAATATAAAACCTTCGGATGTTCTTATTCGTGTTCATCAATTTTCTAAGGAAGAACCTGAAAATGATGATTTATTTTTCTAATGTTTATTCTTATAAAAATATCCGCCTAAATCTATACCTCTATCTTTTTATGTTGAATTCACTTCGGTCCAAATAAAGATAGTCTAAATTACATAAAAGAACTGTTCGTTTAAACGAACAGTTCTTTTATTTCTTATTTTATTGGTGAAAAATTTGTAGGTAAGAAATGTATCATATCGAGCGATGTATAGGTCTTTTTTGCTACACCTGCTATCATTACATCGTTACCGAACAAGTTATCTATCGTATCTCCGATTTTTGAAAACAGTTTTTCTTTCTTCATCATATTTCCTTCTGTATACCCTATATATATAGACAGATATTCTTTTCAATCTATTGTATAGTCGTTTTTTGTTGTGTCAATTATGTCTTTCATCTTCAATGGTATGTTTTCAGCATCATATTTGTAAAATATTTTGAGTGCTCACGAACCATTTTTTGTCATCCGCATCTCATTGCTGATATCAAAATTATCGAATCCTTGAGCGTTTACTATATGTACTTCATCTAAAAAAGTTTTTGTCGGAGCTAATATTCCTATAATTTTTACTGTTTTGAGTCCAAAAAAATCATGGAGTTCATCGCCTGGTTTACTAAATAATTTTTCTTTTTTCATCATCAATGCTTCGTCATATCCTATAATCATTTCTGCTCATTGAATGTTGAAATTTCCCGTTCACTGTATTATATGTACATTTGTTGGTGCACTATCAGATCAGATGAATATCTTCGGTACTCCTGTTGGTGTAAATCAAATTTTATTTTTATGATTGATTAGGAAGTCAGTAATGTTGTTTTTTGTCGCTTTGGATGTGTTCGCATTGATCAAAATATTGTTTCCAAATCCTCCTGTTGATATCTGGCCGAACTGCCAAAAGATTCAGAGGAATAGTATTGTTAATATTACGGGTGCTATTTTTGATATTCGATTTTGCTTATTTGGACGATATAATTTGAGTAGTAATGAATTCGTTACTACCGAGACCGAACTTAATGCCATGGCTAATCCAGCGAATTCTGGTTTCAAAATGATTCCAAAACTAATCAATGCTCCTGCTGCGATAGGTATTCATAAAATATTATAAAATAATGAAAAGAAAAGATTCTGTTTGATTTTTCCTACGGTTTCCTTGCTCAACATAATAGCATTCATAATATCGTTCAAATCATTCTTCATGATAATGATTCATCCGCTTTCCATTGCAACGTCGGTTCAGCTTCCCATCACTATTCATAACTCTGCTTGCATAAGTGCTGGTGCATCATTGATTCCATCCCCAACCATGGCTACTTTATATCACTGTTGTTGTAATTTTATCACCTCAGTAGCCTTATGTTCAGGCAATACTTGGGCGATAACGTTATTTTGATGTATTCCTACTTGTTGTGCTATAGCGAGTGCTGTTCTTTCATTGTCTCAGGTAATCATAAATACTTTATATCATGCTTTCTGTAGTTTATCGATAGCACTTTTTGATGTCGCTTTTACGGTATCTGCAACTGCTATATATCATAAAAGTTCTTTTTCATCAGCCAGTAATAATACGGTTTTTCCTTCTGCTTCCAATTTTTCTATATCTTCATTATGGATAATGCTGATCCTATTTTCTGTCAGTAACTTTTTTGTTCATAAATAATAAACTTTATTGCTTGTTCCTTTTACTCATCTGCCAGGTAATGCTTCGAAATCCTGTATATTTATTGTTGCTATTTCTTGCTGTTTTCCATATCTCACTATCGCTTCAGCTAGCGCATGTTCTGATTTGTTTTCTAAAGCTACTGCTATGGAAAGGACCATCTTTTCACTGATGGATCCGCAAGCTATGATATTCGTGACTTCTGGTTTCCCTTGGGTGAGGGTTCCTGTTTTATCAAAGATTATTGCTTGGATTTTACATGCCATCTCTAATGGTTCACCTCATTTGACTAAGAGACCGTACTGTGCTCACTTTCCTGTTCCTACCATAATAGCTGTCGGTGTTGCTAGTCATAATGCACATGGACAAGCGATAACAATTACTGCTGCGAAATAGAGGAGTGAACTATCGAAGCTTGCTCATATGATGAAATATCGAAGAACGAACGTAATGAGTGCTAGTATAATTACTGTCGGTACAAAAATCCTTGAAATGTTGTCTGCAATTGATTGTATTGGTGCTTTCGATCATTGTGCATCTTGAATCAATCTTATTATTTGTGATAATTTTGTATCCAGTCCTACTCATGCCGTCTGCATTTCAAAGCTTCCCAATGTATTTATTGTCCCTGCAAATACTTCTGATCACATTGTTTTTTCCACAGGAAGACTTTCTCCAGTAAGCATCGATTCGTCGACACTACTATATCCATTGATTATTTTTCCATCTACTGGAATCTTTTCTCCTGGCCTTACTATAATTACATCATTGGTTTTTACCTGTTCAATAGGAATATCTTTGCTTTCATTTCCCACTTTTACTCTAGCAGTCTTGGGTGCTAACTGCATTAATTTAGCAATAGATTCTGATGTTTTTCCTTTTGCTTTCGCTTCGAGAAATTTCCCTAAAGAAATAAACATAATCAGAAATGCTCCGATTTCAAAATAGATATTCGGGATTTTCATTCCATCCAGTCAGAAGAGTGATCATGTTTGCATATAAAATGTTATATAGTTGTATACACTATACAAAAAGGCTACACCGGTCCCTATGGCGACCAAAGAAAACATATTTGCTGATTTGACTTTGAGTGCTGATCGTGCTCCCTGGTAAAAATCTCTTCCTATAATAAATTGTACAGGAATCGTGAGTATCAAGGTAATCATCGCTGAAATTGGCATCAAAACTTTGCTATAGGGTAGTCCATACACAAAGTCATAAACCATAAATATAATCATGGGGATACTGAGTATCAGTGCAACAATAAATTTCTTTTTCCAGTAGTGAATCTCTTTTTGTCTTTTTTCGGTCTCTTTCTGAGCATTCAATGTTTCATCAGCAATCACGGCCTTATACCCTAAACGTTTTATAGCTTCTTGTATTTCTGTCATCGGTATTTCTTCTTCATTAAATGTTATAGTAGCTTTTTCTGCAGAAAAATTTACGTTTGCTTGCTGAATTCCTTTGGTGTCTTTTAGTGTATGTTCAATCAATAATGCACAAGAACCACAATGCATTCCTTCGATATCTAAATTTGTTTTTTTCATGATTTTTTCGGCTATCTAAAAATTAAAAAACTTTATATCCTGTATATTTTTCTATCTGTTGTTGTATGTTGTCTTTGGAAGTAAGCGTATCGTCAAAATCAATGGTAGCTGTTTTGAGTCATACATCTACTGATGCAGATCTGATTCCTGATATTTTTTTGAGTGATAATTTGATAAGCCCTTCACATGCCATACAATGAATTTCTGGTACTGAAAAAGTTATATTTGTCATGATCATAATAAAAAAATAAAATTATTGTATTACTATTGTCCCTTGATGCATTCACATAGATCAACAAACTACTTGGTAGGTTCCTGCTTTAGCATTGCTTATTACAACCGTAATAGGTGTGCCATTTTTGACAGGATATATATTAGTATCCAATCATGGGAAAGTCATAGTATTTAAACATCCTGCACCATCTGCTGAAGGAGTGATGATGAGTTTGTAACTTTTTCCCGCAGTCAAATTGATAGTTTCTGGAATGAGACTATATGCATCATGTCCCACGTTCATTGTTTCATATGTGTTTGTTGTATCTATAGTGCTTGTTGTTTTTATAGGTGTTGTAGTCGTTGATATTCTACTTCCTCCACATCATCCTCATCATTGAGTCGTTGTGTTTTTCATCATAGGACAGCTACTTGCTTCATTTATATCTGTCGAAGCTGTTTTTGATCATGTTCCATAATATGAATATCCTGCAATAGCTATTGCCAATATTCATATTCACAATAGTACGATACCCATTTTTCCTGCTCCATTAGAAGTGGTTTTTTTATGTTGTTTTGTCATGTGTAAAAAAATAATAAACTAAAAAACTGTCTGTCGTAGGCAAAATTATTTTACTATAATTTTTGAACCTTGTGACATGCCCATGGTAGCACAGACAAATGGATATTCTCCAGGTTTGACTGCATCAAATGTATATTCTATTTTTTCTCATTTTTTGAGCTCTTTATAGTCTTCGTCCAATCCTGGGATATACATCGTATTTAGACAACTATAGATAGCAACTTGTACGTCGACGATGATTCTGTATTTTTTTCATAGTGATAAATTGAGTACTGTCGGTTGTAATCATTTTTCTCCATAGACCATATTTATAGTGGTTATATTCTGATCGGTAATTGTGGTTTGTGATGTTGTAGAAGGAAGTTTGTTTTTTAACACACCGTACGCATTTGAGACGTTGAATATTCAAAATAAGATTACCAAAACTCAAATTGCTTGATAGGCTACTTGCGCTTTTTTACCTTTGAAAATACTTGTCAAACTTCCGATACTCAAAAGTCCAGGTAATGTCCCAATAGCAAAGAGTGCCATTACTGCCATACCCATCCAAAATTTTCCTGTACCAATTGCGTACATTTGCATGGCGAAGGTAAACCCACAGGGCAGAAAAAATGTTAACCCTCCGCTTATGAGAAGTTTCAAGCGTTTTCCTCATGCTGTTGGTGATTTTTTCTTGTCTATTATGATTTTTTCTTTTTTCATAAATAATTTTCATGTGGGCAAACTCAGTGATATTCAACTTAGTTTGGGTGATATATTGGTTAGATTCACTCCGAGAAAAAGCATTACAATACCTATAATCAACGTCATCACTGACATTACAAAAGGTGATACACTGATTACTGATCCAAAGATACCTAAAATTCCTCAAAGGATTCCAAATCATAGGATCCTTCATCCATTGAACCAAAGCTGCGGAACTATTTTTTTTCCAAAAGATTCTTCTTTATTCTGTTTGTTTTCTTTTGCTGATATTGCCAAAACTAGTCATCCTACTATAGCCATACAGGTAGAAAAACCTGCAGTCAATCAAATCAACAGAACCAATCATAATGATGGTGTACTATTATTGAAATTGAAAGAGAAAATTCCTGCTTGTTTAAAAATAATGTACAATACCACAAATCACAAAAGACTTATAAGTACTATTTTATAATCTTTACTGTTTTTACTTAACCAAGAACGCTTTACCTTTTCATCAGTTACCTCGTATCAACATTCTTGAACAATATTTTTGATATCATCAAAATCAGGATCTTGTTCATATCAGATCTGTATTGTTCATTTGGTGAAATTTGCTTCTACGGATTTTATTTTTTCGATATTTGAAAGAGATTTTTCCAATAGTAATTTGCATGAATTACAGTGCATGCCTTTCACGTTTATTTTTGTTGTTTTCATAGTACAAAAAAACGATATAAATATGTATGTATAATTTTTATACATCAAAATTATTATATCCTTTCTAACTCAAACTTACTATATTACCAAAAAGATCAGAAAATTTTTGATATTTGATATCTGGGTTTCGTCATGGACTCCATGTTACGTATTCTCTATGTGTACTTATTGTATAGGCATTTTTGATGAGATAATTGAATTTTGGTACAATACTTTGTATGTGGGCTATGTATTCCCATTGTATTTGCGTGTTTGAATATTCACTTGATACGGTAAGTTCACAACAGCTTATACTATGCGTCTTATCTTTTGTGGATTGGTTATTTTCGTGACAATGTCACATTTCCATTTCCTTGTTTGTATGTGAAAATACTCCCATAGTACTTGCGTGTACAAGTGTGTTTATGGAAAATATATATACCATAAGTGCTATTATTGAAAGAATTCTCTTCATGCAATTTGCTAAAATAAAATTACTGCCTACTATTTGTTTTGAGCTGTCTTTACTATCGTCAATACTTCTTCGATCATACTGTCCATTTTTTTCTTATCATCGGCTTTGACTGCATCTACAAAACAGCAATTTAAATGTCCATCTAAGAGCTGTAAGTTTATGTTTTTTAATAACCCAATTACCGCTAAGTTCTGCTGGATGATATCTATACAATATTCGTTTTTTTCTGCCATGATTACTATTTTGTCTAAGAGACTTCTTGCCTTTTTGAATGCTATGAGTTGTTTCTTTTTTTGATCGTTTGTATGCATAGTATATTCTAAAAATAAATATTTCCCATACCTGTGGGGTAGGTATAGTATATGCAAAAATTTTGAGAATGCAAATCTTTTTTATTCGTTCAAATGACTAAACGTTTAAACGATTGAACGCCTGTCTTTTTTGTTGAAAGCTTAAGAATAATCTATACAAACAAAGTATTCTTTATTTATTAGCTCATATGAAAAAAGGGTTCACTCTTATAGAGATGATTATTGTCCTTGTGATTATTGGTATTTTGATGGCAGCGACTATGAGATTTTGATCTGGTCGTATCGTAGATCTTAAGGCACAATCACTCAAAGAACAATTTGTTGGCTATTATAATGAATTTTATGGTCAGAATATGACTTCAAGTTTTCGTGATGGAAAAAAATATCAAACACTAACTATTACTTTTGAAACTGGTATCTGGTATCAGGTTGATCAAGGACCATTTGTTGTAGAACCAAAGCTCTCTGGACTTGTATTTCGTCAGCTTATGCTCGATAATCAGCAAGTTGCTATCGTTAATCTTCAGCTTACTCCTTATATTCTCTGATGTTCACTTACTTCTCAATCGACCACAGGAAGTACCTTTTCTTTTGAGACGTATGTATCAGAAAACGGTAAGCAATATTGTTTTGAAATTAAAGCGGAAACGTGTAAACTTGTAGAAATGAAGTGTCCTACTATTTAAATGATTATTGTCTCTCTATGTATAAGAAGTTATGATTTACTTTTATTGAAGTGATTATTGCTATCACCGTTTTTGCTATAGGTGTGCTTGCAGTTTTGCGTTTAATTACACAAAATTTGGTAACGCTTGATATCACGCAATCTCGTACTATGGCTACTTTTCTTGCTAAAGAATGAATAGAACTTGCATATAATATCAGAGACTCAAACATTGCCAAATGATTGCCACGAGATTGTGTCTTAAAAACATGATTTGTTCTCGACGTCCTTTGAAATGTTGTAGATCTAGAACATGTCTGTCTATGGAATTTTTCTTCTTGAGTACAAGATAACAAAATTTTACAATTATCTTTTGACGCTACCTGATATATCTATACCTATCCTGTCGATGCTGGCACAAATTTTGCTGAACTTTGGAGTGGTAATAGATTATATTTTGCTACCTGAACCGTTTGATGACATCAAATTTTCTGGTATTCTTCTCGTCCTGTACCAGGAACTCCTCCTAGTGTTTTTTCTAGGTATATTCTGTTTACTGGTGTGCGTGAAGGAAATACTATATTACCATCTGAAAATATTCTAAAAATAGAATCGCATGTTCTCTATAATAAATGAACGAAAACGTGAGAAGTGGTTCTGGAAAGTTTTATTTGAAATCATTAATCCTCTATGAAAATTAGAAAGTGATTTACGCTTTTGGAATTGATAATCGTGATGGCCATTCTCGGTATTCTTTTTGTTTTGCTCCTCAGAACGTATAATCGGATCGCTACTATGGTATTTCGTGTACAACAAGAAAAGGAGGTGACCCAAGAAATACTGCAAATTTCTCAACTTATTCAAAATTTTTCTGACAGAAATACTATTGACTATGCCAAATATGATCCTCAGTGAAGCACTGGTTTGTTGGCTACTCAATGAATCACAAATATTTTATATTTGACTGGGCAAGATGGCGAGATGAGTTTCTTTGCAAGTGGTACTAATTGTGTGGATCCTGCTGTAGAATATGTGTTTACGGGTGCATGATCTTGATGTTCGTTATATATGACCAAAAATGCTAGTTCTATAGAGCTTATCAATCCAAAAAAAATTATCATCAGTTCTATTGTGTTCAAAATCATCCCTTTCGCTTCTCAAGAACAATATTTACATTCTGACACCTTGTGTACGACGGGAGAATATCTTCATTGTCTGAATACTCCTGGATTTCGAATGATTTTTAAAGCATATAGTGTAAATTATTGACGTCAGTGGGCGACACATGTCGTTATTCCATTTCAACAATTCTTTTGAAAAAATTAAACAATACTATTAATTCATTTATTCATCTTTTACTCTTACTAATCTCTATATTTTATGAGAAATAAACGTGGAAATATTAGTATTCTTGTAATCTTTGTCTTGTTAGCTTCATCGCTTTTGGGAATTTTATCGATGAATTTTGTTCAACAAATGATACAACAATCTACGGTTGTCCATAATTACTATAAAGCGTATTATCTCTCTAAAGCTGGTATAGAGCTGGGACTTTCACAAATCAAACATCGTGGAATATGATTTAATTATGTGGTGAATACGTGAGATGCTATTGTCGTTGATAATTTTTTTTCTGGATTCACGTTTAGTATATCGACAAATATTTCTGGTACAGCAGCATTATTGTCCAAAAAGTTTTGGCAGGATAGCAGTTGTCAGTTTCCTTATATTTTGAGTGGTGGTGATTCTTTGATTGTACCACTTTTTAAAGAATTCTATACCTGATGAGTTGCTGAAAGTTTTCAATCGGGCATAGCATATCAAAATCTCGCCGATTTATTCAAAAATGATCAGATAGAATTTATTTCTAGTTTCCCCTGAGAGGTTACTTTTTGAATGCTTATATTGTCTGGTAATGAGCTTTCTCCCGATGGAATATTTTTCAAAACATGAACGTTGGCTCCTTGATGATTATCTGCTTTTAGACAACAATTTGAAACGTATTTAGCTACTATAGATCCAATACTTTATCCGCTAGAATCACAATTGAAAAATGATTATCAGAGGCCTCGACTTATAGAAAACTGATTTACTATGTATTTTATGATATCAAATAGTACCGACACTCCGCAATCTTTTTGTGTATCACTTCATCAGCAACAACCACCTATTCCCTGATATCTAGATGTATTACCTACCGATACGTTCTTTCTTGAAAGTCAGGCATCGTATGGTAACCAAAAAGTTGCTTTGGATGCTTCCTATGCCCAGCCGATTCCTGGATTCTTGTTTAATACCTATAGCACCTATTAATATTTTTTATCCTTATTGACTTTTCTGTCTAAATAGTTATTTTTTGTGTTCTCAAAAATAAAAATTTCTAATATATATATCAAATAAAAATAAAATCCTATGGTAACCAATTTAACTGCTATTTCTCCCGTAGATGGAAGATATGGCAAACAAACAGAACTGCTTAGTCCCTTCTTTTCTGAATTTGGACTTATTCATTATCGTTTCATTGTAGAAGCAAAATATCTTATCGCATTGGTAGGTATCTTACCGGAATTGAAACAGATAAAGGATACTTCAATTATTGATTCTCTCCAGAGAGAAATGGCTATTTTTTCTCTCGATGATGCTCAACAGGTTAAAACCATCGAAGAAACAACCAATCATGATGTGAAGTCAGTAGAAGTATTTATGCGCGATTTGCTTCATGGATATCCAAAAGAACTGGAATTCATACATTTCGCTCTTACGTCCTTTGATACGGATGGAATGGCTAGACCATTGATGCTCAAACATGCACATGAACAAGTTATAGTTCCCTTGTTTATGAATGTCCTTCATTCATTGGAAGTTGCTGCTCAACAATGGCAACATGTTGTTATGCTTGCCCGTACTCATGGACAACCTGCTTCTCCTACGTATATGGGAAAAGAGATTATGGTGTTTGTGGAACGATTGAAGGGTCAGATAAAACAATTTGAGACTATTCCTTGGTCTGCAAAACTTGGCGGCGCAACTGGTAATTTGAATGCGCATTATGTTGCGTATCCAAACATTGATTGGCATACATTTTCTACTGAATTTGTTGCCTCTTTGGAACTTGTGCGTACTCCACTAACCACCCAAATTGAACCCAATGATAATTTGGCAGCCTATTGTCATAATTGGGTACGTATCAATAATATTCTGATTGATTTTGTCCGTGATATTTGGGGATATATCATGTTGGAATATTTAAAACAAAAACCCAAATCAGGAGAAGTTGGTTCTTCTACCATGCCCCATAAGGTAAACCCTATAGATTTCGAGAATGCAGAAGGAAATCTTGGGTTTGCTAATGCAATGCTTGAGCATTTTGCATCAAAGCTCACTATTTCCCGGTTTCAGCGTGATCTCAGTGATTCTACTGTGGTTCGTAATGTGGGTGTTCCTTTGGCTCATGATATTATTTCTTTTAATTCTATCCTCAAAGGGATGAAGAAAATTGAAATAAATCTAAAAAAAATCAATCAGGATTTGGATGATAACTGGGCGGTGATTTCCGAAGCAATTCAAACAATTCTTCGTCGTGAAGGATATCCTAATCCCTATGATGCACTTAAAGAACTCACGCGAACTGGTGAAAAAATCACCAAAGACAGTTTACATATGTTCATTGATTTATTGGATGTACGTGATCCGGTGAAACTTGAGCTCAAAGAGATTACTCCATGGAACTATACGGGAGTGGTTTTGTAAATTTTATTGTCATAATTATGCTCCGGCTGTATTAGCTGGAGTTTTTTTAATTCCTTGACTTATCTTATATAATATTTATG